>ENA-ORDI01001604-ORDI01001604.1-marine-metagenome-genome-assembly--contig:-NODE-1604-length-12166-cov-2.833071_pt1 | contig 12166 bp, 7 predicted proteins | sample MGYA00248628_ERZ508525 | MGnify/ENA primary metagenome ERZ508525 (study PRJEB26195, sample SAMN05422138) | marine metagenome | isolation source: East of Porto Seguro, South Atlantic Ocean | place...
CACTGCGCCGCCAAATCGGTTGTGCCACCCGGCCGTGCCCGGCATCTGTGCTACTGCTTCACCCCGATGCGCTACGCCTGGGACCAGTTCGACGCCTATTTCGGACCGGACCGGGTGGGCGCCGGCGTCACCCGGATGTTCCGATGGGGCCTGAGCACGATGGCCCGGTGGGACGTCGCCACGGCCGGGCGGGTCAACCGCTATGTCGCCATCTCTCAGTATGTTGCGGGGAGAATACGCCGATACTATAATCGTGGCGCTCGCGTCGTGTATCCACCAGTTGACACGGTGTTCTTTCGACCAGGCGGCGCGGAACCGCCGGGTGCGTATCTCCTCATCGTGTCGGCGCTCGTACCATACAAGCGGGTGGATCTGGATGGCAGACCCATCGACGAGCACTGGCTGGAACGCCTGGATGCCGAGCCGGTGGAGGGTTGGTGCGCGGTTCAGCATTACCGGGTGATTCTGGATAACCTCTTCCAGGAGGTCCCAGATTTCCGGGCGGGCGCGTTCTGTCATGCGCTTTGCGCTTTTAATGTTGTGGGCATAGCCCTTTACGACAAGCGCGTTCATAATGAAAGGCTTGAACAGTTCAAGGGCCATCTTTTTGGGCAGGCCGCACTCGTACATTTTGAGCTGCGGGCCAGAAATGATGACTGAACGACCGCTGTAATCGACCCGCTTTCCGAGCAGGTTCTGGCGGAACCGGCCCTGCTTACCACGGAGCAAGTCTGTTAGCGATTTCAGCTTGTGGTTGTGGCTGCCCTGGATGGCGCGACCTCGCCTGCCGTTGTCGATAAGCGCGTCGACAGCCTCTTGGAGCATCCGTTTCTCGTTGCGGATGATGATGTCGGGTGCCTGAAGTTCGATAAGGTGCTTCAGGCGGTTGTTCCGGTTGATTACCCTGCGGTAGAGGTCGTTAAGGTCGCTTGTGGCAAATCGGCCACCATCGAGCTGAACCATCGGGTGCAGTTCGGGGGGCAGAATCGGCAGGACGGTCAATATCATCCATTCGGCCTTGTTGCCGCTCTTTCGGAAGGCCTCGACCACCCGCAGCCGCTTGATTGCCTTCTTGCGGCGCTGGCCCGATGTGTTGCGGACCTGATCTTGCAGATCGGTTCGAAGATCGTCGAGATCGGTATTCTGAAGAATTTCGAGAACCGATTCGGCACCCATGGACGCCTTGAACACTTCTCCAAACTTGTCACGGAGCTCGCGGAAGCGGGCCTCGGTTAGAAGGTCCATCACCCGAATCGCTTCGAGGTCGTCAATCTTGTCCTGAACGTCAGATTCGACGCCTGCTTTCAATTCCTCGGTGAGTTCGGTGAGCCTGGCAACGGCGTCTTCGCCCTTTATGCCTGCGATTTCGGCTTGTTCAGCCCTGGTCCGGTCCTCGACCTCTTTTTCCATCTTCGCGAGCTGCGCCTTGGTAATTTTCTTTTTGGGCTTTTCAGCCTCGGCAGCCTCGGTAGCCAGGCGTTCTGCCTCGGTCCTGGCGTTGAATATCGCCTGCATCGTTACCGCGAGGGTCGCCTCGACGGAATCCCCGGCGATCGCCTCTTTCAGTTCTTCGTCATACCGGTTCATCTCGGCGTCGCGGTATGCCCCGAGTTGCTCGATGGCGCTCTGCCGCGCATCGGCATCGACAGAGGTGACGACGTACTGTGCGAAATACAGAATCCGCTCGAGATTACGCGGTGAGAGTTCGAGGAGAAGGCCGAGTCGTGACGGCGTTCCCTTTGAGAACCAGATGTGCGCGACCGGAGCGGCCAGCTTTACGTGGCCCATCCGTTCACGGCGTACTTTAGATCGCGCAACTTCAACACCGCAGCGGTCGCAAATAACGCCCTTGTAGCGGATTTTCTTGTACTTGCCGCAGTAGCATTCCCAGTCCTTGGTCGGGCCGAAAATGCGCTCGCAAAACAGGCCGTCTTTTTCCGGCCGCAGCGTGCGGTAGTTAATCGTTTCCGGTTTGGTCACTTCTCCATATGACCAAGCACGAATCTGCTCCGGCGATGCCAGCGAGATTCTGATTGCGTTGAAATCGGCGCCAGACTGTCCCATGAGTTGCCGTTTCCTTCACCTTTCGGGGTTGCACCCCGTGGGCGGCTGGCCCGTTTCGTTACGCTGGCAACGCCAGCAATGTCACAGGCCCCGGGCGGATCTCGCCCGGGACGTTAATTAGCTAGTTTTCTTCATCTTCGGTGCCCGGGATTTTGTCCCCGGCATCGCTCGCTTCCTCTGAGGCGAGAGCCTGCAGAGAATCTTCCGAAGGCTCGTCCGATTCATCGTTTTCGTCATCCGAATCGTCATCGTCAGAGTTATCTGAATCTTCCTGATCATCGGCCAGTGCCGCCGGCAACTCGCCGCCGGGTAGCTCTTCGATGTCCAGGACATCCAGCGGTTCGTCGCTCAGGTCGTCCCAGTTCAATGGCGCCCCGAGAGTCGCAGACATCTCCTGCGCCTGGCTCCTGACACGCGTAAACCGCTCTATGTCTTCGTTCAGGAGCTCGACTGAAAGCCCGAGGCCTTGTAGTTCTTTGAGTAAGACGTGGAACGATTCGGGCACTCCCGGCTGGATTACCTCTTCACCCTTCACAATCGCTTCGTAGGTCTTCACACGTCCGATGACGTCGTCAGACTTGATCGTTAGCATTTCCTGCAGGGTGTAGGCGGCGGAGTATGCCTCGAGGGCCCAGACCTCCATTTCGCCGAATCGCTGTCCGCCGAACTGCGCTTTACCGCCGAGTGGCTGCTGTGTGATGAGCGAGTAGGGACCGGTCGACCGTGCGTGGATCTTGTCTTCCACGAGGTGAATGAGTTTGAGCATGTAGACGTTACCGACGGTGATCGGCTGGTCGTATGTGATTCCGGTCCGTCCGTCATAAACAATTTGCTTACCGAAAATCGGAGCTGAGAGGTTCTTTTCCCGCGCGAATTTCAGAGATTCTTGCATCAGCTCCGAAGGCTTCAGGCCTTTCGTCTCAAGCCCGGCGACTTCCTTCAGCCAGATCCGAAGGCAGGCTTCTCTTGCCACGCCACGGTTCGAAGGTGCGTCGCTCCAGAGCCGGTCCCGGTCAAAACCCCGTTCTTCGAGATACGCATCGACCTTTGGCCAGTCAATGTCTTCGGAATCGAGGTCGCGGTGGTCTTTGCTGTTCGATTGCCTGACGAACCAGGCACGTCCAAGCTGGTCTTCAACAACGCTGTCTTTGGCGCCGTCGAACACCGGAGTCCTTGCGTGGAATCCCAGGGTGTGTGCGGCCCAGCCCAGGTGGGTTTCGAGCAGTTGACCCAGGTTCATCCGGGAAGGCACGCCAATTGGGTTCAAGAGAATGTCGAGCGGTGTACCGTCCGCGAGGAACGGCATGTCTTCGCGGGGCAGAATCTTTGCGACAACACCTTTATTGCCGTGCCGTCCGGCCATCTTGTCGCCCTCGTTGATCTTCCTTGTGTGGGCGACCCAAACCCTGACGGTCTTGGTGACGCCGGGTGACATATCGTCGCCGTTTTCCTTCGTCAGAATGCGGACGTCGATAACCTTGCCGTGTTGCCCGTGTGGAACGCGCAGGCTGGTGTCTTTTACGTCACGCGCCTTCTCACCGAAAATCGCTCGCAAGAGTTTCTCTTCGGCGGTCAATTCGGTTTCACCCTTCGGGGTGATCTTCCCGACTAGGATGTCGCCGGCGGCAACCCATGCGCCGATCCTGACGATTCCTTCTTCGTCGAGGTCGCGCAGACTCTCTTCACCTACGTTTGGAATGTCCCTGGTGATTTCTTCCGGGCCGAGCTTTGTCTCGCGTGCTTCGACCTCGTGCTTTTCGATGTGGATCGAGGTGTATCGGTCGTCCATTACGAGGTCTTCGTTCAGGATGATCGCGTCTTCATAGTTGTACCCGTCGAACATCATGAAGCCAACGAGAAGATTCTGGCCCAGTGCGAGCTCGCCGTTATCGGTCGATGAACTATCGGCAAGTGGCGACCCGGCAACGACCCTGTCGCCCTTGTAGACGATGGGGTGCTGGTTGATCGACGTGCCCTGGTTGGAACGCACGAATTTCGTAAGCGGGTACTCTTGCTGGTCACCGTTTTCGCCGACCACTTTTACGGAATCGCTGGTCGATTCCGAAACGATGCCATCGGCCTGTGAAATCACAACCTGACCTGAATCGCTTGCAACCCGCCGTTCCATACCGGTTCCCACGAGGGGTGCCTGCGGGCGGATCAGCGGGACGGCCTGGCGTTGCATGTTCGAACCCATCAGGGCCCGGTTAGCATCGTCGTGCTCGAGGAACGGAATCAGCGCCGTTGAAACACTCACGATTTGCATTGGCGAAACGTCCATAAACTGGACTTCGTCCGGATGAACGTAAGAGTACGCCTCACTACCACCTATACGGACTTCGACGAGGTCAGTAGTAATCTGTCCCTTGGCGTCCATCGGAGTGGTGGCCTGGCCAATCGTTCTCTGCTCTTCGTCATCGGCCGAGAGATATTCACGGTCTGCCTCTTTGTTGGTAACAAAAGGCAGAACTTTCACATCGCGCGCTTTGAGCAGGTTTACCTGCTCGGCAATCGGAATTGTGATCGGCTTGCCACTCTCGGCGACTACTTTTCCCTTGTCGTCGACGATGTCTTCGAGCGGGGTGCGACCCTGGATATCGGGGTTGTCGCTCGCCATCGTTCGGAGAATCTTCCGGTACGGAGTTTCGATAAATCCGTAATCGTTGAGCCGCGCGTAAGTCGCAAGGGAACCCAGCAGTCCGATGTTGGGCCCTTCCGGCGTTTCGATCGGGCAGATGCGCCCGTAGTGGGAGGCGTGCACGTCGCGGACATCGAACCCGGCGCGTTCACGGGAAAGACCTCCGGGGCCAAGTGCCGATAGCCGCCGCTTGTGTGTCAGTTCCGCCAGGGGGTTGGTCTGGTCCATGAACTGTGACAACTGCGAACCACCGAAGAACTCGCGCACCGCAGCAACTACAGGCCTGATGTTGATCAGCGCGGCGGGAGTTGTGGTCGTCGGGTCCATCTGCGTGGTCATGCGTTCTTTTACAACGCGCTCCATCCGCAAAAGACCAACCCGCAACTGGTTCTGAATCAATTCACCAACGGCACGCACACGGCGGTTGCCTAGGTGGTCGATATCGTCGTTGCCGGCGCGGCCGTTATTGATAGTGATCATGCGTCGGACGAGTTCGACGAAATCGCGTTTCGTGAGGGTCCGGGTCTTTTCCTTGAGCCCGAGCCTTCGGTTCAGCTTGTAACGACCGACGCGCCCGAGGTCGTATTTCCGTTCGTTAAAGAACAGGTTGTTGATCAGATCGCGTGCATTTTCCACGCTGGGCGGCTCACCAGGTCGCAGCCGACGATAAAACTCAAGCAGAGCTTCTTCCTCAGTAGTCGCTGCGGTATCTTTCGCAAGCGTCGCTTCCATGTATCGGTGCAGCGGGTCCTCGTCCACGTCGGCCACTAAACCAAGAATTTCTTTGTCCGTGGTGAATCCGAGAGCGCGCAGCAGTGTGGAAATCGGAGCCTTGCGTTTGCGGTCGACCTTTACCGAGAGCAGGTCCTTGTTGCTGGTTTCGAGTTCTACCCATGCACCACGATAGGGAATCAACTTTGCGCTGCAAAGCATTCGACCGGTCGTGGGATCGGCCTTGGTTGTGAAATATGCACCGGGCGACCGTACGAGCTGAGATACGACAACCCGCTCAGCACCGTTGATTACGAACGTGCCGTTTTGGGTCATCATCGGTACGTCGCCAAAGAACAGGACCTGTTCCTTGACTTCGCCAGTTTCCTTGATGACGAGCTGCACCGTTACGTAGAGGGGAGCGGAGTAAGTGATCTCTCGCTTGCGGCATTCTCGCTCGGTGTGCTTTGGCTTGCGAATTTCGTGATTCAAAAAACGCAGGTCGAACCGACCGCCGGAGAAGTCCTCAATCGGGGAAATCTCGTCAAACAGGTCTTTCAACCCATCGGTCTTGAGCCAATCGAAAGAATTGACTTGAACTTGTACCAGGTTCGGAACATCCACAGTGTTCCGGATGCTGTTAAACGTCTTGTAATCGGACTGCTCGGACGGGGCTAGTCTGCGATCAGCAATGACCATACTCACACTCCTGGAGTGCTAGGGATGGGCAACACGCGTTGGGGTCGAATTCAAACGCGCGATGACCGCAAGCATGCTAGCGAACTTGCCGCGCGTGCTTCCGGTGGGTTGGGGAATGAAAAAATGAACCAGGGCGAGACGTTAAAGAGATGAACCATTCTCTGACAGCCTAGAATTTTAGTTCTAACTCAAATACGCTGTCAACTGGTATTCAGATGCATTTGATCGGCCCGAACCACCTTTACGGCGATTCGCACGCTAAACCCTCGATTCACGACTGTCGCGACCCTGCTCATTCGTAGATTTTGAAGTGCCAAAACGCCCGTCACACTTGAAGTCACTTAACTAACGGGCGAGAATTAACCACACTCAACCGATCAGATGGCTCCCTGAAAAGGTAGAATCGACCTGAACGGGGGTGACAGTTCGGTGTTTCGTACGGTTTCAAGAGAGCTGGCGATTGTGGGGGTTGCGTACCTCACGTTCGCGCTCTCAAAGAACTTGATCGACCCTTCGCCGGTGCTCAAGGCAGTTTCCAATGGCTGGGGCGTGATTCGGCTTGAGAGTGCGCTCGCCCTCAACCACGAGTCATTCGTTCAGCAAATCATCGCGCGGCTCTCCCTGGGGTTGCTCATAGCATTGACCTATTTCTACGCCGTTGGGATGTGGCTGGGACTGGCCGGTACGGCCGTGGTCCTGTTCATAAAAACCCGGGTTGCTTACGTTCAACTGCGCCGTACGTTTATGCTAACGATGATACTGGGAGCGGTTGTTTTCGCGGTCTATCCGCTTGCCCCGCCCAGGTTTATGCCCGGACTCGGCATGACCGACACCGTTACTCTTCTCGGGCTCGACCCTGCCGCACCCAACTCCAACTCGGCGATTAGCTACAACCGATTCGCGGCAATGCCCAGCCTCCACTACGCCTGGGCGCTGCTCGTTATGGTCGCCGCATTCAGGTTCGGGGGGGCGCCGGGTAATCATCGCCGGATTCAGTTTTCAATTGCTGATGTTCGTGGCGATTATTGCAACCGCCAACCACTACATTCTCGACGCGTTGGCTGGCGCTCTTCTTCTCGTGATAGCGATGTATATCGCGAGGCAGTGGGAGCGGTATGAGAGCAATATCGCACAGTTGGCCGCTCGGGTGCTGTCGCTACGGGAGACGGAAATGGGCTGGCGAGAACGTGTACGCCAGTTTGAAATGCCGGATCTGCGCGGTCCGTTTATCACGGGGTCCACGATTCCGGGCGGACACATGGCGCCTCCTGCCCGGGCCAGTATTGCTGCACCAGTCGCGGCGCCCGCAGGTACTTCGCCGTCATTCGGTCCCGTCTTCGATGACCTGGGCCTCGTACTGCCTTGAGCCCAGGTCCTGGCGTTCCTGTACCTCGGGAAGCCACGTGCTTTTGATGTAGGCGAGCACTTCGAGCACCTGTTCGTCGGAGAGGACGCCCCTGAACGCCGGCATGACCGTGGCAAGCGGTGGGCGATCGAGAACCCACTGATGAAGCAGACGGTCCGGGTGGTGCCAGGTGTGGCCCGCATCACCATGTACCGGCGCCGCCGCCAGCACAACAGGACCTTGCACCGGGCCGTGGCACGATGCACAGTTCTGTGCGTAGATTTCTTCGCCCGCGGCGACGCGGCTACCGGTCAGATCAATTGGAAACTTACTGGAGTCGCTATCGCCGCCGCTGCACGCGCCCAGCAGAACTGCGATTACTAGCGCCGATGCAGCCAGTAGCCAGACCCTGACATATTTCGATCCCATCGAGTCTCCTGAATCTTAATCAGCCCGCCATATATCTAATGCTTGTACCCTAACCCCCCCGGTGGGGGTATACAATGGATTAGAGCCGCATTATTCGCGACGGATATTTCCAATTACTCTTGATGGAATGGCTGACGATATGAACAGGGCACACGAACATGACGATCACGAAACCGACAAAGCCGAAACCAGGGCCGATGCGATAAAACGCCTCAACTACATTGGGGGGCATCTGGATGGCGTCAAGAAGATGGTCGATGAAGACCGCTACTGCGTCGACATCCTCCGCCAGACATTCGCGGTGCGGCGTGCTATTCAGAAACTTGAATCGCACCTGATCGACGGCCACCTGCGTGCCTGCGTTGTCGAGGGGGTGAAAGACGGCCGCGAAGAACAGATATTAAGTGAACTGGTGGAGCTTTACGAAATTGCAGACCGCTAACTTCCCCGAAACGACCGCGACAGAAGAATCGGCGAAGCAGGAGCTGTTGACACTGACGTTCAGTGTCGGCGGAATGACGTGTGCCGCCTGTGTCCATCATGTTGGCAGCGCACTGCGCGATATGCCGGGTGTAATCGATGCGCAGGTGAGCATTGGCACCGAGACCGCGACCGTCGAGTTCGCACCCGAATCTGCGACCGGGACTGACGCTGTAACCAAGCCCGCGCTCAGGGCCGCAGTCTCGGGGGCCGGTTACTCGATCCGCGGATTTGCTGACGAAGACACCTCGATCTTTGCCGATGGCGATAAAGCCATCCGCGATGCCGAGCTGAAGACCACGCGCGACATGATGGTGATCAGCCTGATGGTCGCCGCGGTGGTGATGATCGCTATGAACTACGCGTCGGTCGAGGTGTTTTCAGGAATTTCTCCTACTGCTGCCAACGTGTTTTTCCTAGTCCTTGCAACCCCGGTGCAGTTCTGGGCAGGTTCGCGTTTCTACCGTTCGGCCTGGAGTGCCGCCCGACTCCGTGCTTCCAACATGAACACGCTTGTGGCGATCGGCACGTCGACTGCCTACTTCTACAGCCTGGCAGTGACGGTCCTTCGCCCAGTGTTCGAAGATTCCCTGGCTTTTTCAGGGGGCGATGTTGGCGGAAGCCACGCGACGGGCACTTACTTCGACGTTTCTACCGCGATCGTCGGACTGATCCTGCTGGGTCGGTGGCTCGAGGGCAGGGCGCGGGGCAGGACATCGGACGCCATCAAGAAGTTGATCGGCCTACAGCCGACGAGCGCGATGGTGATCAAGGGCGGTTCGCCAGTTGAAGTCGATCTCGCCGATGTTGAATCGGGCGACGTAATCGTCCTCCGCCCCGGCGAGCGTGTGCCGGTGGATGGTGAAATATCGGAAGGCACGACCACGGTCGACGAATCGATGCTTACGGGTGAGCCGGTCCCGATCGAAAAACAACCGGGCGATGGGCTGTTTACCGGGACCGTAAATGGCACCGGCGCGGTCCGGTTTATCGCATCGGCTGTCGGACGTGAGACGATCCTTGCGGGAATCGTGAGGATGGTCCAGCAGGCGCAGTCGTCACGTGCCCCGATTGAGCACCTGGTCGACAGGGTGACGGCGCGGTTCGTGCCGGCCGTGCTGGTCATCGCGGTATTGGTCTTCGCCGTCTGGTCGTTCCTGGCACCCGAACCGGCGATGATTAACGCACTGCTCATGACGGTTGCGGTGCTCGTGATCGCGTGCCCGTGCGCGCTTGGCCTTGCCACGCCGACCGCGATCATGGTTGGAATGGGCCGCGGGGCGTCGAACGGCGTGCTCATCAGAAATGCGGATGCACTTGAACGTGCTCACAGGGTGGACACCGTTGTGTTCGACAAGACCGGCACCCTCACCGAAGGGAAGCCGGCGATAACCGGGGTGCGGGTGTTCGGGGTGACCGAAGCCGAGTTGATCCGATTCGCAGCCGCAGCCGAATCGGCGTCCGAGCACCCGCTTGCAACAGCCGTGCTTGCTGAAGCGAAGGCGCGTGGAGTTGAAATATCAGAAGCTTCCGATATCGCGGCGACTCCGGGACGTGGTATCTCGGCGGTTGTTGGTGGTTCGACCATTCTTGTGGGCAGCCCGTCATTCATCAGCGAAAACACCGACGCCTCCTATGAGTTCACCGAAGCGGGATTGAGGCTCGCTGAAAAAGGCGAGACGGTGTTGGCGGTTGCAAAGGACGGTGCAGCTATCGGCCTGATAGGCGTGTCCGACAGAATCCGACCTGAAGCCCGCGGTGCGATCACGACTCTGAAGGCCCGGGGAGTCCATACCGTAATGCTTACGGGTGACAACCGCCGGACGGCCGACAAGGTCGCTGCTGAAATTGGTATCACCGAGGTCATTGCCGAAGTGCTGCCCGATGGCAAATCGGCCGAGATCTCCCGGCTTCGAAACGCAGGTGGAACCGTAGCAATGGTGGGGGACGGGATTAACGACGCCCCGGCGCTCGCAACGGCCGATGTTGGGATAGCCATTGGCAGTGGCACCGATATAGCCATCGAAGCCGCAGATGTGACGATAACTTCGGGGGATCCGGCCATGGTTGCCGAGCTGATCGACCTCAGTCGCAGCACGATGCGCACGATTAAGCAAAACCTGTTCTGGGCCTTCTTCTACAACGTTCTGCTGATACCCATCGCCGCCGGGGTCCTGTATCCGATATTCAGCGATGGCATGGTGCCCGGTTTCCTGCAGCCGATAATCGGTCAATTCGGATTCCTGAACCCGATCGTCGCTGCGGCCGCCATGGCAGTGAGCTCGGTAACGGTCGTTACCAACTCGCTAAGGCTCGGCCGGGGTGTTCGGAGGCGCAGGGCAACTCGACCGCCGACCACCCCGGAAATTGGTATCCGGCAGCAAACGGCAGATCAGATGACTTGAAATGTCGGGCGTATCCGTGCGCACACGTGCGTACGGACATTCGAAGTGTTCGACAACCCAACGAGATAACCAGCCAGCAAAGGACAAGAACGATGAAGATTCCATTTCTCAGCAGCAAGGCCGAAACCGCAACCGACCCGGTCTGCGTCATGAGCGTCGATACCTCGAATCCAGGCGGCGGTGTATCGACGCACAATGGAGAGGTTTACTATTTCTGCGGCCCGGGCTGCAGGGTTGCGTTTGAAAAGGACCCGGAGGGATACCTTTCAGGCGAGAAATCCGTCGAGATGTAGATTGCCTGAGCGCGCCTTTTGTATCTCCGGGTGTGCCAATCGCGTCTTATCAACGAATACGAAACAAATCACCGATCGCTCGCCAGCCTGGCGTCGATCACGAAAAGCTCTTTTTAGCACAGGAACACGAATGCCCATTACCGAACCACCAGCTGCCGACGGCGTCGCAATTGTCTACACCCACCCGACCTGCGGTTATTGCGACCTGTTGAAGGAAGACCTGATAAAAGACGGTGTTCGGTTTCGCGAGGTCGACGTGTCAAAAGAGCCCGGCAAGTGGGTTGAGGTCGAAAGGCTGTCAGGCGGCGACAAGATTACTCCGGTCATGGTGACGGCTCTGGGCGAGGTCGAAATCGGTTACAAGGGCATCGGCTGCAACTACAACTAGGTGCAAACAAAATTGCGGGTGACCGTTGTTGTACTGTTGACTGGCAATACGTACCCGCCGTACTCTCAATAGAGGCGATTAACTTCGCCATGCGGTCCCGTGGTGTAGTGGTTTAACACGCCTCCCTGTCAAGGAGGAGATCGTCAGTTCAAATCTGATCGGGATCGCCAATAAAAGACATTATGAAATCCCTCGGCGCAGCCCGGGGGATTTTTTGTTTGCTTCAACATCTCCTGGTAGAGCGCTCGACAAGTGCTCCGATACGCCAATCGAAGCCTGGGAACCGTTTTACGACAGTTCCCCCGAGTATTTCGAAGGCCAGTTTTTTCGCAACAACCTGGGCTCGTTCGTCTTTACGTCCGGCCACAAGCGCATCCTCGCCGATACCGGGTACGGCCCACACGGCGAGATGCTCGGATATCCCGCGCCCGGCGAATTGATAGCCGACTTTAAGATGAACGGAATAGGCATCGATTCGATCACCGATGTATTTCTCACCCACCTGCACGGCGACCACGTCGGCTCGAACCTTCGAGAGGATCTTCCGGACCGCCCGCTCAGTTTTCCGAAAGCTCGATACCGCGTTCACGAGGCCGACTGGAAACACTTCACTACGGATGCGCTTCTCGCCGACCCGTACCGCGGAGAGCATACCCGGCGGAGTGTGTTGCCACTCGAGGAGCTCGACGCGCTTGACCTGATGGACGGTGAAAC
>ENA-ORDI01001607-ORDI01001607.1-marine-metagenome-genome-assembly--contig:-NODE-1607-length-12153-cov-2.880176_pt1 | contig 12153 bp, 7 predicted proteins | sample MGYA00248628_ERZ508525 | MGnify/ENA primary metagenome ERZ508525 (study PRJEB26195, sample SAMN05422138) | marine metagenome | isolation source: East of Porto Seguro, South Atlantic Ocean | place...
GCATTTCGGGCACTGGCGGAACGGGATCGCGTCCAGGTTTGCCTGTCGCCCCTCCGTATCGGAACCGCCGCCGGAACCACCGCCACCCCCGCCGAGGGCGGCAACATTGAGTTCCCGGGCCTCATCGACGGTGGCCAGTTCGCCCGAGCCGGATAAGAACCCGGTGGCGATCATGTGCTGTTCGATGACGCTGCCGATGGCCGCCAACAGTGACGGTACATATTTCCCGCCCATCCATTGGCCGCCGCGCGGATCGAACACGGCTTTTAATTCCTCGACCACGAACGACACATCGCCGCCGCGCCGGAACACCGCCGAGATCATCCGGGTCAGCGCCACGGTCCAGGCGTAATGCTCCATGTTCTTGGAGTTGATAAAGACCTCGAACGGACGACGATGCCCGCCGATCACCACATCGTTAATGGTGATATACAGCGCATGCTCGCTGTCGGGCCATTTGATCTTGTAGGTGGAGCCCTCAAGCTCTTCCGGGCGGTCCAGCGGATCGGACATATAAACGACCTCGCCGCCTTCCTCAGCGGTGGCTTGGGCCGCAACCTCGCCCGGGGCTGTATCGGCGCTTTCCGATACCGACAGAACCGATCCGGTCACGTCATTGGGACGATAGGTCGTGCAGCCTTTGCAGCCTTGATCCCAAGCGGCCATATAAACATCCTTGAACGCGTCAAAGCTGATGTCTTCGGGGCAGTTGATGGTTTTCGAGATGCTGCTATCGACCCATTTCTGTGCCGCGGCCTGCATCTTGACGTGATCCAGAGGGACCAGCGTCTGTGCATTAACGAAATAGTCGGGCAAAGGCGCGTCGCCCTTCAGATCGCGCCACATCTGTACGGCGTAATCGACGACTTCTTCCTCGGTACGGCTGCCATCCTTTTGCAGAACCTTGCGGGTGTAGGCATAGGCAAAGACCGGTTCGATCCCCGAGCTGACGTTGCCTGCATAAAGGCTGATGGTGCCTGTGGGCGCGATCGAGGTCAAAAGCGCGTTGCGGATGCCGTTTTCGGCAATGGCGTCGCGCACATCCTCATCCATCTGCTGCATGGTGCCGGAAGCCAGATAGGCGTCCGCCTCGAACAACGGGAAGGCCCCCTTTTCCTTCGCCAGATCGACGGAGGCCAGATAGGCCGCCCGCGCAATCGCCTTGAGCCATGCCTCGGTCTGCTCTGCCGCCGCGTCCGAGCCATAGCGCAGCCCGACCATCAACAAAGCGTCCGCCAGACCGGTGACACCCAGACCGATGCGGCGCTTGGCTTTCGCCTCTGCCTGCTGTTCGTCAAGCGGGAATTTCGACACGTCAACGACGTTGTCCATCATGCGCACAGCGGTCGCGACCAGCTTGTTCAGCGCCTCGACATCCAGCTGAGGGTTGTCGCCAAACGGGTCGGATACCATCCGCGCCATATTGATCGACCCCAGCAAACAGGCACCATAGGGCGGCAGCGGCTGTTCCCCACAGGGGTTTGTGGCGGCGATGGTTTCGCAATAGCTCAGGTTGTTGGCCTCGTTGATGCGATCGATAAAGATCACACCGGGCTCGGCGAACTCATACGTGGCTTTCATGATCCGGTTCCACAGGTCACGGGCCTGAACGGTGCGATAGACCTTGCCGTTGAACTGCAGATCCCAGCTGGCATCGGCCTTGACCGCATCCATGAAAGGGTCTGTGATCAACACGGACATGTTGAACATCCGCAGCCGCGCGGGGTCGGATTTCGCGGCGATGAAGTCCTCGACGTCAGGGTGGTCACAGCGCATTGTGGCCATCATCGCGCCACGGCGCGACCCGGCGGACATGATGGTCCGACACATCGCATCCCAGACATCCATAAAGCTCAGCGGGCCGGAGGCGTCAGCAGAGACCCCCAGCACATCCGCGCCACGGGGCCGGATGGTGGAAAAGTCATAGCCGATCCCGCCCCCCTGCTGCATGGTCACAGCGGCTTCTTTGAGCATGTCGAAGATACCGGCCATGCTGTCAGGCACGGTGCCCATGACGAAACAGTTGAACAATGTCACACGGCGCGCAGTACCTGCCCCGGCAGTGATGCGGCCCGCGGGGAGGAATTTGAAATCCTCCAGCGCTTCGTAAAATGCCTCTTCCCATTTTTCCGGTGCTTTTTCGACCTGTGCCAGATCACGGGCGATTCGCCGCCAGCTGTCTTCTACCGTCACATCGCGCGGCGTGCCGTCGGCATCTTTAAAACGGTATTTCATGTCCCAAATCTGTTCGGCAATGGGGGCGGCAAATCGTGACATATTCGATTCCTTGAGGGCTGTTTGGGAAGGTGTTCACCATACCCCAAATCAAAGCGCAAGCACAACAGGTTGAAGAAAGTGTGTATTAGAATACATGATGCTGTAGCAGCGACGGAGGATTCTGTGAAAAATCATATACATCTCATCAAGTTGTCCGTCGGCACGGAAACCGTCGATGATCTGGCCGCATGGCAGGAAAAAAAACGCGTGCAAACCGAGGACGGTTTTCCCCGCCACGTGACCCGCATGTGGCCCAAACGCGAACCCGAGATTCTGAACGGCGGGTCGATCTTCTGGGTGATCAAAGGAGTGATCCAGTGTCGTCAGAAAATCCTGCGTCTGGACGAGACGTCGGGCGCGGACGGCGTGCGCCGCTGCGCGATCGTGCTGGACCCCAAGATCATCCGGGTGCAAGGCAGCCTCAAACGCCCGTTTCAGGGGTGGCGCTACCTTGCGCCGCAGGATGCCCCTGCCGATCTGCCCGAAGGCCGCGACCACGAAGAGCCCCTGCCCATAGAGTTGAACCGCGCGCTGGCCGAGATCGGCGTGCTCTAGCAGCAGCCCCTGCGCGCGCATCCCCCGCGGGATTTGAGTTTATTTGGCAAAATGAAGCAGGGCCGCGTGTGCCTCTTCATTTTGCCCTTAAACTCCCGCCGGAGGCGCATCCGCAGGATGCTGCGCGCATGCGCGTCAGGACAGCTGCGCCAGCAGGGCCGTCATCGTCGCGCGATCCGCATCATCCATCTCTGCCATCCGGCTGCGCCAAAGCGTCGCCTGTGACCGCAGGATCAGCCCGTCGGACAGGATCTTGAGGTGGTTGGCGCGCAATGTCTCCCCGCTCGAGGTGATGTCGGCGATGGCCTCTGCGGTTTCATTCTTGATCGTGCCTTCGGTCGCCCCCTGGCTGTCGACCAGCGCATAATCCGCGACACCGGTGCTGCGCAGGAATTCCCGCACCAGCCGGTGGTATTTCGTCGCGATGCGCAGGCGGAACCCGTGCTTGTCGCGGAAGGCCGAGGCGGCGGCATCCAGATCATCGAGCGTATCAACATCGATCCAGGCCTGAGGCACCGCGATGATCAGATCGGCATGCCCGAAGGCGAGCTCTTCTACCGGGGCGACAAGCTGATCCCACAGCGCCAGTTTCTCTTGCACCAGATCGGTGCCGGTGACGCCCAGATGGATACGGCCAGCGGCGAGTTCGCGGGGGATTTCGCCCGCAGAGAGCAAGATCAACGACACGCCCTCAATGCCTTCGACGGCCCCCGCGTATTCACGTTCGGAGCCCGTGCGCTGCAAGGTGATCCCTCGCGCGGCAAACCATTCAAAGGTTTTCTCCATCAGACGCCCTTTGGAGGGCACACCGAGTTTGATCGTCATTGGCCTGCCTCCAGTTCCAGCATCAGCCCGGGGCGCATGACGCCCCCCACCGCGGGAATTTCCCCGCCCTGCCCCAGCCGCCGTGTCAGCGCGTCATAGCGTCCGCCTGTGGCGATGGTGGGCAGGTCGGGCCGTGTCGCCGCGCGGAAGCCGAAGACGAACCCGTCATAATATTCCATCGACACGCGGCCAAAGCTGGCTTCGAACATCAGGTTACCGGTATCGACACCCCGGGCGGCAAGCGCCTTTTCCCGCGCCGCGACACGGTCCACCGCATCAGAGATCGCGGGCATATCGACGGCAAGGTCATGCAACTGGCTGATCGCATTGGGCATGGTTTCACGCACATCTAGCAGCGCCAGCAGCAAGGACACCTGCGTGCGCGACAGGGCCGGTTCGGTGGCGTCGGCGCGCAGGGCGGCGATGCGTGTTTCAATCTCGTCCAGACTGCGCAGGCCGATCAGAGGTGCGGTGATAACACCGTCACTGGCCAAGAGCGCCGCGCGGGTCGCGGGCATCGGCGTTTTGCCAGCATAGCGGTCGAGCAACGCACGGAACCGGCGGGGCCGCCAGATGTGCCGCATCAGTGCCGCCTTGCGCGATGCCGATGTATCCAGCCCCGCAACCGCAGCCATCAAGATACCGATATCCCCCGTCACGGCAGTGACCGGAAGCCCCTCCAACGCGCCCTGGATCAGGGCAAAGACTTCGGCATCGGCTGCCGCGGGATCGCCACGGTCAAAGACTTCGTAGCCCGCCTGAATATATTCATTGGCGCGGTTGGGATCACGTTCCTGACGGCGGAACACTTCGCCCGCGTAGGTGTAGCGTGCCGGGTCCGCGCCATGGGCCATATGCATCTGCACCACGGGCAAGGTATAATCGGGGCGCAGCATTTGTTCGCCCCGCATCGCATCCGAGGTGACATAGGCGCGCGCGCGGATGTCTTCGCCATAAAGGTCGAGCAGGGTCTCGGCGGGTTGCAGGATCGGCGGTTCCACCACCGCAGCCCCCTGCGCCTCGAACAAGGCGCGCAGGCTTGCGGCTTTGGCGAGGATATCGGATCGTGTAGCCATCAGCGGTTCAGCTCCAGTATCTCGCGCACTTTAGAGACAAGATCCCCACGCGCCACTTCATATTGACTGGGGCGGTCTTTCCATTCCTCCAGCGTGGCGCTTTCAGCGATTTTCGCGCCAAGGATCAGGTCCTTGATCTGGATCATACCCTTGTCGAATTCATCCCCGCCCGCGATCACCGCCACCGGGCTGGCGCGGCGGTCTGCATATTTCAGCTGGTTGCCAAAGTTCTTGGGGTTGCCCAGATAAACCTCGGCCCGGATGCCTGCCTGACGCAGTTCAGCGACCATCGCCTGATAGTCGGACATGCGCGCCTTATCCATCACGGTCACCACCACGGGCCCTTCGGCCTGCGCCGACATCCGGCCCTTGGCCTGCAGTGCTGCAAGCAGCCGGTCGACGCCGATAGAGACACCCGTTGCAGGGACTTCCTGACCGGTGAAGCGCTTGACCAGATCGTCATACCGCCCGCCCCCTGCGACAGAGCCAAAGTTGCGTGGCCGGCCTTTTTCGTCCTGGATTTCGAAGGTCAGTTCCGCCTCGAACACCGGACCGGTGTAATAGCCAAGGCCCCGCACGACGGAGGGGTCGATCTCTACGCGGTCAGCGCCGTAGCCGCCGGCCGCCATCAGATCGGCGATGGTTTCCAGCTCGTCCACGCCCTGCGCGCCTGTCTCGGATCCCGCGACCAGTTCACGCAGCCGCGCGACGGTTTCCGCACCGCTGTCGCGTTTAGCTTGCATAAAGCCCATGACCACATCGGCCTGAGCATCGCTCAGCCCTGCCCCATCGGTAAAGTCGCCGCTGTCATCCTTGCGGCCCGCGCCCAGCAATGCGCGTACGCCGTCCAGACCCAGCCGGTCGAGCTTGTCAATCGCACGCAGCACGATGCCGCGCTCGTGGGCGAAATTGTCGGGGTTGGCAGGGTCGAGCACGCCTGCGACCTCCATCACACCGGTAAGCACCTTGCGGTTGTTCACCCGCACGATGTAGTCCCCGCGGTCGATCCCGACTTCTTCCAGACAATCGGCCAGCATCGCGCAGATCTCTGCATCGGCTGCGACCGACGGTGCGCCGACCGTATCGGCATCGCATTGATAGAACTGGCGGAAGCGGCCTGGCCCCGGCTTTTCGTTGCGCCAGACCGGCCCCATCGCATAGCGCCGATAGGGCGTGGGCAGATCGTTGCGGTGTTGTGCATAGACGCGTGCCAGCGGTGCGGTCAGGTCATAGCGCAGGGCCAGCCAGTCGCCGGGCTTGTCCGCCTCTGCATCCTCTTGCCACGCGAAGACGCCCTCATTGGGGCGGTCCACATCGGGAAGGAACTTGCCCAAAGCCTGCACTGTCTCGACCCCGGAGCTTTCCAGCGCGTCAAAGCCATAGCGATGATAGACCTGCGCAATCTTATGCAGCATCTCGGCACGCTGTGTTACTTCTGCACCGAAATAGTCACGAAACCCCTTTGGCGTTTCGGCCTTGGGGCGGGGGGTCTTTTTTGGCTTGGCCATTGGATCACATCCTGTGGGCTGAATATCGCGCTTCGCGTCTAGCCCAACCCCCCGCCAAGGGCAAGCGACGCGGCCCCGCCGCGGCACGCATCCCCCCTTATCGAACGCGCGACAACCTGTTAGGAGGACGGCAAACGCGCAAGCTGCAAGGTGCCCTCATGGATAAGCTCGAAGAACAAATGGCCCATCTGATCCGTACGGTGGATGACCTGTCCGATGTCGTCGCCCGTCAGGAGACAGAGATCGCGACCCTGACACGGCGGGTTCATATGCTGATGCAGCGCGAGGGCGAACGCGAGGCAGCGGGCTCCGACGGAGTTGTCATCGGCAACGAACGCCCGCCGCACTATTGATCGGATGCCTCATCCAGGAAGCTGCCGCCGCCCCAGTGGGGCGCGTCAGATTTCCTCTACCTCCATCACGCCGGTCAGGGACCGGATGGCACCCTTGATCTTGGGGGTGACAGGGTATTCGGCGCAAAGATCGACCTCCACCTCGCCGGGCAGGGTCGGGTCCATCAGGCACAGTTGCACCGGCCCCTTGCCCGCGCTGCGCGCCGCGGATCGGGCACCGGCCAACACATCGGCGACCGCCTGAATAGCCCCCGCATCATCCACAAAGATCCGCAGCCCCATGTTACCCGCATCCTCGACCACCGTATCGATCGGCACCACGGACCGGCCCAGCAGTTTCAACTGGTCGCTTTCCATCGTCGCCTCGACCATGACCACGACCTTAGATCCTGTTTCAAGGTGGTCGCGCGCCAGTTCCAGCGTGTCCGAAAACAGCGTCACCTCGTAAGCGCCCGTCGGGTCCGACAGTTGCGCAAAAGCAAAGCGGTTGCCGCGCGCTGATTTACGTTCCTGCCGTCCGGCGACGATCCCTGCCAAACGGGCATTCATCGCCCCTTTGACCGAGACTTTCTCGGTCAGCTCGTCCAGCGTCAGGAACGGCACACCGCCCGTAGCGGATTTGCGTTTCATCGGCCCCATGTAATCGTCCAGCGGGTGGCCCGACAGATAGAAGCCTACGGCCTTGAACTCTTCGGTCAGGCGCTCGGCGGCCTCCCAATCGTCGCAAGGCACGATGCGCGGCTCTGGCAAGTCATCCCCCGCCTCGCCAAACAGCGACACCTGATTAGAGGCTTTCTGCTCGTGGATCGCGGCGGAATAGCTGACCAACCCGTCCAGCGACTGCCAGACGCGGCGGCGGTTGTTGTCCAGCTGGTCGAACGCACCGGACCGGGCCAGCATCTCAAGCGGACGTTTCCCCACCCGTTTCAGATCAACCCGCCGCGCCAGATCAAAAAGCGTGGCAAAGGGCTTGTCCACACCGTCAACCTTGCGGCCTTCGGTGATCAGCTTCATTGCCTCCACCCCGACGTTTTTCAGCGCGCCCAAAGCATAGACCAACGCGCCCTCGACCACCTTGAACGTCGCATCACTGCGGTTCACACAAGGCGGCACCCAGGGCAGTTCCAGCCGTTTGCGGACCTCTTCGAAATAGACCGCCAGCTTGTCGGTCAGATGGATATCACAGTTCATCACGCCAGCCATGAATTCGACCGGATGGTTCGCCTTGAGCCATGCGGTCTGATAGCTGACCACCGCATAGGCGGCGGCGTGGGATTTGTTGAAACCGTAGTTGGCGAATTTTTCCAGAAGGTCGAAAACCTCAGACGCCTTTTTCTTATCGACCCCGTTGGCCATCGCACCCTTTTCGAACTTGGGGCGTTCCTTGGCCATTTCCTCGGCGATCTTTTTACCCATCGCACGGCGCAGCAGGTCAGCGCCACCAAGGCTGTAGCCCGCCATAACCTGCGCGATCTGCATAACCTGTTCCTGGTAGACGATGATGCCCTGTGTTTCCTCGAGGATGTGGTCAATCGACGGATGCACGGATTCCCGCTCGCGCTGGCCGTTCTTGACCTCGCAATAGACCGGAATATTCTCCATCGGGCCGGGCCGGTACAGCGCGACCAAGGCGACGATGTCTTCGATACAGGTCGGCTTCATCCGCTTGAGGGCATCCATCATGCCGCTGGATTCCACCTGGAACACCGCCACCGTCTTGGCGCTGGCATAAAGCTTGTAAGAGGCCTCGTCGTCCAGCGGGATGGTGGCGATATCGTCGATCAGCCCCTCGGGCGGCTCGAACAGCTCTGTCCCGTCGGCGGCCACATGCAGGTGACGGCCCGAGGATTTGATCTGGTCGACCGCGTTCTGGATGACGGTCAGGGTCTTGAGGCCCAGAAAGTCGAACTTGACCAGACCGGCCTGTTCGACCCATTTCATGTTGAACTGCGTCGCGGGCATATCGGACCGCGGGTCTTGATAAAGCGGCACCAGCGCGTCCAGCGGCCGATCCCCGATCACAACCCCCGCCGCGTGGGTCGATGCGTTGCGCAACAGCCCCTCGACCTGCTGGCCATAGTTCAACAGCCGCGCGACGACTTCCTCGTTCTTGGCCTCCTCGCGCAGGCGTGGTTCATCCGCCAGTGCCTTTTCGATGCTGACAGGTTTCACGCCCTCGACGGGGATCATCTTGGACAGGCGATCCACCTGCCCGTAAGGCATCTGCAACACCCGCCCGATGTCACGCACCGCCGCCTTGGACAAAAGCGCCCCAAAGGTGATGATCTGCCCCACCTTGTCGCGCCCGTATTTGCGCTGCACATACTGGATCACCTCTTCCCGACGATCCATGCAAAAGTCGATGTCAAAGTCGGGCATCGAGACCCGTTCGGGATTCAGGAACCGTTCAAACAGCAGTTGATAGCGCAGCGGGTCCAGATCGGTAATCGTCAGCGCATAGGCCACCAGACTACCCGCGCCCGAGCCCCGCCCCGGCCCGACGGGAATATTATTGTCTTTCGCCCATTTGATAAAATCGGCAACGATCAGAAAATAGCCGGGGAACCCCATGCCCTCGATGATGCCCAGCTCGAAATCCAGCCGCTTTTCATATTCCTCGACGGTGGTGGCATGGGGGATCACCTTCAGCCGGTTTTTCAGCCCCTCATGCGCCTGCCGCTTGAGCTCTTCGATCTCGTCATCCGCAAACTTCGGCAGGATCGGATCACGGCGATACGCCATAAACGCACAGCGCTTGGCGATCTCGACCGTGTTCTCGATGGCTTCGGGCAGATCGGCAAACAGCGTCACCATCTCGGCCTGCGATTTGAAGTAATGCTGCGCGGTCAGCCGGCGACGTTCGTGCTGCTGATCGACATAGGCCCCATCCGCGATACAGATCAGCGCGTCATGGGCCTCGTACATATCGGCCTTGGGGAAATAGACGTCATTCGTCGCGACCAAAGGGATGCCCATGTCATAGGCCATCTCGACAAAGCCCCGTTCGGTCAGCTGTTCGGCCAAAGGCTGGCCATCCTCGCCGGGGTGGCGCTGCAACTCGACATAAAGCCGGTCGGCAAAAGCCCCGTGCAGCCGTGCCATCAATGCCTCTGCCGCGGGGCGTTGACCGCCCTGCAACAGCTGCCCCACGGGGCCGCCCGCCCCGCCTGTCAGACAGATCAGCCCACCGTTCAGCGATTCCAGCTCCTCTAGGGTGACCTGCGGCAGCGCCCCGCCCTTGTCGATATATAGGCAGGAGTTCAGCTTCATCAGGTTTTCATACCCGGCCTCGGATTGGGCCAGCAAAACCACAGGGGCCGGATCGCGCGGTTTTTCCCCCGGTTGCACCTTCACATAGGCCAGATCCACCTGACAGCCGATGATCGGCTGCACGCCGGCCCCTGCCATGGCGACCGAGAATTCCAACGCGGCAAACATGTTGTTGGTATCCGTCAGGGCCAGCGCCGGCATATCGGCCCCCTTGCACAGATCAGGCAGCTTTTTCAGCCGCAACGCCCCTTCCAACAACGAATACTCGGAGTGCGTGCGCAGGTGAATGAATCGGGGTGCTTGTGCCATGGGGCCAACTTACCCAAGCCCACCCGCAGTCACCAGTCCCACCGGTGCCCTGCGCCCGTTTTTCCAGCAACACGACACGCCCTTGAGCGCAGGACGCCACGAAATCTCTTGCCAAGCCCCCTTGCCCCCGCCTAGCCTCGTTCAACATTTGCCCGCGCCGCGTTCTACGTCGCATCGAACGCCGCGCAGATCACGGGCTGAGGTACCGCGGCGGAACGAACCCTATGGACATCACTTTTCTCCTCAACGGGGAAGTCGTGTCACTGACCGGCGTCTCCCCCACCATGACGCTGCTGGACTGGCTACGCGAAACCCGACACCTGACCGGCACCAAGGAAGGCTGCAATGAAGGCGATTGTGGCGCCTGTTCCGTCATGATCAGCGACGACCAGGGCCACCGCGCCCTGAACGGCTGCATCCTGTTCCTGCCCCAGATCAACGGCAAATCCGTGACCACCGTCGAAGGGCTCGCCGCAGCTGACGGCAGCCTACATCCTGTGCAGCAGACCATGATCGACCACCACGGCAGCCAATGCGGCTTTTGCACGCCGGGCTTTGCCGTCACCATGGCCACCGACCATCTGAACGGGGCCACGGATCACGACACGCAGCTCGCCGGCAACCTGTGCCGCTGCACCGGTTACGCCCCAATCATCCGCGCCGCCAAAGCCGCCGAGGCCGCCCCCGTGCCCGCCCACCTGCGCAACCTCAAACTTCCAGATGGCCCTAAATCCTCGGGGGGGCCGGCGCAGCCGGACGGGGGCGGACAGCCCCCTGCGACCTCGCGCCCCACGACCACGGATGAACTGGCCCACTGGTACGCCGATCACCCCGATGCGACCCTGATTGCGGGGGCAACGGATGTCGGCCTCTGGGTCACCAAACAATTCCGCGATCTGGGGCCGGTCGTGTTTCTCAACCAGATCCCCGACCTGCGCGGCATCACCGATGGCGGGGATCACTGGCGCATCGGCGCAGCCACCACCCTTGCCACGCTTACCGCGCATTTTGCCCCGCTCTACCCCAGCTTGGGCGCGATGCTGCGGCGATATGGCTCGGCGCAGGTGCGCAATGCGGCCACCATCGGGGGTAACATCGCCAATGGCTCGCCCATCGGGGACGGCCCTCCGGCGCTGATCGCGATGGGGGCAACATTGCACCTGCGTCACGGCGACACCCGCCGGAGCCTGCCGCTTGAAGACTTCTTTATCGACTACGGCAAACAGGACCGCGGCCCCGGAGAATTTGTCGAGGCGATCACCGTCCCGAAACTCCCCACTGGCAGGGATGACAGCCTGCGCTGCTACAAGATCAGCAAACGTTTCGATCAGGACATCTCGGCGCTGTGCGGCTGTATCAACATCACCCGCGCCGGCGATGTGATCACAGACGCACGCATCGCCTTTGGCGGCATGGCAGGCACACCGAAACGGGCAAGCCAGACCGAAGCCCTGTTGATCAACCAACCTTTTGACGAGGCGACGATCCGCCGCGCGATGGATGCCTTGGCGCTGGATTATCAGCCAATGACCGACATGCGCGCCTCGGCGCAGTATCGCCTGCTGACCGCCCAGAACCTGCTGCTGCGCTATCTGCATGACGTGAACGGCCTGCCCACGAACCTGCACGAGGTGACAGCATGAGCGTTGCTAAACCCCTCCCCCATGATGCAGCCAAGCTCCATGTCACGGGGGCTGCGCGTTACGTTGACGACATCCCGACACCGGCCACAACGCTGCATATCGCCTTTGGACTGAGCACGGTGGCCGCGGGCACGCTCAACGGCATGGACCTGCGCGATGTCGCTGCTGCCCCCGGTGTGGTGGCGGTGCTGACGGCGGCAGATCTGCCGTTTGACAATGACGTATCGCCGTCAAACCATGACGAACCCCTGCTGGCCACCGACGCGGTACATTATGCGGGCCAGCCCGTGTTCATGGTCATCGCGACAACCCACCTTGCCGCTCGCCACGCCGCGCG
>ENA-ORDI01001610-ORDI01001610.1-marine-metagenome-genome-assembly--contig:-NODE-1610-length-12149-cov-3.394052_pt1 | contig 12149 bp, 14 predicted proteins | sample MGYA00248628_ERZ508525 | MGnify/ENA primary metagenome ERZ508525 (study PRJEB26195, sample SAMN05422138) | marine metagenome | isolation source: East of Porto Seguro, South Atlantic Ocean | place...
TCGACGTATCGCGCCTCGCCGGGCTCAACCCGTCGGGCGTGATTTGCGAGATCATGAACGAGGACGGCACCATGGCGCGGATGCCGGACCTGATTAAATTCGCCCAGTTTCATGGCCTCAAGATCGGCACCATCGCCGACTTGATCGCCTACCGGCTGAAAAACGACCGCATCATCGAACGGATGGTGGAATCGGCCCTCGACAGCGTCCATGGCGGCGCCTTCAAGATGATCGTCTTCACCAACCTGATCGCCTATGCCGAACACATCGCCCTGGTCAAAGGCGACATCGGCGGCGCGGCGGGGGAAGGCGGGCCGGTATTGGTGCGGATGCACGCCTTGAACGTGCTCGACGACGTTTTCGGCGACGCCTCCTCAGGCAAGGCCGGGGAGCTTCGCCGGGCCATGGAGATGATCGCCGACGAGGGCCGCGGCGTCCTGGTGCTGATCCGCGATCCCCACCGGGCGGCGCTGTCGGAACGGATCAAGAGTAGGCTGGCGGCCGAAAAGGGCAACGGCGGGCAAAAGCCGGCGCCCCAGACGGGAGCCAAGATGGGGGCCAAAAGCGGCCAGCTTCGCGATTACGGGGTCGGGGCGCAGATCCTGCTCGATCTGGGAGTCAAGGAGATGATCCTGCTGTCCAACACCCAACACACCATCATCGGCCTCGAAGGCTATGGGTTGAGCGTCGTCGAGCAACGCCCCATCACCAGCCCGAAACTCGGAAAAGATAGCTGACATGACCGAAGAACGCCGCGTCCTGATCGTCGAAGCACGGTTTTACCAAGACATCGCCGATGAATTGGCGAAAGGTGCGCAAAGGGAGCTCGAAGAAGCCGGCCTCGGCCATGACCGGCTGGCGGTGCCCGGCGTCTTTGAGGTTCCGGGCGCCATCCGCTTCGCCATCCGGGCCATGGAAACCCATTCCGCGACCACCAATTACGCCGGCCTCGTCGCCCTGGGCACGGTGATCCGAGGCGAAACCGACCATTATGAACACATTTCGCGCGAAGCGACGCGGGCCCTGATGGACATCGCCACCCAACAGTCAGTGGCCTTGGGATTCGGGATCCTGACCTGCGACACCCAGGATCAGGCCATGGGGCGCGCCGCTGTCGATCAGGGTAACAAGGGCGCCGAGGCAGTCCGCGCGTGCCTAAGGATGATGGAGGTCAAAAAAGATTTCCGTCTGGCGCAGCGATGACCGGGGCCGCGGGGACTTCCGGCGCGGCCTCCACCAAATCGATGACGGGACGGCGGCGCAGCGCCGCGCGGCTGGCCGCGGTCCTTGCGCTTTACGAAATGGACATGGCCGGTGCCGAAGCCGACCAGGTGCTGGAGGAATTCCTGCAAAAGCGCTGGCGCCACTGCGGCGCCGGCGACGATGCGGATGAAACGGCGCCACGCGGCGGGGAGGATACCCCGGACGCCGCCACGATGACCGAGCCCGACAACGAATTCCTCGGCGATCTGGTGCATGGCGTTTCCACCCGCCGCCAGGAATTGGACGGATTGATCGCCCAGGCGCTCAGCGGCGAGCGGACCGTGGACCGGCTGGAAACGCTGCTCAGGGCGATCCTCCGCGGCGGCGCCTATGAACTTTCGAGCAAACCAGACGTGCCGGCGGCGGTCGTCATAACCGAATACCTTGACGTGGCGCATGCCTTTTTCGACGACAAGGGAGTGGGCCTCGTCAACGGCGTCTTGGACCGGGTCGCCTACAACCTTCGGGCCGGCGAGTTTTGACCGAACCCAGCCAAAACGCATCGGCGGTCGTGGCACAAGGTGGAGAAGACGGAGCGTGAAGGAGCAAAAAAAACCCGGCGAGTTCGACCTCATATCCCGCTACTTCGCCCCCTTAGCGGCGGCCAAACCCGGCGCGCTGGGGCTTTTGGACGACGCCGCGGTGCTAGAGCCCGAACCCGGCCAACGCTTAGTCGTCACCACCGACAGTCTGGTTGCCGGCATCCATTTCCCCACCGACGAAGACCCCCGGCACGTCGCCGCCCGGGTTTTGGGCGTCAACCTTTCGGATTTGGCCGCCATGGGCGCCATGCCATGGGCCTATACCCTGTCCATGGCTTGGCCGAAGGACTGGCACCCCGGCTGGGTCGAGGGATTCGCCGAAGAACTGGGGCGCCAGCAGGAAAGGTATGGGCTTCATCTTGTCGGCGGCGACACGGTTTCGACGCCGGGGCCGTTGACCCTGTGCCTGACGGCGTTCGGCAGCGTCGCCGAAGACGCCGAACTCAGGCGTTCCAGCGCCCGGCCGGACGACGACATCTACGTTTCCGGCACCATCGGCGACGCGGCCCTGGGCCTGAAGGTCCTGCAAGACGGGATCGAAGGGCTTTCGCCGGACCATGTGGAGGCTCTTGTGGACCGCTACCGCCGGCCCCGGCCGCGGCTCGAACTGGGCCGGCGGTTGCATGGCCTGGCCCATGGGGTCATCGACCTGTCGGACGGCCTGGTCGCCGACCTGGGCCATGTCGCCCGTACGTCGGGGTGCCTGGCGACCATTGACGCCAGCCGGGTGCCGCTGTCGGACGCCGGCCGGGCCACCATCGCCCTGGAGCCCGGGCTTTTGAAACTAGCACTCACCGGCGGCGACGATTACGAACTGCTGTTTACGGTACCGTCATCGGCGGCCAGCGACGTCGAACCCCTGGCCCGGGAGCTTGACCTGCCGCTGAGCGCCATCGGAAAAATCGGGGCCCAGGAGGAGGGCGGCAAAGCCCTGGTCACCGTCGTCGATGGCGACGGCGGCGAATGGGTCATCGAAGACGGGGGCCAAGACGGAGGCTATCGTCATTTTTGACCGCCCCGGCTTGTCGCAATTCAGTCGTTTCCAAAAGGCCCCGAAGCCGGGATAATGCCGCCATGCTGGGCCGACATGAAACGGCAAAAAGGGCCGTGGGTAAGCGATGAAAAAACTCCTCCTGATTTTCGGGTTGCTAGTGATGCTCTGTGGCGGCACCGTCAGCGTCCTGAAGTTCCTCAAGCTCGGCCCCTTCCAGGGAGAGGAGGTTGTCGAGGAGAAGCCCGAGGAACAGGTCGAGGCCACGATTCTGTTCGTCGATATGGAACCGTTGGCGATTCCCGTCTTCCAGGGCAACAGGGTCGCGGCGACCGTGCAAATCGAGGTCAAGCTGGTAACAAACGGCAAAGATAACGTCGAGAGGATCAAGCAAATCATGCCGGTCATCACCAACGCCTTCGTCCGCGATTTGCACAGTTTCATGCCGCGGCTGCTGAAGGCCGAGGAACGCATCGATGTCCTGATCATCAAGCAGCGCCTGCAACTCATCAGCAACAAGGTCGCCGGCAAGGGGCTGATTAAAAACGTGCTGGTGCAGTCGGTCATCGACCAGCCGCGTTGAGGACGCGCCGCCCCTGGGGACGGCTTTATGGGCGGTTGCTTTATACCGGCGCATCTGGCATTTTCCCGGCGAATTTCGTGGGTGGATTGTCGTCTGCCCTTGTCGTAAAGCGGACAGTCTTTTTTGTCGGCGCCGTCTTAAAATACAAAAAACATCCCCAAGACCTCCTAATTTAACAAAAGGGTTTTCGAGTATGTCGAACGTGTTCTTGTTGGTAATCGGTTGCGGTTTTCTGGCCTTGTTATACGGCGTTTACGCCATCCGATCGGTGCTGGCGGCGCCCGCCGGTGGGGACCGGATGCAGGAAATCGCCGGTGCCATCCAGGAAGGCGCCAACGCGTATCTCAATAGGCAATACAAGGCCATCGCCGTCGCCGGATTGGTGATCGGCATTCTTTTGGGCCTTGCCTTGGGCCTTAAGGTTGCCATCGGCTATTTCATCGGCGCCGTTCTTTCCAGTTTGACCGGCTATATCGGCATGAACGTTTCCGTCCGCGCCAACGTGCGGACCGCCGAAGCGGCCCGCTCCTCGGGCCTCGATGGCGGGCTGGCGATCGCCTTCAAGTCCGGCGCCGTCACCGGCATGCTGGTGGTCGGCCTGGCGCTTTTGGGGGTTACCGGCTATTACCTCATCCTTCGCGCCCTCGGCGATCCCGGATCGCCTGAAGGGCTCCGTCATATCCTCGAAGCCTTAGTGGCACTTGGGTTCGGCGCCTCGCTGATTTCCATTTTCGCGCGCTTGGGCGGCGGCATTTTCACCAAGGGCGCCGACGTCGGCGCCGATCTGGTGGGTAAGATCGAAGCCGGGATTCCCGAAGACGATCCCCGTAATCCGGCGGTCATCGCCGATAACGTCGGCGACAATGTGGGCGATTGCGCCGGCATGGCGGCGGACCTTTTTGAAACTTACGCGGTGACCATGGTGGCGACCATGCTGCTGGGCTCGATCCTGTTCACCGGCCCGGCCCAGGAGCTGATGATGACCTTTCCGCTGGTTGTCGGCGGGGTGTGCATCGTCGGCTCGGTGGCGGCTACATTTTTCGTCAAGCTGGGCCCGAGCCAGAACATCATGGGAGCCCTTTACAAGGGCTTTATCGCCAGCGCCGTGATTTCGGCGATCCTGATCGGCGGCGTGGTGTCGATGATGATCGGCTGGAAGACCGGTTTCGACATGGCCGGGCGCACGATCACCGGCACCCAGATTTACATCGCTTCACTCGCTGGTCTCGGCGTCACCGGACTGATCGTCTGGATCACCGAATACTACACCGGCACCGAACACCGCCCGGTGCAAAGCATCGCCGAGGCCTCGAACACGGGCCACGGCACCAACATCATCCAGGGCCTGGCGGTGTCCATGGAAGCCACCGCGATGCCGGTGGTTGTGATATGCGGCGGTATTATCATTTCCTATATCAGCGCCGGGCTTTTTGGGCTGGCGGTCGCCGCCACCACCATGCTGGCGCTGGCCGGCATCGTCGTCGCCCTGGATGCCTTCGGGCCGGTCACCGACAACGCCGGCGGCATCGCCGAAATGGCGGATCTGCCCGAAGAAGTCCGCAAGACCACCGATGCCCTGGATGCGGTCGGCAACACCACCAAGGCGGTGACCAAGGGTTACGCCATCGGCTCCGCCGGATTGGCGGCGCTGGTTTTGTTCGCCGCCTATACCGAGGAACTGTCGCATTACTTCCCGAAACTGACGGTCGACTTCAACCTGCAAAACCCCTATGTGGTCATCGGGTTGTTCATCGGCGGGTTGCTGCCGTTCCTGTTCGGCGCCTTGGGCATGATGGCGGTCGGCCGCGCCGGCAGCCAAGTGGTCATCGAGGTGCGCCGCCAGTTCAGGGAAATCCCGGGCATCATGGATGGCACCGGAAAGCCAGATTACGCCACCTGTGTCGACCTTTTGACCAAGACGGCGATCAAGGAAATGATGTTGCCCAGTATGCTGCCGGTGTTTGCGCCGGTCGTCATATATGCGGTCATCAACCTCATCGCCGGCCAATCGGCGGCATTTTCGACCCTTGGCGCGATGCTGATGGGGACCATTGTCACCGGGCTGTTCGTGGCCATTTCGATGACCTCGGGCGGCGGCGCCTGGGACAACGCGAAAAAATTCATCGAGGACGGCAATCACGGCGGCAAGGGCTCGGAAGCCCATAAGGCCGCCATCACCGGCGATACGGTCGGCGATCCCTACAAGGATACGGCGGGACCGGCGATCAACCCGATGATCAAAATCATCAACATCGTCGCCATTTTGATGTTGGCGATCCTGGCTTAGGCGGACGACAAGTAATCAGGGGGAGGGAGCCAAAAAACGCCGAAGGCTAGTACTGATCGTCTTCCCTTTCTTTGGCGGCGTTTTTAGAATTCTTATTCTTGAACCTCCCGAGATTGCCGACGATTTGTTCAAAAACGGTCATTTTGTTGCCGTGGGTCGGCGTTTTTCGTTCCCCCGGGTCGATTTCCTGGCCTCGGTTCAGGCCCACCGTTTCGACCGCCGTGACCTTGCCGTCCTTGGCAAATTTCACTACCAGGACTTGTCTTTCCGTTACTTTGGGGGCAAAAAACGCAAATGTTTCGGTGCGCTGAGCGATGTAATACCAGGTGTCGCTGCCGAAGGCGGTAATGGAGGACGGCGACCCGAGGATTTCCACAACTTCCTCGCGGGTCAGTTCGCCGGGCTGGATTTCCAAAACCTTTTCAGGATCGAGAAGGTTGCCCCGGGTATCCAAGCGCGACGCACAGCCCGAAAGCCCCAGAGCCACGGCACAGAGAACAATCGCCCAAGACCGGCCGCAAGATTTCATAAACAAGAGCTTTTTCACCGGCATCCACTCTCTCCACAACGAAAAGGGCTGGCTGCGCACCTAAAAGGGCAGGTGCTTCCGCCCGGTGGCGATCGGGTATCTGGCATTAGAGGAAAAACTGCACCTCAAAACGCCAATTGTCAATTACCCCCTCATGGCCTTTGATAACCCATTGTTTTGTAGCACTCTCAACGCCCACCGTTTTGGAAATTCGATGAAAATGAAGGAATTTTTCAATCCCTGGCCCAGACCCTGGGACGCCGCCCGCAGGCTCTACGTTTGCGTGGTCAAACAGGCGCGTCAGCCGGGATTTTATCTAACCTGTGGGGTACCGGACACCGCCGACGGGCGTTTTGACATGATCCTGCTACACGCCTTTCTTTTACTTAGGCGGACCAAGCGCGACCATGATCGCACGGCCTACCTGGGTCAGGCCTTCTTCGATTTGATGTTTGCCGACATGGATCAGAACCTCCGTGAAATGGGCCTCGGCGATCTGGCCGTGGGAAAGCGCGTCAAGGGCATGGCGGCGGCTTTTTACGGACGCATCCAGGCCTATGAGGACGGCTTGGCGGGCGACGAGGCGGCGCTTGTCAATTCGCTTAGGCGCAACCTTTACCGCAAGATCGAACCAGACGATTCCCAGCTATCCACGGTCGCCGATTACATGCGCCGCGAGGCCGCCCGACTGGACCATATAGACACCGACAGGCTGTTGAGGGGCGAGCTTGATTTTGGCCCCGCCCCGGCGGCGCCCGAAAAAGTCCCGCCGAAGCCCGAAAAAAAAGGCCTCGGGAAGGAAAAACAGCAATGAACCCCTCGGGGTCGTGGGGCCGCCCCCCGCATATTGATAGCCGGGGGGACACCCCTCGTGGCACCCCGGTGCCCGAATTTTCCCGCATAGTCCTGGCCGAGACCCTGGACGAAGGAGGCTCATCCCTCGACATCGAAGCCGACGAGAGCGAACGGTCATTGTTGGCCGAACGGTTTGGACTCGCCGGCCTTAAAACCCTGACAGGAGCGGTTCGCCTGACACCCCAGGAAGGGTGCGCCCTGGTCCGGCTGGAAGGAGCCTTTAGGGCCGAAATCGTTCAAACCTGCGTGGTTTCCCATGAACCAATGGAAGCCACGCTGGAGGGCTCCTTCGAGAGGCTTTACGATATCGTCCCGGAACCGGCGGAAGGATTGGACGACGGAAATATCGATATCGACGCCGAAGACCCCCCCGAAGCGGCCCCGGAGGGGAAAATCGACGTCGGCGAGGTGGTGGCCGAACAATTGGCGCTTGAAATCAACCCGTTTCCGCGCAACCCCGAATTGTCTTTCGCCGACTATTCGACGGACCCCGACGACGGTGAAAAAACCGAATCCCGGGGCGGCCCTTTTGCCGCCCTGGCCAAGCTTAGGAAGAAACCGAAATAACCCTTGTAAGGTTCTTGCCCCAGGGGGGGTAATCGGTTTAAGTAGGCGCGCGTTTACGAAAGCGCATCGAACGAGGTATCTAACGATGGCAGTCCCTAAAAAGAAGGTTTCGAAGTCACGCCGCGATATGCGCCGTGCACATGATTCTCTGGGTTCTTCCGTTTACGAAGAATGCCCCAACTGTGGTGAGTTGAAGCGCCCCCATCATGTCTGCGAGTCCTGTGGTACATATAAGGGCCGCGAAGTCATGGAAGCCAGGGATACCACCTGACGTCTTTAGTGCGGGCCAAATGCTAATCCCCCCGTACCGGCCCCAAGGATGGCCCCATTGACAGAGCCCCTGACGCTTTCCATCGACGCCATGGGTGGCGACAATGCGCCCCGCATGGTCGTCGAAGGCATCGAGGTTTCGCTGGATAGCCCGCGGCAGATAAAGTTCCTGCTTTTCGGCGACCAAGCGAATCTGTCGCCGCTTCTGAAAAGCCATCCCAGGGCGGCCCAAGTGTCGGAAATCCGCCACACCGAGGACGTAATCTCGAACGAGGAAAAAGCCGGCGTCGCGCTCAGGGCGGGCCGGGATTCATCCATGCGCCTGGCCATCAACGCCGTCGGCAGCGGCGAGGCCGGCGGCGTGATTTCGGCCGGCAACACCGGGGCCTTGATGGCGATGGCGAAGTTCGTGCTCAAGACCCTGCCGGGGATCGACCGCCCGGCCATCGCCACCTATTACCCGACCCAGCGCGGCGAGAGCGTGATGCTCGATCTTGGCGCCAACGTCGACTGCGACGCCGACAACCTGGTGCAGTTCGCCGTCATGGGAGAGGTCTTTGCCCGCAACGTGCTGGGACTGGAAAAGCCCTCCATCGGCATTCTCAACGTCGGCGCCGAGAACCTGAAAGGCAACGAAGCGGTGCAAAAGGCCGCCATCACCCTTCAGGAATCGTCGTTGCCGATTGAGTTCTACGGGTTCGTCGAAGGCGACGACATCGGCGCCGGCACCGTCGACGTGGTGGTCACCGACGGCTTCACGGGAAACATCGCATTGAAGACCGCCGAAGGTACGGCCAACATGTTCGGCGAATTCCTGAAGCAGGCGCTAGCGGAATCGCCGATGGCCATGCTTGGGGCCTTCCTGGCCCGGGGGGCCTTGAAGAAATTCAAAATGCGGGTCGACCCCCGGCGCTACAACGGCGCCATGTTCTTAGGGCTAAACGGCATCTGCATCAAAAGCCACGGCAGCACCGACGCCATCGGGTTCGCCAACGCCATCCATGTCGCCGTTAAATTGATCGAAAACTCCTTCAAAGAGCACATCAAGGAAGACTACGAGCAACTTTCCGGTCACGCGCCGGACTTAAAAAGGGTCGGCGGCGGCGAATGAGAATCCGTTCTGAAATCGTCGGCTGCGGCTCTTATCTGCCTGAACGGGTGGTCACCAACGCCGAACTTTCGGCCAAGATCGACACCACCGACGAGTGGATCGTCTCGCGCACCGGCATCCGCCAGCGCCATTTGGCGGCGGATGGCGAATTGACGTCGGACCTGGCCCTCAAGGCGGCGGAACGCGCCCTCGAGAACGCCGCCATCCCGGCGGCCGAGGTCGATATGTTGATCCTGGCGACGACGACGCCGGACAACACTTTTCCGGCGACGGCGACCAAGATCCAGAACCGGCTCGGCATGGTCAACGGCGCCGCCTTCGACGTTCAGGCGGTGTGTTCGGGCTTCGTCTATGGTTTGGCGATCGCCGACAATTTCATCAAGACCAGACAATGCAAGACCATCGTCCTGATCGGCGCCGAGACGTTCTCGCGCATCCTCGATTGGGAGGACCGCTCGACCTGCGTGCTGTTCGGCGACGGGGCCGGCGCGGTGGTGCTGAGGGCCGGGGAAGGGGGCCCCGACGCCAATGTCGGAGAAACCGGCCATAACCGGGGCCGCGGCGTCTTGTCGACGCATCTGCATTCGGACGGTTCGACCAATGATCTGCTGTACGTGGACGGCGGGCCGTCTTCAACCCAGACCGTCGGTCATGTGCGCATGGTCGGCCGTGAGGTCTACCGCCACGCCGTCATCAACCTTGCGGCGATCGTCGGCGAAGCCCTCGAAGCCAACGGGCTGGCGCCGGAAGACATCGATTGGCTGGTCCCCCATCAGGCCAACAAGCGCATTCTCGACGGCACCGCCAAGAGGCTCGGCCTGGCGGAAGAAAAAATGGTCGTCACCGTCGACCGCCACGCCAACACGTCGGCCGCTTCCATCCCGCTGGCGCTTGACGAAGCGGTCCGCGACGGCCGCATCAAGCGCGGCCACCTTGTGCTCATGGAAGCGATGGGCGGCGGCCTGACCTGGGCCGCCGGTTTGGTACGCTGGTAAAGGGACCGGGGGCGGAATCCGATCCGCCAGGAGGGGCGTTTTCGGAGCCCCGCCGCCGCCCTGAAAAGGGTCGTTTCTGCTCCAACTCTTTGATATTGACGGGTTTCTCCGATAACGTTACGCTCCGTATTGATAAATCAATAGGGGGCTTGTCGGGCATGGTTGGGAAAACGATAACGCGGGCGCAATTGGGAGAGGCCATCTACCAGGAAGTCGGCCTGTCGAGAAACGAATCCGTCGAACTTCTTGAATCCGTCCTCTTCAAAATGTCGACCGCCTTGGCGCGCGGCGAAACGGTGAAGATTTCATCTTTCGGCAGTTTCTCGGTCCGCCAAAAGGGCCAGCGCATCGGCCGTAACCCGAAGACCGGCGAAGAGGTTCCGATCCTGCCCCGCAAGGTCTTGGTGTTCCGTCCCTCGCAGGTCCTGAAAAGCCGGATCAACGAGCGAAAGACCCCGGGCATGCCATCCTAGGACATGACCGGGGACATGACCGAAAAGGGCGACAATCCTGCCACCACCGGACGCGGCCGAAAATCCGCCTCCGCCTTCCGCACCATCAGCGAAGTCGCCGCCGAGCTGGACCTGCCGCAGCACGTTCTGCGGTTTTGGGAAACCAAGTTCAGCGTTATCCGGCCCATGAAGCGGGGCGGGGGGCGCCGCTATTACCGGCCCGAGGACATCACCCTCCTCAGGCGCATCGGCGGCCTGCTTTATACCGATGGCTACACCATCAAAGGCGTACAGAAGCTCCTGCGCGAAGGTGGGGGCAAGCTTGAGCTCGCCCCGGCGGAACAGGCCCCGGCACCGGAGGCCGCGCCAAACGCCGCCGGCGGCGATCAAGCCCTGAAGGGCGAACTTGAAGGCGTGGTCAGCGAACTGGAAGACATCCGCTCCCTGCTCCGCGGCGCCAAGGCTTAAACGGGACTGAATTTTCAACCTTTCCTTCACCGCCTAAATGCCCGGCCTAAATGTTTGCCGGAAATGGACGCCGCCAGTATAGTGCGCCGGTCCCGGGCCCGAGCCCGGCCGGGACATGGACGGAGCGTGGCGCAGCTTGGTAGCGCACTACACTGGGGGTGTAGGGGTCGCGGGTTCAAATCCCGCCGCTCCGACCATTATTTCAAAGGGCTAGCGGAAATCAGCTGGCCCTTCTTTTCTAATAGCAACCTAATAGCAACCACACAGGGCCGATTTCGAGCCTTTTGGCCGGTGTAGCAAGGAACACCGAAATACGCCTGTACGGGCCAAAAAACGGCCCAGAATGCAAAAAATAGGCTCGCCTTCCTGATGTCCGCTTCACCCCCGAAAGCGGACCTTCAGAGGGTGGTCGAGAAATGTCTGCTTATGACCCTAAGCGGACATATCTGATTCTATCTTCTCAACTTAATCGGCGGGAACGCCAGGGCGGCGAGCCGGTTATACCGCCTCTTCCGCCTCGACGACGGTCGGCGAGTCTCCTGTCGATTTGGACGGGTACTTGGTGGACCCAAAGCGGAGCATCAAGACGCCGAAGGACAACAGCACGATGGCGCCCGAGATGAGCAGGATACCCTCGTCCGGCGTGTGCTGGACATTGATGAACCCGATCAGCATCCGTGTCAGCGCGGTGATGGCGACATAGATCAGGAACCGGACGGGCATGTGCCGGGTGTAGAAGTAAATCCCCACCATAGCGCCGAGTTCGAGATAGATGAACAGGAGTAGAATATCTTCGATGGTCGCGTGACCCTGCTCGACCATGCCCCTAAAGGCGTTGACCGCGGACCAGACGATGGCGCCGCCGATCGCGAATAGGGCAAGCTGGTGAAATCCCTTGACCAGGGCCTTGCCGACTGCCTCGGCGATTTCCTCGCCGCGGTCGCAGGCCTCCGTTAGACGCGTTTCAAAATTCCCCATGGTGTTAACCCCCGTCATTCCAACGGCCCTTCGCCGACGGGCTGACTTATAGCACTTTTTGGTCGGGTGGGGGGGCCGAGAGGCGATGGGCAATCGGAAAGATCGCAGGCATTAGTTACGGGGCAATGTCCGCTTTTGGCTATTAGCGGACTCTTTCGCGAAGGGTGATTTATGTTCGCTTTACCCCCAATAGCGGACATTTGGGAGGTAGACGCAAAGAGTCATCTAATGATGCGGTGGACGGCTCCCATTCGCCGG
>ENA-ORDI01001611-ORDI01001611.1-marine-metagenome-genome-assembly--contig:-NODE-1611-length-12143-cov-2.763633_pt1 | contig 12143 bp, 12 predicted proteins | sample MGYA00248628_ERZ508525 | MGnify/ENA primary metagenome ERZ508525 (study PRJEB26195, sample SAMN05422138) | marine metagenome | isolation source: East of Porto Seguro, South Atlantic Ocean | place...
ACTGGCGGAGATGCATAGGAATCGAACCTATCTGAGACAGTGTTAGTGCCCCACGCGCGGGTTTGAAGTCCGGGGAATCCACCAGTGATTCATCCATCTCCGTGCAGATTTTAGATTCTGATTCTGCCAAATTTCAGTCAAAATGTCCAGATTTCTCCTCAAACCAGGATTTGCAAAAATATTGCTCATGCCTTGACACACGGTTTATTTGTGAGTGATACTGACTGCAATTGATTTTCATTTTCAAACATCCTTCGTCCCCATGTTATATGCGTTATCTGTCATTAATTCTTTTTGCAGGTTTTCTCGTCTTCAGCGTTGATTTCGCAACTCAAAACACTGAACTTGTAGTCCTGCACTATCGTTTAGACTGGTTAAATTTCAGCTATCAAAGTGAGCGTCCTGTTTTTGTACCGGTATTTTTCACATTTGCTTTTGGAATATTTTTTTCCGTTTTCTATTTTTTCTTCTATCATGCAGTCCTGCTTAGAAATCTGCGAAAGCAAAAGAAAGAAATTAAACGGCTCAATCGCCTGGTAGAGACTGAAAGGGAGAAACACGGCACGATGGAAGTGCGCAACAGTGAATTGCAGCAGATTGTAGAACGTGTACAAGACAGGGTGGTTCATCAGGATGATCTTGAACCTTTGATACTTGAGGACAAAGAATACGAAAAATAAATGAATGAACTTCACCATTTGCATTATGATTGTTTCGAAATAATCCTGAAATACACACAATCATTTCAATCGTAGGGATAAATCTTAATGATATTAGTGTTTAACATATGAAAGATTTCAAGCTTCACTCGAAATGACACCGTTTTAAGGCTTTAACAAAGACATCAAATTATAGTTAAAAATTTATGAGGTATGATGAGTAAACTAAATTTTCTGAAAAACCTCGGTCTGGAAAAATTAAATTCCGGAGTGAGTACAGGTTCAGATTGGTTGACCGGAAACGGTCCCTTGACAGAATCAATCACACCTGTAAACGGTTCCGTCATCGCAAAAATTAGGAACGCGAACTGTGAGGATTACGAGAAAGTGATTTCTGTGGCACAGGAGACCTTCCGTGAATGGCGTAAAGTTCCTGCACCGCAACGTGGTGAAATCGTCAGGCAAATCGGTAACGCGGTACGAGAAGCAAAGGACGATCTGGGAAAATTGGTCTCATGGGAAATGGGTAAGATTTACCAGGAAGGTTTGGGAGAGGTACAGGAAATGATCGATATTTGTGATTTTTCGGTCGGCCTTTCACGTCAACTTTACGGATCCACCATGCATTCGGAACGACCGGGACACCGGATGTATGACCAGTATCACCCCCTCGGAATAGTGGGCGTCATTTCCGCATTCAATTTTCCCGTTGCCGTCTGGTCGTGGAATGCCATGATCGCAGCCGTTTGTGGTAATGTTTCGATTTGGAAACCGAGTCCAAAAACACCTCTTTGTTCGATTGCACTGCAGCGAATTCTCGGAAATGTCATGAAGCAAAATGGAATTCCGGAAGGCGTATTTAACCTAGTCATCGGCACAAATGAGGAAATCGCGGAAACGCTGGTTAACGATAACCGTGTCCCCCTGATTTCCGCCACCGGTTCCACCGAAATGGGCAGGGAGGTATCCGGGAAAGTTGCTTCAAGGTTGGGACGCAGTATTTTAGAACTTGGTGGAAATAACGCGATCATTGTAACCGAAAGTTCGGATTTGAAGATTGCGATTCCGGGAATTGTTTTTGGTTCAGTTGGAACTTGCGGACAACGCTGCACCACCACACGCCGGATAATCATCCACGATTCAATTTATGAAGATGTGAAAAATCAGCTTGTTCAAGCCTATTCACAGCTTGAAAACAGGGTTGGCGATCCGCTGGATTCAGAAACACTTATCGGACCATTGATTGAAGAAGTAGCGGTGGAAAACTTCCGGAATGCTTTGGAAGAAATCCGGAAACAAGGTGGAAAAGTAATTTATGGAGGAGAAGTACTGGAAGGTCATCCTTCAACGCTTTTCGTTCGTCCTGCCCTCGCAGAAGTGGAAAACCACTGGCCGATTGTGCAGAATGAAACTTTTGCACCGTTGCTTTACCTGATTCACTACCAGGATTTTGACGAAGCCCTGCGTTTACAAAACGACGTCCCACAGGGATTGTCATCCTCGGTCTTCACTCGTGATTTTCAGGAATCCGAGAAATTTCTTTCTCATGAAGGTTCTGACTGTGGACTGGCCAACGTCAACATTGGAACTTCCGGAGCGGAAATCGGTGGTGCATTCGGTGGAGAAAAAGAAACCGGAGGTGGACGGGAATCCGGATCGGATGCCTGGAAAGCATACATGCGCCGTCAAACTAATACAATCAACTACTCATCCGACTTGCCGCTTGCACAAGGTGTTAATTTTGATTTGGGTTAATAATCAAAATTGAATCGCACTGGAATCTGAAAATTTAATCCGGACACAATCCAACACTCTTTCCCCAAAATAGTCTTAGAAGGCTGCAAAGTTTGGAAATGAGAACCGTAAAAAACAAGGGGTTTTCCATGCACAGAAAATACTTTTTGATGTTTTTCTTTATTGTTTTGCTGACTTTCACGGCAGCACAAAACTCTATCGCCAAACCGGTGCGTCCTGGCTTAACTACCTCAGTTACACTCGGGCTGGCAGTTATCCCGATACCGGGTATACGTTTTCAATACAGAATTAATGATACACTTTCACTGAACGGAGGTTTGTCGTACATAATTGCGGCAGGAGACTTTAACGCAGGGATCAATGTTCACTTGCCTTTAAGTTCAATTGACCCTTATCTTGGTGTAAAAAAAATATTTATCTACCATTTGATGGGCGATTTTAATTTAAATGCGTTTGTTGCGGGGTTTAAATTTGAAAAATATTTTGTAGAAGCAGGACTGGGATTTGGTCAGGAAAGAACCGATTGGGGCAGTACCAAAACAGAATTAGCAGTTTTCCAGGCTGGATGGTTTTTTTGACTTCTTTTTCGGAATACTAAAACAGAAAACAAGTGCAGTTAAGAACATGTTGTAGTTAATGCAATAAATAACTCGACGTACTTATTTTTTCTGTTTGACGATCAAGGATACTGTTTAAAATTCCCTAAAACGGTGTCATTTCGAGCGAAGCGATAAATCTTGCTTAAAATGCAAATAGTAAGTTTAAGCATAATTTTTTACTAATACCGATTTTATTTGTGATTTTTTTCTTTACTTTATTACGCAACTTAGTTCATTCCACAACATTGATATTGCTTTATATTTTTCATATTTATTGCAGAATTACTAAACATAAATTGTGATAAGCAAGAAAAATATTCCGGAATTCGTCAAAATAACTTGACAGTAAAGTTACTTAAGGTAGCGTTCCGGCCAACTCTTGAGTTGATCTTCGCGGTCTCCGGATTTACGATAAGCCCACGACACACAATCCGGATTGACAACTGGAATCCCCTTTTCGTCATAAACGGAACGCCTCGGACGCAGTTTGTTTTCTTCACTTGAGTCTGGAGGACAGTCCACAAGAAGATTCTGCAATTCCTGAACACGGCTGACGACTCTTTCCGGATCACCGGACTTCATGTTACAGGGGTCGATCTGAAAAAAACCAAGATCAAGATGATGATCCCGTACAACAATCTGCGGATTTCCCTGCAGGAGCGCTTTACTCAGTTCTTCAATCCTTAATCCGCTCAGTTCCGGATCAATGGAGACTTTGAGCCGAGTGATGGGATTTCCGGTGGGATCGGCGTGTTCTTCAACACATAGTCCCCGGATTTTCTCCAGCCCTTTCCGGATATGCGTGAGACGTTGGTATTCTTCTTCATGCAATTTTCGATGGTCGATATTTTGCCAACGCTGAATTGCTGCTATTGCGCCAACTACGCTTTCTTTTCCGGCTTTCATTGCGCGTCAGATGCCATTTGATTGATGCATGTAAGCGGCTTTGATCAATGCGGAATTGCCTGCAACAATTCCGGAAGTGGGGCCGCCGAGAAATTTGTGTCCGGAATAAAGAACTACATCCGCACCCATGTTGATGAATATTTTCAGGTCATACTCCGAAGCCGCATCTACAATGACCGGTACGCTCTTTTCGTGGCAGAGTTCGATGAAAGTTTGCAGGCCGATCAATCCGGATTGTACCGTGTGGTGACTGACCACCCAAAGCGCGGCACATGTTTTTTCGGTGATTGCATGACGGAGTTGATATGGTTCAACAACCGTGACTGTGCCAACTTCAACCGGAGTGGCTCCGACCAAACGAATTTGTTGAGTGATGACTGAACCGTAATTGACTACATGTCCTTTGAGGATGATCACTTTATTTTTGCTGACTTTGCTAATGTCCGGAAGATCTTCCGCAAGGCCTAAATCGGCTCCGGTCATTGCTGCGGCCAAACTAATGCAAATTCCGGAAGCCACACTGGCTGTAACACAACCGGCCTCAGAACCTGTAGCTTGCACAATGTTGCGGGAAGCCTCAGCCTGCAACGCATCCATCTCAACAAAACGCCCAAGACTTTCAGCAACGCACTGCGCTATTTCGTCCGGAACCATAGAGGCACCGAGTCCGGTCATAGTTCCGGATACATTGATGATTGAATTTTGCTGAAGCCAGGTTTGGATTGGAAAAGATTTCATAGTCATAAATTGTTCAGTTAAAAAGAGTTAAATTCATCGACCTAAAAACGCTTCAACTGCGGCACGTTTCGGAATGGAATCCACCGCTCCGAATTGTGTAGTGGAAATCGAGGCAGCGGCATTGGCATATTTTGCGGCTGCAAAAGGATCATCCTGTCGTAACCATTCAGAGAGGAACGCTCCATCAAAAGCATCACCGGCGCCGGTCGCGTCAACTGTTTGCACCGTGTGTCCGGGAATGTGTTTGCTCTGCTTTCCATCGGCAACCAAAACACCTTGTGCGCCTTGTTTCAAAACCACCAATTTTGCTCCGAGATTCAAATAAAAATCAGTAATCGCTGCCGGTTCCTTGAGTCCAGTTAAAGCAGTGACATCATCCAAACTGGGTAATAGCACATCACACAATGGTACTGTGCAGTGAATCACTTCTCTGGCTTGTTCCAAAGACCAGAGCTTAATCCGCAAATTTGTGTCATACGAAATTCTTACTCCGCGTTTTCGTGCACAATTAATCGCGGCAAAAGCAGTTTCACAAGACGATGTGCTGATTGCCTGAGTGATAGCGGACAAATGCAAAATTCGAGTTTGCGCCAAAAATTCCACAGGCACATCTTCCGGAGTTAAATGACTAGCCGCTGAGCCTTTTCGGTAATAGGAGAAGTGATGCCCGCCTGCGTCATGCGTTACAAAGTAAATTCCTGTGGGAGCTTCCGGATGTTGTGCTACATGAGAGCAATCAACGTTTTCTCGCTGCCACAATTCCAGTAATTGCCTGCCAAAATAATCATTGCCGACTTTACTCAAAAACCCCGAAGACGCCCCCTGGCGAGCAATTGCAATAGCTGTATTGGAAGTGTCTCCCCCAAACCCGGAGCGATAAGTGTTTTTAACATCATCCGGAATTTGATTGAATTCCAGCAAAGGTTCTCCTATACAAAGCACATCCAGTTTCATGCGATTTCCGGATATGAAAATGCAGCCACCTGTTGCAAAACTTCTTTACCAAGTTGAATGATTTTTTCACGCTGTCCTTCAAGGAGCAAGGTTTCATTAACCAATTCACCTCCAAGTCCAACACATGCCGCTCCGGAATTCAGATACTGGAAAATTTCATTTGTTTTGATTCCTCCGGTTGGGATCAGCGCAACTTCCGGAAAAACAGACGTAAGTGCTTTCAAATAGGACGCTCCACCCATATGGTTGATGGGATAGATTTTTACCGCGTCCGCACCGGCTCTGACTGCATTGTGGAGTTCTGTAGGAGTCAATGCTCCCAGAAAGCATGGCACTTCCTGTTGATGAGAAATTTCAGGCAGTTCAGGAACAACACTTGGGGATACTAGATAATTGGCTCCTGAATCAAGACAACGCTCAGCTTGCAGAACAGTTGTCACTGTTCCGGCGCCAATCAAAATATCTTTGCGCAAGGCGTATTTTGCAATCAACTCAACCGCGTCAGGTATCGTCAACGTAATTTCAAAAGTACGCAAGCCCGCTTCACTCAACCACTCGATGGCGGTGACAGCCAGTTCCGGTGTGCTGGTGCGTACCACTGGAATAACACGTAATTGCCGGAGTTGTTCCAAAACATTATTCAAAGCCATTTAACCTCATTGTAAACAAAATAGTTATTGGTTTCCTAAGCTCTTAAAAACATGTAGAATGACAATCTTTCAACACCGTAAACAAATAATATTACATGCCCTCTGCAAATAAAAAGGTTCCGGAATCCGTTAAAATGAAGGATGTCGCGGAACATGCTGAAGTTTCGCTCATGACAATTTCGCGTGCACTGAATACTCCGGAAAAAGTTTCGCCTCTGACACTCAAAAAAATTAAAAAAGCCATTGCGGAATTGGAGTATGTTCCGGATTTGACCGCCGGAACGTTGTCTTCTAAAAAGAGCGGATTTATCGCGGCTCTTGTTCCATTCCTCAACAGCTCTCCCTTAACCGATACCATTCGTGCACTTGACGCTCATCTGAGGGAACATCGCTATCAGTTGTTGCTTGGGAGCACCAATTATTCAATCCAGCAGGAAGAGGCACTGCTGGTTGCGCTTTTGGGGCGCCGTCCGGAAGCCATTGTTTTAACAGGAAGTTTGCACACCTCCACATCAAAACGATTGTTGAAACGATCAGGAATTCCCGTTGTCGAAATCTGGGACCTTCCGTCAGCCCCGATTGACCTGGCCGTCGGATACTCCAACCACGACAGCGGTTATCAAATCACACAAAATCTAATCGACAAAGGTTACCAATCAATTGCCTACGGAATAACAAGCTCCATTGACGATCGGGGCGAACAACGTCTGCAAGGTTATCTCTCCGCTGTCAAAGATTCCGGATTGCCGGACTTTGTTGAACGACTCGGAGATCCACCTGTGCAAATGGAACACGGGATTCAGGCTATTTCCAATCTTCTGGCTCGTGACCGTAAGCCGGAAGCCCTGATTTGTGTAAGTGACACAATGGCTGTCGGTGCAATTTTTGAGTGCCAACGGCGAAAAATCCGTATTCCGCAAGAAATGGCTATTGCTGGTTTCGGTGACTTCGAAATGGCCCGTCACCTTGTTCCAGCCTTAACAACCGTTCGTGTTTCCGGACAGGAAATTGGTGCCAAAACCGCAGAACTAATTTTAAAACGATTACAAAACCGACACGTCGAAAATTTAATTGTAACAGTCGGCAGCATTTTCATTGAACGTGAAACTACTTGATTTTCCATAAATAAGCAAGTCTGACGACTAATACAACTATTTTGTTAACGTTAACATAACCAAAATATAATTGCAACCTTATTGTTCAAAGCAATTCTGCTGACGGTATATGATAGTGCATCACTGATGTAAAAGACAAAGGCCACATGAACAGTCTCTCAGTTCAGGTTTTTGCATTAACCAATGTCAATCATTTCACCAAAGAAACTATATTATTACTGTTGACATAAGGCACACATGTTGACAGTTTGTACCTGATTAATAAATTTGACTGATGCAGTTTTTAGAGTAGCACCAGACTATAAATCCCCATTATCATCAGAAGAAGAAAATGAACTCCTTGATAATTATGAATATAATGGATTTATTGGTGTATTTGAAAGTCCATATAAAAAACCTGGCCTTAGATCAATACTAAGAAAAACTGCACATTATCTTCATGCGTCAGACCGACAAAGAGGTATCTACGGGGCATATGAAGATGGGTCTGACACTCAGAGCCGGTTATTTCTTTGATTGCCTACAACACATAATGGAAAAAGTAATCGATCATGTTCTTATGGGCGTCATTCTTACTTTTGGGGCTTCGGTATGAAAATCCAGCTTAATCGTCCTAAAAAGTGGCTGCCACTTTCACATGGTAAAAGCTGTCCTTCACCTGTCATGTTCTGCACATCCGAACTTTTATGAAGCTGTTTTCAAACAAACTTCGTCCGGTTCACTTCGGCCCATATCCGCTGGAGCGTCTGGAGAGCACTGCGATGGTTCTGGACCTACCCACGGAGCGCAAGCCCCGCACTGTCCCGAAACGCAGTGAACACCCGCTCCGCTTTTCCGATGTTGCGGATGCATATATCGACCTGCTCGACCAGTGGCAGGATGGTACAGTTGCTCCGGAAAAGGTTCCGATTCCTGAAGATGCACTCGACCTGACTCAGCAGATGAAAGCGGCAAGCTACTTCATGGACACTGCGATGGTTGGCGCTTGCGAGATTCCGGAGGTAGCGTGGTTTACCGAAACGGAATCCGGGGAGACAGTGACGCCATACCACCACAACGCCCTGGTAATCGTCGTGGAACACGTCCGTGAACCGGAGTTGGATAATCTTGCCTCGAAATGGCTCAGTGACTCACAGTCCGAGCGGGCGGCGGTACGGGCTGCCGAAATTGCTGTCACCATCGCAGGCTACATCCGGCATCTCGGCTGGCACGCCAAATCCCATTCCGCTAACAAGTCCGACCTCGATCACGAACTGCTGACAGTCTGCTCCGGTCTGGGACGCTGGCAAAACGGCAGGGTCGTCAATCCGTTTCTGGGATCCAGATTCGGCACGGCGGTGGTGAGTTGTGATATGCCTGTACAACCGGACTTGCCCCTTGTAGAAACGCCGACCAAGCCCGAACGTGACTGGAGGTTTCAGTGGGGCATGGACGGAGCGGTGTCGGAACGCGAACGCGAACGTCACCGACGACGTCCTTCCCACTTGAGCAAGTACCCGATGGAAACCATTCGGAAAGTACCGCATCCGACCACGCTGGTGCTGGAGGATGAAGTGCCGCGCGTACCAAAGCGAGCGGCATTTTTCGAACGGGCACGAAAGGGAGACCTCGGTGCAAAGACACAGGTGGAACGCAACCGCTTTGTAATCAAGCATCCATTCACAATGGGCATGGTACCGATGATCAGGGGCTTGGTGCCGCATCAGGATGGCGCAGTCGCTGCGAAAAAAGCTCCGAATACGGACGATTCCAGTGAGAATACCAAGGCGATCAAGTCACTTTCCTACTTCCTCAACGTTGACCTTATCGGCATCTGCGAAGCCAAACGTTTTACGTGGTTCTCGCACGACGATGACGGCAAGCCCATCAAAATCCGCCACCGTCACGCTATCGTAATGCTCATCGACCAGGGTTACGAAACGATGGAGGGTGCAAGCGGCGACGACTGGATCAGCGGGGCGCAGTCGATGCGCGGCTACCTGCGGGGCGCGACCATCGGCGGGCAAATGGCCGAGTTCATCCGCCGGCTGGGCTACTCAGCCCGAGTGCATTCCAACCTTGACAGTGAAGTCCTGCACATCCCGCTCATCCTCTACGCCGGACTTGGCGAACTGAGCCGCATCGGCGAGCTCGTCCTCAACCCTTTTGTCGGTCCGCGCTTCAAGTCCGTCGTTGTCACCACCGACATTTCGCTCACCCACGACCAGCCGATTGATTTCGGACTCCAGGACATATGTGCCAAAAGTGCCTCAAGTGCGCGAGGGAGTGCCCGTGTAATGCGATAAGTTGGGGTAACACCGTGATGTTCAACGGCTACGAAATGTGGAAGCCGGATGCGGAACGCTGCGTCCGCTACCGTGTCACTAACACCAAAGGTTCTGCTTGCGGACGCTGCATGAAAACCTGTCCGTACAACCACGAGGGGCTGCTCGTACACGACCTCTTCCTGAAGATGGCCATTCACCTGCCCTTCACCCGCAAGTGGATCGCCAAGCTCGACGACAAGGTTGGCAACGGACGCATCAATCCCGTCAAAAAGTGGTGGTATGATCTCGAATGGGTGGACGGCAAGTCCGTGAAGCCGAAAGGTACCAATCGCCGTGAGTTGAACTTGGACTAGAAATTAGATCCGGACAAGCAGTCCATCGCTTACTGCCACGCAGACCAGATGCCCCCTCCGGATCACCTAGATCCCTTTCCGGTAGACCGCAAACAGGCACTCTCCGCAAAAGAAAAATTGGAAACCCCGAAAGAAGCCCTTGCCCGCTACCAGTCAGGGAAACCAACTCCGTCACACTACTCGCCACCTCAAGCTAAGCAAGTCTGAAACTGCTGCAACAAAGGTATATCCGAATACCGAAAGTGTACAAACCTGGAAGTATGGGAATCACACAACCCATCAACCATTGATATTACAATGCAGAAGAAGACTGTAATAAGAACTCTGATGCTGTCAACCCTGTATGGGCACTGCTGATGAAACCCGACTTGGGTGCAGGAACTGAAATAGTGTTGACAGAGATTACTCCTGTTCTTTTTCAGAGTTCCCTAATTTCCCCAGCAACGGTTTCAGCATATCCATCGGCAGAGGAAAAACGATGGTATGCGTTTTATCTGAGGCAATTTCGGTAAGGGTTTGCAGATAGCGCAACTGCAAGGACTCCGGCTGTTTGGCCAGAGTTTGCGCCGATTCGAGCAGTTTAGACGAGGCCTGCAGTTCGCCTTCAGCATGAATGACTTTAGCGCGGCGTTCGCGCTCTGCTTCAGCTTGACGGGCGATAGCCCGCACCATGCTGTCGTCCAGATCAACCTGTTTCATTTCAACATTGCTGACTTTGATGCCCCAACCGTCGGTTTGCTGATCGAGAATATCCTGTATATTTGTGCTGAGTTTTTCGCGATCCGCCAGCATTTCGTCCAATTCGTGCTGTCCCAGGACGGAGCGTAAAGTAGTTTGTGCAAGCTGACTGGTGGCTTCATTATAATTTTCTACCTGAATGATGGCTTTCTCCGGATCCACAACCTTCATGTAAACGACTGCATTGACTTTGACGGAAACGTTGTCACGCGAAATCACATCCTGTGTAGGCACATCGAGCACCTTGGTCCGAAGATCGACTCTAACCATTTCCTGCAAAATCGGAATGATTATTATCAGCCCCGGTCCCTTGACTGACCAAAAGCGGCCCAGCATAAAGACTACACCACGCTCGTATTCGCGCAGAATTTTTAACATGCTGACCAAAACAATGATTAATACAACTAATGGGACAATGTATGCAAATGCATCTAAAATCATATTTCCTCCTTGGAATTGAGTGGTTTAACAAGAAGCACTAAACCGTCGATGCCGGTGATTTTCAACGCCTGATCCGCTTCAACCGGAACAGGAGAACGCGCCTGCCAGATTTCGCCTTGAGTCCGAACCTGTCCTTCAACATTAAATGCTTTCAGCGCAACTGCCTTTGAACCTACCATGGTCTGCGTTCCACTGACCACAGGACGCTTCCGGGCTTGAATGACGGCTCCCAGCACAAAAGCAAAAAAAGCTAAATTCGCTATACCTAATACTCCCACCAAAACAGGAGAAAGTCCATAGCCCGGTGCATTTGTGTCCATCAAAAAAATAGAACCGACTATAAATGCCAGACCCCCGCCTATCCCAAGGATCCCAAAACTGGGTGCAAACGCTTCTGCAATCATCAGTGCTAAACCTAGCAACATCAAGGCTAATCCGGCATAACTGATGGGCAGAACCTGGAATGCGTAAAGGGAAAGCACCAGTGAAACCACACCCACAATTCCGGGAAGCAAAGTACCGGGAGTGGCAAACTCAAAGATGAGACCGTAAATGCCGATCAGCATTAAAACGTATGCCACATTAGGATTTGTGATCAGGGAAAGCAATTCATTTCGCCAATCAGGCTCGATCCGTTTTACGGTGAGCCCGGCGGTATGCAGAACCTGCTTTTCATGAATAAGCTGAATTTCGCGTCCATCCAGCTGAGCGAGCAAATCCGGAACGTGAGCGGCAATCAAATCGATCACGTTTTTCTGTAGTGCATCTTCTGCGGAAAGACTGGCTCCTTCGCGGACAGCCTGCACAGTCCACTCTACATTACGTCCACGCAACTGAGCCAAACTGCGGAGATAGGCTTCGGCATCATTGATGATTTTGCGCTCCATCGCAGAGCTTCCGGATGTGGATGAGTTGTCTGCAGATGAATCCGGAATTTCCGGATCTGGTGAAGCTCCCAATTGAACCGG
>ENA-ORDI01001613-ORDI01001613.1-marine-metagenome-genome-assembly--contig:-NODE-1613-length-12136-cov-3.132432_pt1 | contig 12136 bp, 9 predicted proteins | sample MGYA00248628_ERZ508525 | MGnify/ENA primary metagenome ERZ508525 (study PRJEB26195, sample SAMN05422138) | marine metagenome | isolation source: East of Porto Seguro, South Atlantic Ocean | place...
AAATCTCCGGAATCGTCTGCAATCGGGGGCGGCGCGCGTCGCGATCAACCCACAAGGATGACGATTGCGATTAGGCGTGGCCGGTGCGATAGGCAAGGGATGCTCCCCCCTGTCGAGACCACCCCGCGCATCAGCCGGGAGGCCACCCGTCCCACCACCCTCACCGCGCTGGCGCTGGCCCTGTTCGCCGCGCAGCCCGCGTTGGCGCAGGATGCGGCGGACGCAGTCGGCAGCGTGGTCGATCCGCAAGGCACGCCGGACGACCCGCAACCCGATCAGCCGACCGTGAATACGGCGCGCGACAGCGACGAGCTGCTGACAGTGCCCGACCCCAATGCCGGGCTCGATGCGCCGCCCGCTCCCACGGGCGACGACGGGGTGGACGCAGCGGGCAACAGGGCGATCGATTTCGAGGCCGACATTCTCGAATACAGCGCCAATAGCGACACGGTGACCGCCAGCGGAAATGTCGTGCTGCGCAGCGGCGATCGTTCGCTGCGTGCCGATTCGGTCAGCTGGAACGAAAGCACGGGCGAAATACTCGCCACCGGCCGCGTCCGTTTCGTCGACGAGAACGGGAACCAGCTGTTCTCCGAACGGGTCGAACTCACCGACGAATTCGAAGCCGGGGCGATGGACAATCTGCTGCTCGCCCTGCGACAGGGCGGGCGCCTCGCCGCGACGCGCGGGCTGCGCGAAAGCGACGGCACGGTCGCATTGGAACAGGCCGCCTACAGCGGGTGCGAAGTGGTCGATCCGCAAGGCTGTCCGCGCGACCCCAGCTGGCGGATAACTGCCGAGCGCGTGGTCTACGATCCGGCGAGCGAGCGGATCAGTTTCAACGGTGCATTCCTCGAGCTGTTCGGGGCCCGCATCCTGCCCCTGCCCGGCCTGACCATCCGTACCGACGGTGGCGCAGTATCGGGCTTCCTCGTCCCCGACCTGCGGTTTTCGGAAAGCAACGGCGTCGAGGTTTCGGGCAGCTACTATATCCGCTTCGCGGACGACAAAGACCTGACGCTGACCACGCATGTCTATACCGATGCGGCGCCGATGGTGGCCGCGCAATGGCGGCACCTTACCGAAAGCGGCGCCTACCAGATCACCGGCTATGCCACGCATTCGCAGCGCATCTCGACGCTGACGGGCGTGGCCGACAGTGCGGAGGAGTTCCGCGGCTACCTGTTCGCGAACGGCAAGTTCCAGCTGACCCCCGACTGGAGCCTGACCGGATCGATCCGCCGCTCGACCGATCGCACCTTCCTGCGGCGCTACGACATCAGCCGCGACGACCGGCTGCGCTCGACCATCGAGCTCGAACGGATCGCCGGAAACACCTATTTCTCGCTGGCGGGCTGGGCCACGCAGACGCTGCGGCTCGACCAGCCGCAGGGCGAGGTGCCCGTTGCGCTCCCCGTACTCGACGTGCGCTGGCGTCCCGACGCGCAGATACTCGGCGGGCAACTCGAACTGCAGGGCAATACGCTCGCGATCGCGCGCGACATCGGGCAGGATACCCAGCGCGCCTTCGCCCGCGCGCAATGGGACCTGCGCCGCGTCACCGCTCTGGGCCAGGTGGTCACGCTTACCGGCATGCTGCGCGGCGACGTGTACCACTCGGACGAGAACTACCTTACCGACACGGTCAGCTATCGCGGCAATCCGGGCTGGGAATATCGCGGCGTGGCACTGGGCGCGCTCGACGTGCAATGGCCCTTCGTCGGAGAAGCCTTCGGCGGCACGCAGGTGTTCACCCCGCGCGTGCAGTTCGTCGCCACGCCGCCGATCAAGAACCTTGCGATCCCCAACGAGGACGCGCGCGCGATCGATCTGGAGGATTCGAACCTCTTCGCGCTCAACCGCTTTCCCGGTTACGACCGGGTCGAGGACGGCGCGCGCGTTACCTATGGCTTCGACTGGTCGCTGCGCGTGCCCGATTGGGAGCTCAAGACCAATGTCGGGCAGTCCTACCGGCTCGACAGCGACCGCGACATCTTCCCCGTGGGCACCGGCCTGTCCGAACGCTTCTCCGATTTCGTCGGACGGACCGAAGTGCGCTACAAGGACTTCCTGCGCTTCACGCACCGGTTCCGGCTGGACAAGGACAATCTCGCGATCCGCCGCAACGAGATCGACGCCACCGTCGGATCGAGCAAGACCTACGCCGAGCTCGGCTATGTCCGGCTCGATCGCGACATTACCGATGTCGAGGATTTGCAGGATCGCGAGGAACTGCGCGGCGCCGTGCGCATCTCTTTCGCGAATTACTGGTCGCTGTTCGGTTCGGGCGTGTTCAACCTGACCAATCGCGAGGAAGACCCGACGCTCGAATCCGACGGCTTCGACCCGATCCGCACGCGGCTGGGGGTGGCCTACCAGGATGACTGCCTCGAACTGGGTGTCACCTGGCGCCGTGATTACATCACGTCGGGCGATGCCGAGCGCGGCGACACCTTCCAGTTCTATTTCAGCCTGAGAAATCTGGGTTTCCGATAGGTCGCGCTTGTTGGCACCTCGTCGTAAACACGCTATCCGCCCCGCAATTATCAGCTTTGGTTAAGCCGCGCCCCCGCATTGCGCGTGGCATATTCGGGCATCAGGGCGATGCCGCAAGACAGGTTCGACACGTGACTGCAAAACCGATTTCCCGACTGCTTTCGATGGCCGCCGCTGCAGGCCTCGCTGCCGCACCGATCGCGGGCCAGGCGCAACAGACGATGGCCCAGGGTGACCTGCTCGGCCTGCCGAGCGATCTCACCATGCTGCAGGACAGCGACCCCAATCGCCGGGTGGCGACATCGGTCGTGAACGGCTTTGTCATCACCGAAACCGATGTCGACCAGCGCGTGGCGCTGCTGCTGGCAGCCAATCAGCGGCCGGTCAGCGACGAGGAAATGACTCGCGTGCGCATGCAGGTGCTGCGCAATCTGATCGACGAAACGCTGCAGATCCAGGCCGCCATCGCGCAGGAACTGGATATCTCGCAGGCCGAAGTCGACCAGACCTATGCCCGTGTCGCGGCGCAGAACTTCGGCCAGGAACCCGGCCGGATGGACGAATATCTCACCTCGATCGGTTCCTCGCCCGAAGCGCTCAAGCGCCAGATCACGGGTGAACTGGCATGGAACGCGCTGCTGCGCCGTAATATCGCGCCCTTCGTCAATGTCTCCAGCGACGAGGTCAACGAGCTGATCGAACGGCTCGAGGCCTCGCGCGGTACCGAGGAATACCGACTGGGCGAAATCTACCTTTCGGCCACGCCCGAAAGCGAAGCGGCGGTGGAAGCCAACGCCAACAAGATCGTCGAGCAGCTCCGCCAGGGCGGTAGCTTCGTCGCTTACGCACGCCAGTTCTCCGAAGCCTCGACCGCCGCGGTCGGCGGCGATCTCGGCTGGATCCAGCTGGCCCAGCTCAAGAACGCCCAGCTTGAAGCCGTTGCCGCCGAAATGGCGCCCGGCCAGCTGGTCGGACCGGTGCGCATCCCGGGCGGCTTCTCGATCCTGTACCTGATCGACAAACGCCAGGTGCTGACCGCCGATCCGCGCGATGCGCTGCTCAGCCTCAAGCAGATACAGATCAGCTTCGAACCGGGCATGTCGCAGGCCGCAGCACAGCAGAAGGTCGCCGCATTTACCGAAGGCGTGCAGTCGATCCGCGGTTGCGGCGATGCCGAGAACGCCGCCGCGCGGCTGGGTGCCTCGGTCGTCACCAACGACCAGATCCGCGTCCGTTCGCTGCCCGATGCGCTGCAGAACATCATCCTGCAGTTGCAGGTCGGCCAGGCGACCCCGCCCTTCGGCTCTTTCGAGGAAGGCGTGCGCGTGCTGATGCTGTGCGGCCGCGACGATCCGCAGGTCGCGGCGGGTCCTGACTTCAACCAGATCATGGGCCAGCTCGAGGACGAGCGCATCGAGAAGCGCGCGCAGCGTTACCTGCGCGACCTGCGCAACGACGCCTTCATCGAGTACAATTGACGCTGAGCATGGCGCCCCTCGCCGTATCGATTGGCGATCCGGCGGGGATCGGGCCTGAAATCATCGTCGAAAGCTGGGCTCGGCGCTTTGAAGAAGGCCTCGCGCCCTTCTTCGTCGTCGGGGGCGCGAACGTGCTTGCGGCCGCGGCGGCCGGTCGTGGCCTTGCGTTGGCGGTCGAACCTATCGAAGACCCTGCACAGGCGAGCGACGTGTTCGGCCGGGCATTGCCCGTTCTGGGCCAGGAGGATATCACCGCAACGGTGGGCCGCCCGGACGAACCGGGTGCGGCGCTGGCGCTGCATTCGCTGGCCGAAGCGACGCGCTGTGTCCTGCTCGGCAGTGCGGCCGGCGTGGTGACTGCGCCGGTGGCCAAAGCGCAATTGTCGGCGGTCGGCTTCGAGCACCCGGGACAAACCGAATTCCTCGCCGAAGTTTGCGGAATGGAAGCCGAACAGGCGGTGATGATGCTGGCCGGCCCCAGCCTGCGCGCAGTGCCGCTGACCGTGCATTGCGCGCTGTCCGAAGTGTCCGGTCGGCTGTCGCAGTCGCTGATCGAGCGACGCGCGCGGATCGTGGCTGCAGCGTTGCAAACGGATTTCGGCATCGCCACGCCCCGCATCGCCGTTTGCGGCCTTAACCCGCATGCCGGAGAAGGCGGGCGGTTTGGCAATGAGGAAGCGCGGATCATTGCGCCGGCGATCGAAACGCTGCGCGGCGAAGGCTTCGACGTGACCGGCCCGCACCCGGCCGATGCACTGTTCACCCCGCGCGCACGGCAGACCTACGATGCGGCGCTGGCGATGTATCACGACCAGGCGCTGGTCCCGCTCAAGGCGCTCGATTTCGACGAGGGGGTCAATGTCACGCTTGGCCTGCCGATCGTGCGCACGAGCCCCGATCACGGCACCGCGTTCGATATCGCGGGCAAGAACCTCGCCGATCCCGGGGCGATGATCGCCGCCATCCGCATGGCCGCCGAGATCGCTGCCAACCGGGCCGCGCATGGCTGAGCTTCCTCCGCTTCGCGAAGTCATCGCCCGGCACGGGCTCAGCGCATCGAAGGCGCTGGGGCAGAATTTCCTGTTCGACGAGCATCTGCTCGACCGGATCGCGGCAGTTCCCGGTGACCTTTCGGGCAAGCAGGTGCTCGAGGTGGGCCCCGGTCCGGGCGGGCTTACACGCGCGCTGCTGCGTGCCGGTGCCCGCGTGACCGCAATCGAGATGGACCGGCGCTGCCTGCCCGCATTGGCCGAACTGGGCGACGCCTTCCCCGGTCAACTCAGGGTCATCGAAGGTGACGCGCTCAAGCTCGACCATGCCGAGTTGATGGGGGGAGAGCCTTTCGCCGTCCTCTCCAACCTGCCCTACAATGTCGGCACCGCGCTGTTCGTACGCTGGCTGGCGGGAAACAAGGGCAACGAGAACGCCTGGCCACCGCTGTGGACGAGCCTGACGCTCATGTTCCAGCAAGAGGTCGCCCAGCGCATCGTCGCGCAGCCCGGCGGCTCGGCCTACGGACGGCTCGCGGTGCTGGCACAGTGGCGCAGCCGCGCGAAGCTGGCGATGAAGGTCCACCGCAGCGCCTTCACCCCGCCCCCCAAGGTGATGAGCGCGATCGTCCATGTCGAACCCGCGGACATGCCCGAGGGGGTCGACGCCCGGCTGCTCGAACGGCTGACCGAAGCCGCCTTCGGCCAGCGCCGCAAGATGCTGCGACAGAGCCTCAAGGGTGTTCCCGGCGCAGTCGATGCGCTCGAGGTTATCGGCGTCGATCCGCAACGCCGCGCCGAAACCGTCACGGTCGACGAATTCGTGACGCTCGCGCGCGTGCTCAGCGCAGAACGCTGAAGTCCCAAAAAAAAGCCCCGCTGGTCGGCGGGGCTTCTCCTTTGATCGCGATTGCCGGTGGTCAGCCCTGCGCTTTCTTCTTGCGCCGCCAAGCGTGAAGCAGCGGTTCGGTATAGCCGCTGGGCTGTTCGACGCCCTTGAAGATCAGGTCCTTCGCCGCGCTGAAAGCGGCGCCGTCCTCGTTCTGGAGCAACGGCTGATAGAACGGATCACCCGCATTCTGCTCGTCGACCTTCGCCGCCATGCGGCGCAGGCTGTCCATCACCTGGTCTTCGGAAATGACCCCGTGCAGCAACCAATTGGCGATATGCTGGCTGGAAATGCGCAGCGTGGCGCGGTCTTCCATCAGGCCGACATCGTTGATGTCGGGCACTTTCGAACAGCCGACCCCGGCGTCGATCCAGCGAACGACATAGCCGAGCAGGCCCTGGCAATTGTTGTCGAGCTCCGCGCGGATTTCGTCCTCCGACCAGTTGGTACCGTCGGCCAACGGGATGGCGAGCAGCTCGTCGAGCTTTGCCGCATCGGGCAGGCCCTTCTGGATCTCGAACACGTCCTCGCGGTGGTAATGGATCGCGTGCAGCGTCGCCGCGGTCGGGCTCGGCACCCAGGCGGTGTTCGCCCCGGCGCGCAGATGGCCGATTTTCTCGATCATCATCTGCCCCATCAGGTCGGGCGCGGCCCACATGCCCTTGCCGATCTGCGCACGGCCCGACAGGCCATGCGCCAGTCCGATCCCGACATTGCGCGCTTCATAGGCCTTGAGCCAGGCCGAGTTCTTCATCTCGCCCTTGCGCATCATCGGCCCCGCACGCATCGAGGTGTGAATCTCGTCACCCGTACGGTCGAGGAAGCCGGTGTTGATGAAGACGATGCGGTCCTTCACCGCATGGATGCAGGCGGCAAGATTGGCCGAAGTGCGGCGTTCCTCGTCCATCACGCCGACCTTGATCGTGTGGCGCGGCAGACCAAGCAGGTCTTCGACCGCATCGAACAGGTCGTTGGTGAAGGCGCATTCCTCGGGCCCGTGCATCTTGGGCTTCACGATATAGATGCTGCCGCAGCGCGAATTGCCGTACTTCCCCAGCCCGGCGACATCCTGCGCGCTGATGGCCGAGGTGACCACCGCGTCGAGGATACCCTCGGGGATTTCCTTGCCGTCCCAGCGCATCGCCGGGTTGGTCATCAGATGGCCGACATTGCGCACGAACATCAGGCTGCGCCCGGGCAGGCTGTGTTCGCTGCCGTCCTTGCCGGTATAGGTCTTGTCCCCCACAAGTTTGCGGGTGAGCGTCTTGCCGCCCTTCTCGAAGCTTTCCTCCAGATCGCCGCGGATCACGCCGAGCCAGTTGCGATAGGCGGTAAGCTTGTCCTCGGCATCGACCGCCGCGACCGAATCCTCGCAATCGGCGATGGTGGTCAGCGCGGCTTCGAAATTGACATCGGCGATACCCAGCCGGTCGGTCTTGCCGACCTGGCTGTTCGGGTCGACCACGATCTCGATATGCAGGCCGTTGTGCCGGAACAGCGGGCCCTTGTCGGTCCGCCCCACCTGTTGCGACGGATCGGCCAACTCCAGATCGTCGAGCGAGTCGAGATCGCTCCAGCTTCCCGAAGCGAGCGGTAGGATCTCGTCGAGTAGCTTGCGCGCCTCGACGATAACCGCGGCGCCGCGTTCCTCGTCATAGCCACCCGGACGAGCTGCCGGCGCATCGAGCGCGTCGGTCCCGTAAAGCGCGTCGTAAAGGCTGCCCCAGCGCGCGTTCGCCGCATTGAGCAGGAAGCGCGCGTTGAGGATCGGCACCACCAGCTGGGGGCCGGCCATGGTCGCGATCTCGGGATCCACATTCTCGGTCCCGATGGTGAAATCACCCGGTTCGGGCACGAGGTAGCCGATTTCCTCGAGGAAGGCGCGATAGGCATCCGCGTCGTGCGGCTGTCCCGCCCGCTCGGAATGCCAAGCATCGATCCTCGCCTGCAATTCCTCGCGTTTAGCCAGCAGCGCGGCGTTGCGCGGGGCAAACGAGCCCAGCAGGTTCGCGAAACCCGTCCAGAAATCATCGGCGTCGCGACCCAGCGGGCCGAGCACTTCGGTTTCGATGAAGGCGGCAAGCTGCGGATCGGCTTCGATTCCGGCGCGCGTGACAAATTCGGTCATGGAACTCCTCGAGCAATAGTAGAACGGCGATGTCGTACCCGGGGAGGAGTGGCACGGTCTATGCCGCCAGCCGTTGATCTTTGCAAGGCGCGGGCTGGACTTGCGCAAAGGCAGGATTAAGGACGTTGCACATGAAACCGGATACCGCACCCCAGGCGCTGCTCGCGGCGATCGACGCCGATACGATGCTGCGCGAAGTTCAGGACTGGGCGGCAATCAACACCGGTACCGGCAATATCGCCGGGCTGGACCGGATGGCCCGGATCCTCGCCGATGCCTTCAGCACGCTCCCCGGCGATGTCGAACTGGTCGAACCCGCCACGGTCACCGCGATTTCCCCCGAAGGTCGCGAATACGAGAAACCGCATGGCAAGCACATGGTCCTGCGCGTGCGCCCCGAAGCGGACCGCCGCTTCGTGCTGACCGGCCATATGGATACCGTCTTTCCCGAAGATCACCCGTTCCAGCAGGTTAGCTGGCTCGACGACGACACGATCAACGGCCCCGGCACCGCCGACATGAAGGGCGGGCTGAATGTCATCCTCCACGCGCTGAAGACGTTCGAAACGATGGAAGGCGCCTCGCGGGTGGGTTACGACGTGATGATCAATTCGGACGAGGAAACCGGCAGCCTCGCCAGCCGCACGCTGATCGAGGAACTGGCGCGCGGAAAATATGCCGCGCTGACCTACGAACCCAGCGCGCTGCCCGATGGTACGCTGGCGCATGCGCGCGGCGGCACGGGCAATTACGCGATCACGATCACGGGCAAGTCCGCACATGCCGGACGCAATCCGCACGATGGGCGCAACGCAATCGTCGCGGCCAGCGACCTGGTGCTCCGCATCAAGTCGCTCGAAGCCGAAGACATCACCGTCAACCCGGCCAAGATCGAAGGCGGCAGCGCCAACAACGTGGTGCCCGACCTGGCGATCCTGCGCTTCAACATCCGGCCCAAATCGACCGACGCGATGAACCGCTTCGACGGCCAGCTCGCTGCCATCCTCGACATCGTCCGCAGCGAACACGACGTTGTCATCCACCGCCATGGCGGCGTGACCCGCCCGCCCAAGCCCGTCGACGAAAAGGCGCAGAGGCTGTTCGATCTCGTCAAGGCCTGTGGCGCCGAACTGGGCCAGCAGATCGGCTGGAAAAGCACCGGCGGCGTGTGCGACGGCAACAACATTGCCGCCACCGGCGTGCCCGTGGTCGATACGATGGGCGTGCGCGGTGGCGCCATCCATTCGCCGGACGAGTTCATGATCGTCCCGAGCCTCCGCGAGCGCGCGGCGCTGTCAGCGCTGGTGCTCGCCAAGCTTTCCACCGGAGACCACTTGTGACCTTCCGCCTGCGCGCGGCGCATATCGCCGACCTCGAACAGCTCTACGAAATGGCCAAGCTCACGGGGGGAGGCTTCACCAACCTTCCCGCGGATCGCGCTGCGCTGACCCGCAAGCTCGAACGCGCCGAGGAGGCCTTCGGCCGCGCATACGACGAGTTGGGCGACGACCAGTTCACGCTGGTGCTGGAGAATACCGAAACCGGCCAGGTGCGCGGCACCTGCCAGCTGTTCAGCCAGGTCGGCCAGCAATGGCCCTTCTACAGTTACCGGCTCAACACGCTTACGCAGCACAGCCAGGAACTCGATCGTACGGTGCGTGCCGAACTGCTCAGCCTGGTAACCGATCTCGAAGGCTGTTCGGAAGTCGGCGGGCTGTTCCTTCACCCCGCCGAGCGCGCAGGCGGTTTCGGCCTGCTGCTGGCGCGCAGCCGCTATCTCTTCATCGCGATGCACCGCGCGCGCTTCGCCGACAGGATCCTCGCCGAATTGCGCGGGGTAATCGACGATCGCGGGGGATCGCCCTTCTGGGATGGCGTCGCCGGACGGTTTTTCGGCATGACCTTCCAGGAGGCCGACTATTTCAACGCGATCAACGGCAACCAGTTCATCGCCGACCTGATGCCCAAATATCCGGTCTATGTCGCAATGCTGGACGACGATGCGCGCGAGGTGATCGGCCTGCCCCACCCCACCGGCCGCGCGGCGATGCGGATGCTGGAGAAGGAAGGCCTGCGCTTCGAAGGCTATGTCGACATCTTCGACGGCGGCCCGACCATGCTCGCGCGGACCGACGATGTGGTGAGCGTGGCGGATGCCAAGCCCCTCAAACTGGGTAGCACGGCACTCGACAAGGGTGAGCGCGCCTTGATCGCTACCGGCCATCTCACCGATTTCCGCTGCAGCTATGGCTCGCGCAGCATTGATGGCGACACGATCGCGATCGACGCGACCGGCGCCGCGACCTTGCAGGTGGGCGAAGGCGATACCGTGTGGAGCGTGCCCAAATAGCCATCTGACTCGTCATCGCGAGGAGCGAAGCGACGTGGCGATCCATGGCCCACCCGCTTTGCGATAAGTTCATCCATGGATTGCCGCGCGACCTCCGGTCGCTCGCAATGACGACAGGGGAAACCGTGCTCAAGGAAATCAACTTCGACGGCATCATCGGCCCCTCGCACAATTATGCGGGGCTGAGCCTCGGCAATATCGCCAGCGCGAGCCATCGCGGGCAGACCAGCCACCCGCGCGAGGCGGCGCTGCAGGGCCTCGCCAAGATGCGCGGCAATATGGCGCGCGGGCTTCCGCAGGGCATCCTGCTGCCGCTGCCGCGCCCGAATGGCGTGCTGGGAGATGCGCTAGCGCTCGACGGCACAGAGGATCCTGCCCTGCGCGCCGCGCCCTGGTCCGCCTCGGCCATGTGGACCGCCAATGCGGCCACCGTGTCACCCGCGCCCGACACACGCGACGGGCGCTGCCATCTGACCCCCGCCAACCTCATCACCATGCTCCACCGCGCGCAGGAATGGCAGGACACCAAGGCGCAGCTCGACATTGCCTTCGGCGATGCAAAGCACTTCGCGGTCCACGATGCGGTGCCGCCGACCTTCGGCGACGAGGGTGCGGCCAACCACATGCGCCTGTGCGAGAGCCACGGCGAGGCGGGCGTCGAGGTGTTCGTCTATGGCAAGCCGGGCGGCAAGTTCCCCGCGCGCCAGCACGAACAGGCCAGCCGCGCGGTCGCGCGCATGCATGGGCTCGATCCGAAACGCACGGTGTTCATCGAACAGAACCCCGAAGCGATCGAGGCGGGCGCCTTCCATAACGACGTGGTCGCGGTAGCGAACGAGCGCGTGCTGTTTACGCATGCGCGCGCCTTCGCCGATCCGCAGGGGGCCTACGGCGCGATCCGCGAGGCTTTCCCCACGCTCGAACTGGTCGAAGTGCCCGAGAGCGCGGTGAGTCTCGAAGAGGCGATCCGCACCTATCTGTTCAACGCGCAACTGGTCAGCCTGCCGAGCGGAGAGATGGCCTTAGTCGTCCCAAGCGAATGCCAGGAGAGCGCCAGCGTCTGGGCATGGTGCGAACGGATGCTCGCCTCGAACGGACCGATCCCGGCCTGGTCGATGACCTGAAGAAGGTCTACGAGTCCTTCGACCCGTATCAGCACGAGGTGACCGACGCCCCCCATTCAGAGGTAGTTACCCAGCGAGTCATCGACTCGTTCCTGATGACCGGCGACACCGACGATATATGCCATCAGATCGAAGGGTTGCAGTCCCTTGGCTTCGACAACATATCCACTGTATTGTTCACTGTCATCGATAAGAAGGGGATGATGCGGGAGATAGCGGAGACTGTCATGCCTCGTTTCCGCAACTAGCAGGGCGCAGCCCTGTACCCATATTTATTTGCCGTTCTCCAAAAGGCTAAGGCATTCTTCCCACCCATCCACCCTCGAATAGGGTCTGGGGCCCGTGCCAGACCGATGCGAAGACCGTTCATCGGACACTATAGTCGGCCCGAGGGGCGGGGGTATGCAGACGGAACCTGGAGCCAAACCCATTCCAGTCAGTAAATAGTGGAACAATCGGGATGATGTAGGTTTAGAAGATACGGCTCCAGCAAAGCGGCCGAAACAAATCGTTGAGCTTAGCCATGAGGATAGTTTATAGCAAAAACTACAGGTTATTGCTCTTTCCAGCGATGGCTATTCTCGGAGTATTTATTACCTCTTGCGAGCCTGGTGCCGAATTCACCTTTGAAAACCAGACTGGTGTTGATGTGACCGTGTTCCATTTAGGCAAGTACCTGCCT
>ENA-ORDI01001617-ORDI01001617.1-marine-metagenome-genome-assembly--contig:-NODE-1617-length-12121-cov-4.060196_pt1 | contig 12121 bp, 9 predicted proteins | sample MGYA00248628_ERZ508525 | MGnify/ENA primary metagenome ERZ508525 (study PRJEB26195, sample SAMN05422138) | marine metagenome | isolation source: East of Porto Seguro, South Atlantic Ocean | place...
GATAATTCAGTTTTAATTGCCTCCGGATTTGTTAAGGCAGCATCATAACTGATTTTACAATTTTTATCTTCAATACTTACTTTGTAATTGTTGACTCCAGGCGTATTATCTAAAATCCCAGATACTTTTCCAACACACCCCTGGCAGGTCATACCGGAAATATTAAAAGATACTTCTTTGGTTGCACCGGCAAATAAAATGAATGATGTCATTGCGATAATAGTGATTATTGCATTAAATAGATGCTTCAATTTTTATTTCTCCTAAAAAATATATTATTCACTTAAAGAAAATTAAACCATGAATGCAATGATAGCCAATGACAATGATTTAATGAATTATTACATTTTATTAATGTTATCTGGAACTTTAATAAATGCACTCAGTATATAATCAGTATCCCATATTCGTTAAATAAAAACAGCTGCACACTTTTCCTTCTCCTCCAAACGTGTAGCTGTTTTGTGTTCCAGATCAAATTTATTTTTAAAACCAATGAAACATTTTGTTCGTATGCAAATTATATCTTAGATTTCACGTATGAAGGGATTAATTTCTATATTATCCTTAATGTTAGCGTTTAATGTCGGCACTGCTTTAACTATTGAGAAAAGCTGCAATATGGCCGGCTGCTCCATAACGGCAGGAAAAATGATGTGCTGCAGCAAAACTAACAACAGTAAACCATGCTGTACAACTAAGTATTCCTGCAAAAAAACAGAGTTCGACGCAGCTTACCAACCAGCAGTTCAGGTAGTTATTGCAAAGCAGATAAATGTATTTGATGCTCCAGAAATTAGCTTTATTCCAAATACCAGTTCCTTACTGAAAATCGATAATTTCAAACGACAGAAATTCAAACCCGATCTTCAGCTCAACAGCATACTTCTGATTTAGACACACCCTTTTTTGTCAGATGTCCGGGCTTTTTATGATTGCCTGGAATATTCCTATTTATCCAACAAATTATTCAGGTAGAATATGAAAAATATTTTTCTACTGGTTTTACTGATATCGATATCTGTAAGCCAGGATTTAGAGACATTATTGAAACAGGCATTTTCAAAACACCCTTCTATTAAAGCTAAAACGGCACACATAGCGGGTACAAAAGAAAATGAAAAAATAGCAGGGGCGCTTCCAAACCCTATGCTGAGTGGTGGAGTATTTGCAGAGCCGGTAGTTACGGCTAACGGACCCCAAACATGGCGGGCAGGGGTTTCTCAGAAGATCCCTTTTATGGGAAAACTTTCCACCAAGCGGAAAATTGCCTTTAAACAATCTGTAAAAGCCAAAATTGGGCATGAACAGACTTTACTGCAAATTCAACGTAATGTAGTTACAGCCTATGAAAACCTGCGCTTTCATCAAAAGGAAGTGGAGATCACCAATCAGAATCTCGAACTGGCAAGGCATATTGAAACGGTCATCCGTTCTCGGTATAAAACAGCAACGGCAAGCCACCCGGATTTAATACAGATCCAGTTGAAAATCATGACCATGGAAAACCATGTTCAAGATTTGATAGATAAAGAGAAAGTTCTTTTGGATGAGCTTCAATATGCAGTTGGTTCAAATGAAAATATTTTTCCTGTTTTTAATAGCCTTAAGAATACCAGCCCAGATGTAAAAAATATCGCCAGCAACACCAAGCTGCGGATTCATAAACAAAATCTTGAAATCAGTAAACTGCAGTACCGGTTAAATCGCTTGGCATCCTGGCCGGATTTCACAGCTGGAGTTGATTATGTTCGTCTTGAGGGTAGTAATGAGAACCACCCACTCATGATCAAGGCTGGCCTATCACTTCCACTTTGGCTGGGTAAAAACAAAGCTTTAAAATCTGCTGGAGAAGCTGGGGTACGGGAAGCGGAACTGCAATTAAATGATATTGAGCTTAAACTGAAAACAAAGCTTTCCAGTTTTAGTTTTCAACTCAGCGAAAAACAAAGGGAAATTGAGTTATACCAAAACAGGTTGATTCCACTCGCTAAACTTGGATATGACGCATCGGAAACTGCGTATTTAGCAAATTCCATCCCCTTCACTGAATTTATCTTTGCATTCCAGACATTGTTAGATTTGGAGTTGAAATCAGCACGGGCAATCTCTGAATTCCAGAAAATAAAGGCTGGGTATTTCGAATTAACGGGTTACTATATAGTTAATCCTGAAAAAGGAGACACAAAATGAAGAATTTAAAATGGATTTTAATAATATTTACTGCATTCGCTATTGGTTATTGGTTCAGCAGCGCTACACATGAGAACCGCAAGCCTGAAAGTGCAGCAGCGGCGCAGTCCACAACCTGGACATGCTCAATGCACGCGAACGTCAAATTGCCAAACAAGGGACAATGCCCTATCTGTTTTATGGACCTCATCCCATTGGAGGCCGGTGTTGGATCTGAATCAGACCCAATTTTGAAGATGTCACCATCTGCGGAAAAACTGGCAGAAATTATGACCACTACGGTTGTTAGAAGTGAAGCATTTGCTAAAATACGAGTTACGGGGAAGTTGGACATGGATGAAAGCAAAGTTCGGGATATCTCTTCCTGGGTGGATGGACGAATCGAACGCCTTTATGTTGATTTTACTGGTATTTCTGTGAGAAAAGATGATCATTTGCTGGATATTTATTCTCCGGGGCTAATCGCCGCACAGGAAGAATTTCTTGCTGCTTATCAGGCTGGCTCTGGTTTTGGACTCTCTGCTGCCCGGGAAAAACTCCGACTACTGGGTATATCTAAAACACAAATATCGAGCTTGGAAAAATCTGGTAAAGTAACAGAATCACTCACTGTACATACACCTATTTCAGGCATTATAATTGACAAAAATGCCCGGGAAGGTGAATATGTGAAAACCGGACAGTATTTATATTCGGTGGCGGACTTGAGCAGCTTGTGGCTTCTCATGTATATTTTTGAATCGGACATTAGCTATCTCTACCTGGGGCAACCGGTAGAATTTGAAACCACTGCCTATCCAGGTAAAACTTTTAATGGCACAGTGGCCTTTATTTCTCCCACACTTGACCCATCCACACGTACGGTGAAGGTTAGGGTAAATGTGAAAAATGATGATTTATTACTTAAACCGGAAATGCTGGCGGTGGCAGTTATCTCCTCTCGTCTTGATGCTCATGGATCTGTGGTACATACTGAACTAAAAGGAAAATGGCTCTGCCCCATGCACACCGACGATGTTCATAATAGCTCAGGGCAATGCCGAATATGTGGTATGGATGTGGTAAATGCAGAATCGATTCCCGGAGCTGTTAGCGCAGATATTGGAAGAAATCCTCTGCTGATTCCAGATACAGCTGTGTTAAAAACCGGCAAACGGTCTATCGTATATGTCCGTACTCAAACAGATGGTAGGGCAACTTTTGAAGGCAGAGTGGTAAAATTGGGACCTAAAACAGGAAATCAGTACATTATCCTGGAAGGTCTCTCAGAAGGTGAATCGGTAGTTACAAACGGCGCCTTCAAAATTGACTCTGCCCTGCAAATTGAAGCCAAACCGTCCATGATGAGTCCGGTGAAAGAAGAAAAACAACTTACACTACAGGATGCTGGTACACTCAATCATGATCAGTATGAAAAAATCCTGCCTATTTACCTGCTTCTTCAGGAAGCTTTGGCTGGAGATGATCTCCAAACAGCAGAATCTACCTACCATCAATTAATGAACAAGGGAAAAGGATTCTTGAATTTAGAGATGAACGCCACTAAAAACATGGAAACTATTCGCGGCGCATTTCATCCTCTTTCTCAGTCCATGATAAAGGCAGCAGGCTCATTTCATCATGGCTCAACAGTGAATGAGGCATTCTGCCCCATGGCATTTGATAATTCGGGTGCATCCTGGCTGCAAACGGCTGAGAAAATTGCCAACCCCTATTTTGGCTCCAAAATGCTGCGCTGCGGTACATTGAAAAATAAATTTGGGGGCGGTAATGGTCAATAAACTTATTCGATATTGCCTTGAAAATAAGGTGATTGTTAGCGCTGCAACCATCCTACTCATTGCCTGGGGAATTCGTGTGGCGCCATTTGACTGGGATTTAGGTAGATTTCCGCGGGATCCGGTACCCGTTGATGCCATTCCCGATATTGGTGAAAATCAGCAGATTGTGTTTACCAAATGGATGGGGCGGTCACCCAGAGATGTGGAAGACCAAATTTCCTATCCACTAACGGTGAGTCTCTTGGGTGTTCCGGGTGTGAAAACTGTGCGGTCATATTCTATGTTCGGATTCTCTACCATTTATGTCATTTTTAAGGAAGATGTGGACTTTTATTGGGGACGGAGCCGCATACTGGAGAAACTGGCCTCCCTCCCATCCGGCAGTCTACCGAATGGGGTACAGCCATCCCTTGGTCCTGATGCTACGGCATTGGGGCAGGTATTCTGGTACACATTGGAAGGGCAGGATGAAGACGGCAATCCCACCGGTGGCTGGGACCTGGACGAACTTCGCTCGGTACAGGATTGGTATGTACGCTATAATTTAATGGCAGTGGATGGAATTTCCGAAGTTGCATCGGTTGGCGGTTTTGTGAAAGAATACCAAATTGATGTGAATCCGGATGCCATGTTTGCTCACGGTGTGACTCTTACCGAAATTTTCAAAGCCGTCCGCATGTCCAATTTGGATGTGGGCGCCCGCACTATCGAAGTCAATAACGCTGAATATGTCATTCGTGGACTGGGTTTAATTAAATCCACCGCAGATCTGGAAAAAACGGTGGTAAGGGTGAAAGATAATATTCCACTTACAATCAGGGATGTAGCATCTGTTTCTCTGGGGCCGGCACTTAGGCGGGGAGCATTGGATAAAGAGGGCGCTGAAGCAGTAGGCGGTGTGGCAGTAGTTCGCTATGGAGTAAACCCTCTCAGCACCATCCAGAAACTGAAAGAAAAGATTGCTGAAATATCACCCGGGCTACCAGAAAAAGTACTCGATGACGGCAGCGTTAGTAAGGTTGCAATTGTACCCTTTTATGACCGTACCAAACTCATCCACGAAACGTTGGACACCTTAAACAATGCCTTAACGGATGAAATACTTATCACCATTATTGTGGTGCTGCTTATGTTGATGAATATCAGCTCTGCTATCATGATTTCCGGCCTTCTGCCCCTAACAGTGTTGTCTGCATTTATCGCTATGAAATATTTCGGTGTTGATGCTAATGTGGTGGCTCTCTCCGGAATTGCTATTGCCATTGGGACGATTGTAGATATGGGTATCATTCTCACAGAAAATATCTTGAGGCATTTTGAAAATGAAAAATCTGGGAAAAGTAGTTTAGAAATTGTGTATACGGCAGCATCGGAAGTAAGCGGCGCCATATTAACTGCCATTTCCACCACGGTCATCAGTTTTTTACCGGTATTTACCTTGGAAGGAGCGGAAGGTAAACTCTTCAGACCCCTGGCATTTACGAAAACTTTTGCCCTCATCTCATCTGTGGTCATCACACTTGCTATTCTCCCACCATTAGCCCATATAATACTGAGTAAAAAACCAAAAGGAAACTGGGTGAAAAAAATTGTATACCTGATTATTTTTGGTTTTGGCTTATTAACTATTTTTTCAGAAAACTGGCTCATTGGTGCCATGCTACTTATAATTGCTTCTTTAAATTTATTTTCTACTTTTCTTCCCGAGTCTATTAAAAGCAGAAAGACTACTGTAGTGAATATTCTGGTAGTAACCCTTGTAATGGGGATTCTCACTGAACATTGGATGCCCTTAAAACATGAGAATGGAATCATACTTAACTTCATGTTTGCTGGGTTTATTATACTCTCCGTTTTGGGCAGCTTTTACTGGATCCTGAAAAAATACAGCTCAATTCTCCATTGGTGCTTGAATCATCAGAAATGGGTTTTTCTTTTTCCGCCCTCTATATTGATCATAGGATTGACAGCCTGGCTGGGATTTAACACCGTATTTGGATTTCTTCCCAATTGGCTATTGCGAACCAAACCCTTAGTGACCATATCGCATTCATTCCCAGGGCTGGGAAAAGAATTTATGCCATTTTTTGATGAAGGCGCTTTCCTTTATATGCCCTCTACCATGCCCCACGCCTCAATTGGTGAAGCCATGGATGTACTGCAAAAATTGGACAAAGCCATTTATGCCATTCCCGAAGTGGAATCGGTTGTAGGGAAAATCGGCCGAGCTGAAACTGCCCTTGACCCTGCACCGATCTCCATGGTGGAAACAGTTGTGAATGTGATCCCGGAATATGGTTTAGAGAATGGCGAACATATTCGAAAGTGGCGACCCCATATTAAAACTATGGACGATATCTGGAATGAAATCGTGAAAGTGGCTAAAATCCCCGGCACCACCTCAGCTCCTAAACTCATGCCCATTGCCACCCGTATTGTCATGCTGCAGTCAGGCATGCGTGCTCCCATGGGTATAAAAGTTAAAGGACCTGACTTGGAAAGTATTGAGGCCCTTTCTATGCAATTGGAGCAAATTCTAAAGGATGTTCCTGGTGTGAACTCCCCTACCGTTTTTGCCGATCGCATTATTGGCAAACCCTATCTGGAAATTGATATTGACCGAGATGCAATTGCACGCTATGGACTGCATATTAAAAATGTGCAGGATATCATTGAAATCGGTATCGGCGGCAAACGGCTAACAACCACAGTTGAGGGAAGAGAACGCTATCCCGTGCGGGTACGCTATGCCCGTGAATTGCGGGACGATTTTGAGGATTTAGATCGCATACTCATACCCACCCCAACCGGACAGCAAATACCTCTTTCTCAATTAGCAGAAATTCGATATGTGCGCGGTCCGCAAATGATAAAAAGCGAGGATACATTTCTCCTGGGATACGTCATATTTGATAAGTTGGATGGCTACGCTGAAGTAGATGTAGTAGAGAATGCCCAGGCTCATTTGAATGCTCTCATAAAATCCGGAGAACTACAGATTCCTGCCGGAGTGAATTACACTTTTTCAGGTTCATATGAAAACCAGATTCGGGCCTCCAAACGCTTATCCGTTATTTTTCCACTGGTATTGGGAATTATCCTGCTCATCCTATATCTGCAGTTTCACGATCTGAAAGTTGTTGGACTTGTATTCACAGGGATTATTATAGCATGGTCCGGTGGATTTATTCTCATCTGGCTCTACAATCAGGCCTGGTTTCTCAACTTCTTTGGACTAAGGGAACTGTTTAATATTGGAGCGACCAATATGTCGGTCGCTGTGTGGGTTGGATTTCTGGCACTTTTTGGCATTGCCACGGATGATGGGGTATTGATGGCAACCTATGTAAAACAACGCATCAGTGAGAAAAAACCACAAAATAAACAAGAGGTCATAAACGCGGTGGTTTATGCTGGCAAACGCCGTGCTCGGCCTGCACTTATGACCATTGCAACAACAATTTTAGCGCTGGTACCCATCCTAACATCAACGGGACGGGGAGCTGATATAATGGTCCCAATGGCAATCCCTGCATTTGGCGGAATGATATTGGTGGTAACCAGTATATTTATTGTTCCATCCATGTATGCCTGGATTGAGACGCGGAAATTAACGCAATAAAAAAGGATAAAATACATGAAGAAAATAATCTTAATCATACTCTCCCTCGCCCTAATTGTAAACTGTGGCGGAGGAAAGGATACTAAAACAGAAACGGATAAAAGTCATGCAGGCCATACGCATTCAAGCGACCCTGCAGATAAGATGACAGAGGACGAAGACCTGGTTTATTACACCTGCCCCATGGATGCCCATAGCGCGGAATACAGCAGTGACCCCGGTCATTGCCCAAAATGTGGTATGGACTTAGCTGCAGGAGTTATTACTGCAAAAGATAACAGTGATTTCTATGGCTGTCCCATGCTCATTCATAGCCATATTCGGGAGAATAAACCCGGCACTTGTGTAGATTGTGGAATGAAACTAAAACCTATGCGGTTGATAAAGTAGTTTTTATTTATTAGCTATATGAATGTGATTCTTGAATCCTCAACACCTAAATAAAGCCTGCCAATATGGTGGGCTTTTATGTTGCTTGTATTAATCCTATTACTCCAGCATATGTAGTCGTACAATTTTGTTATGAATAACCATTGCCTGTTTATTTAATAAACCAATTTACATAAACATACGCTCAACAACTTAGAAAAGTTGTTGTACAACATGCTTCCCAGCTTGTTGAAAGTTTATTTTACCATGTCTTAACAAAAGATTTAATCTTCACAACGGGTTATACTATTTTATTTTAAATCTAAAGCTTAAGCTAAAAACATTTATCTTTTCCGGATTTGTTTTAGTGAGGTCTTCATTTTTAAAGAGATAGAAAATCTTAATTGAGCTCTTCCGTGGTAGATCGACCGCTATGCCAAATGAAACACGATACTCATCTAATTGATTGTTGTTCGTATTGGATTGATGGAATAATTCCCCGGAAAAAAAGGGTTCAATCTTTTTACTTAATTTATACTGTAATATAAATTTATTTCTGATCAATTGTTCAGGGATCTTATCCTTTTCATAACTCCGCTGCAATTTTGCCCGGTACTTCAGGCTTATGGGCTTTATGCTGTATTTGTAAGACACCCCCAAACTTAAGCGCTGTTTAATTTTATCATCAAATACAGCGTAGCGATAGGGAATGCTAATATTTAGACCATCAATAACTTTATATGAAAGGGATACTTCAGAGAAGGTTTGACTGAATGTAGATAGTTGATCTTTTATCCGTAGTTCCTGCTCAAATTCAAGGGAAAAGGAGTGTGGAAGGTTTTTTTCGAAGCCTATACTGGTCCAAGTATGAGTATCATCTATTCCGAAAGAAGATTGAATAAAAAGGAAAAAGAGGCCATACCCAATGTTTAGTCTTTTAGTTTTAGACACCTTTTACTTTATCAATTAATTGTAAGTATATCGAATTGAAGAAAGGATATTGTTATTTTACTCTTCTCTTATTCTTTGTAATAAATCCTGATACGGGCTGTGTCCCTTAAAAAATTCATTCTTCTGAATTCTAAGCTTTGAATATTTAAGCCAGTTCTCTCTTTTAAGTCCGCAAGTAAAATGTCACGATTTTCCGGTTTGATGTTTTCTATTTTTTCATATTCAATATTCATTCGGAGCAGTAAATTCTTTTGCCAATAATTTTCAAGAAAATAGGTTAAAATAACTAGGGTGATATTCGTAAATAACAGGGCAGCATAAGACACTTCAGCGCCGCTTAAGGCATTGATAACCCCAATGGTGATGACTATAAACAAGTAGGTCATTTCTTTGATGGGAATGGGATCCGTTCTGTAACGGAGAATAGCAAAAACAGCAAATAGTCCAAATGCAAATCCCATATTAATGGTAATACTACTCAATAGAAATGCAAAAAAGAAAATGAGGGAATTGAACATAAAATAGGTGAACACAAAATCTAAATTATTGGCTCGGTTCCGTTGGTAAATCAGTTTTATAATGATAAAAGCGATTGATAGGTTAAATCCAAAACGGATCATTAAATTTATTAAATCAGAAGATAATTCCATTTATTCCCTTTTATTTATACTTGAGTAAGAATTTTATTAATTTGTAATAATTTGGGTTTAAAGCGGTTGTATTTAATTTCCTTATTAACATGCAGCATACCCATACAATATTTGCTGAATCTCATTTCCGGGATTTTTAAATCACGTAAAATCTGAATATATTGAGATTTTGGATTGTACTTCTTTTGCTTGATTTCTGATATCACCAGTTTATCAAATATTTTACTACTGCTTCCATTTTTAGCGGACAGGTTTGTGTCAATGGTAAGGCGTTCATTAAAACTGTTATCAGCCAGTGTAATGCGGGAAAATTGTATGTTCAATTTTGCGGTAAGTCCATTTGGCTGAAGGCCAATTATTTCAGACACCAAATCTTGCTCCTGTTCACCCAAGCAGCCGTTCATTTCATCCACCATCAGCCGCTTTTTTACTGTACGATTTTTATTGTTTTTGATTTTAATTTCAAAAAAGGTATTACTGTTGCTGCTGTATTTCCTGAATCGGACTTTAAAGCGCTTCCTGTTTTCATTATGGTGCTGATAATAAAAAAGGAAATTATCTGTATCAAAATAGGTGGTGTCATAGGTGAATACCAAATCATTACTAATCTCTAATATTCTGTAAAACGGTTTTATTTTATCCAAAATTAAAGGCAATTGAATCTGGTTAAATACAAATTTGGTATCCTGACGGTCCAGGAGCTTCACTTTTTCCAAATCAGACAATGAGAGTGTCTGATGGTCCTTTAATAAATTTTGAAGTGAAGATATATTATTATTATTCATCAGGGGAATTATAATTAATTTCATTGATCACCACTCCAGAATCCATACTATTAGAACTGTCTGTAACATAAACACTATTTCCCGCACCAGGTGTACCACAGTTATTATCAGAAGCTGCCCAGTTTTCTGCTAATTCATTATCAAAAAATGGATTGATAAGTTCAAGAGTTGGACCATAACCATCAGGTGAACTGGGCCATGGTGAGGAGTTCTTATATTCTACTTTATCAATAATTAATTCTCCGGAAGAATCAATTAATCGAAGCAGTTCACCATCACCGCTAAATCCAAATCCAAGATCACCCACAAAATTACTAATATTAGGGAAGTTGTCTTTAAATGCAAGTGAATCTCTACACAACACCAAATAATGACCTGGGAGGATTACCTGATCTGCTGGAATGGTAAAAACATGGTTATTTTTTTCATCTTTAAACTTCCATAAACCAATAACGATAGTATCCTTAGTGGGATTGTGCAATTCAACCCAATCTGCGGGATTAACACATGCCAATGGGCTTAAAGTATCCATTATATTATTTTGGCAACTGAGAAATAACAACCATATTAGCAATATCAAAATGTTTTTTTGCCAGGTGATTATAATCTGAATATTTCGAATCAATATTTTTTATATTTGGTTAGTCTACAAACAATTAAGTTGATTTAAAATTGGAAAATCTATTGCAATCATCAATTATTAATACCACTATTTATTATCTTTGATTATTGCTACGTGGAAAATAAGTCTATAATGTTTTTAAATATTAACACTAAAATTCAACACAATATTCATACCGTAAAGCAATACATAAATTATGGCTAAAACTATTGAGGTTTCAAGATGTTACATAAAAATTAAGTATTGTAATAGAGGTAGAAATTGAAGTTTTAGATTTAACCTGCCTAATCATCATCTATCCCTCATCTTCCACAATTCCCTGCCAAGATACAATTCGAAAGTGTTACAATATCCAATACATTATACCCACCATCGCCATTGAGATCTGCTGCACAACTAAATTCCAGTTCAGCACAATTTCCTGCCAATACACAATTTGCCAAGGTGACTATATCCAATACATTCCAGCCGCCATCACCATTGAGATCACCCAAAATACAAGATTCAAAACAGTCTGCATTTGATTCTCCCGGTGTAGGCATGGTATAGCAGCCAAATCCATCAATATCAAAACTTTGTGATAACTCCACTCCATCATCTGTTGCCATTGATACATCCAGTGTGAGAATTAGCATATTGCCATCTGAATCTGCAAAAACAACCAAATCACCTTCTGCACTAAGTCCAGAGTTAAAACTGTTTTCTGCATTTTCATACCCAAGCCAATAGTCTCCCGGATTTAAAATAATATTACCAAATGTAAAATCTTCCAATTCTTCTGAATCATCTAATTGAAATCCAGCCAGGGTACATTCCTGGGTTCCTCCATTAACCACTTCTATATAATCATCCGGATCTCCCTGGTTTGCGGCTTCACTCACATATACATCCCCTAGAACGCAGGAAACAGTGGAATACTGACAACTTCCATTATCTAGATTGGCATCGGGATCATAATTAATTGCCTCTGGATCTGTGCAGCCATAGGCGAAAACAAAACAGTCCACATTTGCTTCGCCAGGAGTGGGTATGGTATAACAGCCTATTCCGTCAGCAGTAAAACTCTGGGATAATTCTATTTCATCAGCAGTTTCGAGCGCTTCTTCTAGGATAACGGTGAGTGTATTCCCCTGGGGATCTGCAAAAAC
>ENA-ORDI01001618-ORDI01001618.1-marine-metagenome-genome-assembly--contig:-NODE-1618-length-12116-cov-3.913780_pt1 | contig 12116 bp, 10 predicted proteins | sample MGYA00248628_ERZ508525 | MGnify/ENA primary metagenome ERZ508525 (study PRJEB26195, sample SAMN05422138) | marine metagenome | isolation source: East of Porto Seguro, South Atlantic Ocean | place...
GAAAGTTAAGTTTTCTCCTCAGGACATTATCTTCGATCCAAATATATTTCCAGTAGGAACAGGGATGGAAGAGCACCGTCAAAATGCGGTAGATTTCTTTCGTGCTACTAAATGGATTCGGGAAAACCTTCCTCATGCGCATATTAGTGGAGGAGTGAGTAATGTGTCGTTTTCCTTCCGTGGAAATAATACAGTAAGAGAAGCAATGAATGCTGCCTTTTTGTATCATGGAATACAGCATGGAATGACTATGGGGAGTGTAAATCCTGAAATGTTAGAGATTTATGATGAAATAAATAAAGAATTATTAGTTTACATTGAGGATGTACTCCTTGATCGAAGAGAGGATGCTACAGAGCGTTTACTTGATTATGCTGAAACGGTAAAAGGCAATGGAAAAGTAAACGAAAAGCAAGCGCAAGAATGGCGTAGTGGTACTTTACAGGAACGAATTACGCACTCCTTAGTAAAAGGAGTTTTAGAATTTGTAGAGGATGATGCAGAAGAGGCTCGCCAAGCAGTAGATAAACCCATTGAGGTTATCGAAGGGTATTTAATGAATGGAATGAATGTAGTTGGAGACCTCTTTGGAAGTGGGAAAATGTTTCTGCCACAGGTAGTAAAATCTGCTCGTGTAATGAAGAAAGCAGTAGCTTATTTATTACCATATATCGAAGCAGAAAAAGATGAGAGGTCTCGATCAGCCGGAAAGGTTTTAATGGCAACCGTAAAAGGAGATGTTCATGACATAGGAAAAAATATTGTAAGCGTTGTTTTAGGTTGTAATAATTATGAAATTGTAGACCTTGGAGTGATGGTGCCGCCAGAAAAAATAATTCAAGCGGCTATAGACCAAGAGGTGGATATTATAGGGCTTAGCGGACTTATAACGCCATCGTTGGATGAAATGGTTTATTTGGCTAAAGAGTTAGAGAAATTAAATTTAAATATTCTTTCCAAAGGTATTGTTGGAATAAATATTGGTATAAATATGATGTTATTCTTTTCAAACAACTTACTTTATGGGGATAATAATAGATATCAATCTGCTAATTTTATCTTAAAACAAGATTTAGAGAAAAAATGATGTATTACATGAGTTAAAAGAAAAAAATTATTCATCTTATGTTTTGTCTAATTGGTCAGCCGAAACTTTTGTTGGTATGACGGATGATTATCCGTTTTTAAAACTTTTTGATGGTTTGTTAATTTCTGGAGAAGTTAAATTAGTTAAACCCAGTCAAAGAATCTATGAACTAGCATTGCAAAGATTTAATTTAGAATTAAAAGAAACTGTGTTTATAGATGACAAGCTAGAAAATGTTCAGGTAGCCAAAAAACTAGGTTTTAATATCATTCACCTTTCTGACCCAAAAGATATTAGAAAAAAAATTAAGGAATTTTTAGTTTAGGAGTTCATTATTTTTACCATAAGAGGATACTTTTTTCGAAATTTCTCAAGATATAAAAGAGCAGAGAAGTTTACTAGAGGAACACTCTTTAGGAGGAAATAATATGAAACCCTCTGCTCACAAATAAAAATATATATATATTGCTGTATAGCAACAAGAGGGGTTCAAATCGGTATATTGTGCTGATTCACAAGAAAAAAAAAATACCGATTCTATTAAAAAAATTATTTAAATGACTGATTAGTATTATCAAATAAGTGGCATCTAGAAGCACTAAAACCAACTTTGACTGTATCACCAACTTTGATATTGGTATCACCCTCAGTTTCCACAACCAAAGGATCTCCCTCTTTTTCCAAATATAGGAATGTTCCCGATCCTAATTTTTCAACAACAAAAACTTTACTTTCCCAATTAGCATCACCCTCCTGATTAATAAGTAAATGCTCAGGTCGAATTCCTAATTGAACAACATCCCCGTTATTTCCATTTGGCGATGTTTTTGGTACAGATATTTTTGCTGATCCGAACAGATCTACTTCAGTAGAATTATCGCTAGTACTTAATATTTTAGAAGGAATCAAATTCATTTTTGGTGATCCTATAAATCCACCTACAAATAGATTTGAAGGTTTGCTGTAGAGTTCCATCGGTGACCCTGTTTGGGATACAACGCCTTCATCCAAAACAACAATATCATCAGCTAATGTCATGGCCTCTGTTTGATCATGCGTTACATAAATCATTGTTGCATTTAATTGATCATGTAATTTTGCTAATTCTACACGCATTTGAACCCGGAGAGCAGCATCTAGATTGGACAAGGGCTCATCAAACAAAAATACTTTTGGTTTTCGTGTAATAGCTCTGCCAATAGCAACACGTTGTCGCTGACCACCCGACAATTGTTTTGGTTTACGTTGCAAATAATCCTCAATTTGCAAAATGCGCGCTGCTTCTTGTACACGTTCATTGATCTCGTCTTTTGAGCGTTTCTCTAACTTTAATCCAAATGCCATATTGTCAAATACAGTCATATGCGGATAAAGTGCATAAGATTGAAACACCATGGCGATGTTTCGTTGTTTAGGTGGAAGATCATTAACAACTTCGCCATCAATCGAAATAGTGCCAGAGTTAATATCTTCTAGCCCCGCAATCATTCGAAGCATCGTTGACTTGCCACAACCACTAGGTCCAACTAAAACTGTAAATGATCGACTTTTAATGTCAAGAGAAACGTCCTTGATTACGTGGACATCACCGTAATACTTATTAATTGTGTTAATATTTATATCTGTCACTTCATCCTCCTTTGAGCGATCTTTCAAGTGAAATTGTAACTTAATTGAATATCAAATAAGAAGCAACTAAATTAAATACCCTAGATGCTGTTTTTGGATTTCAATCATATTGTCTAACATTTTTTCAGCTGCAACTGCGTTGTCAACAACAGGATCAGCTAGGAGAGCTTTTAGAGCTTTTGCTTTTGATTTTTCTAAAATGGCTTCTGCAGTTAATCGCATAACACCAACTTGATTCATCAACAAGGACGCAAAATCAGCAGGATAATTTTCCAGTTTCACACCACTCACACAATTTTTATTTACAATTCCAGGAACCTCAACAACGATATTATCTGGCAAATGTTTAATATATCCTTTGTTGGGAAGATTAACTGCGGCTTCTTCATAATTAAGATCATTCACTATGCCCTCAATGATAGCAACTATTCTTTCCTTTGGTTTTTTACTAAGATCAAAATAATCACGATAAGATTCTTCTGATTCATAAAATGTTAAACAATGTTTTCTGTATTTTGTGTAAAATTCCAAGATAGCTTCATGATCGGCAACACTATAAGCCCATTGAATATATTCCCCTAAGTGACTGTCTGTGGTAATGGGTAAATAACTATATCTATTAAATAATTCAAAAAATACCCCTCTCTCGCCACCAGGTTTTTGTGATTGCACTTCGTGGTCGTTAATAAAGTTTTTATAATAATTAGGTCCTTTTTCTCTTATGACAGGATAAGCATCATTACCACTGTCCTTGTATTTTGCTTCTACAAGAATGCTAAAATGATTTAATCCACCAGCTCTATATTCAATATTTTCAAATGGTGTTTCCATGATTTCTGGCAACTGTCTTTCCATCGAGGCAATCTCATGACAAAGGCCAACAAATTTCATCTCTGGATATTTTGTAGTTACGGTTTGGCAGACGCGTTGCATTGGATTAGTGTAATTGAAAACAAACGCATTTGGACAGATTTCATTAATGTCATCACAAATTTCTATTATGGGCGGCGTGACTCTAAGTGAATGAAAGAGACCCCCAGGCCCCCCGTTTTCCCCGAATACTTGCTTAAAACCATATTGTAGTGGAATTTGCCAATCCTGATCCCACAAATCAAATCTTGGAGCAACTTCAATGGAGATAATGCAAAAATCTGCATCTTTTAAAGCCTCTTTACGAGAAGTAGTTGCTTCAATTTTAAAATTTAAATTTAATTGCTTGTTATAATTTTTTGCAATGGTTTCTGAATTTTTAAGTGCCTCCGTATTGATATCAAGAAGAACAATTGTGCTCCCAACAAGGACTTTTGATTTAAAAATATCACCGATTGTACCTAGCCCAAAATTTGTACTACCTGCTCCAATTAATATTATTTTTTTACCCACAATTATAAAGCTTTCACAAATTGTAAAATATCAAACAAATCTAACATTTTTTAAATATATATAGGAAATATACTTAATGTATTGATTGAATACTTGATAAAGGTATATTTAAATAATTACATAATTAAAAGAATATTCATTTATTTTTATAAGGAGGAAAAAATATGAAAATTAAATTTATGCAATCCCTGTTAAAATTTGTGATCATTAGTGTTACTACTCTTATTGTTAGTATCACTTCTGCGTTTGCAGCAGGTGTGTCTATACTAGCAGTATGGGGTGGAGACGAAGAAGCTGGCTTTAGACAACTTCTAGATGGTTTCACAGCAGAAACAGGTATAGCTTATACGTATGAAGGTCAAAGAGATGTTCAAGAGGTTGTAAAAACACGTCTGGCTGGGGGCAATCCACCTGACGTAGCTATCATCCCGCGTCCAGGTGAAATTGCAGCACTCGCGAAGGCAGGAGCACTTGTTCCTTTATCTACACTACTTGATGAAGACTACATCAATGCGAACTATGGAAAAGCTATGGTGGATCTAGGAATGCATTTTGGTGAATTTTATGCATTGCCTGTAAAAGCTTCATCTAAGAGTACATTTTGGTATAAGCCACAATCCTTTAAGGATCTCGGTGTTGAAACGCCCGATACATGGGATGAGTTAATGGTTATTGCAGATAAATACTTAGCTGCAGGCAAAACTCCATTTGCAATGGGTGGACGTGATGGATGGACATTAACGGATTGGTTTGAGAATATCTACGTACGCGTTGCTGGTCCAGAGAAGTATCATCAGTTATTCGTAACACATGAACTTGAATGGACTGACGCATCCGTTGTAGAAGCAATGGGATATTTCCGTCAAATCGTTGACCCAGATACAAAAATTATGGGTGGCGCTGAAGGAGCAATTTCAACAGGCTTCATTGAAGGCATGGATGCCATGTTGCAAGATAAAGCTGAAATGTATTATGAAGGTGGCTTCATGGGAGGTATTGCCAAACAGAACTTCCCAAATCTAACATGCGGTAAGGATTATAGCTGGTTCACTTTCCCATCAATCAACCCAGAATATGGTAAAGCGATTATGGGTGGCGGTGATTTTGCTGTTGCATTTAGTGATACTCCTGATGCACGAGCTTTTTGGAAATACTTGGCTGGTGAAAAGGGTAATACCGCATGGGCTTCTGCACCAAAAGGAGCTATTATTAGTGTAAACAAGAATGTACCTTTAGACGTTTACTCTCCTTGTATCGCTCTAGAAGCTGCAGATTTGGCTGGTGCAGATATTCTAGTCTTTGATGGTTCAGATATGGCAACACCTGCAGTTGGTGGAGATGCGATGTTTGTTGGATTGCAAGACTTTGTTGCTGATCCAGATTCAGTCAATGATGTTCTTGAATTTATTGAAGATGCAGCAGACAACTCATACTAATTAAGGTTGTTTTTTTCTGAATAGATAAGCGGGGATTTTTTAATCCCCGCTGTTTAGTTTATAGGATAGGTTTGTGAGATCAAAGTTCAATTGGGAAGCGTGGGTATTTATTTTACCTACATGTTTGTTGTTGCTAGCATTTCTAGTATGGCCTACCATGCAAACGATTTACTATAGTTTTTTTAAAGGCAATTTTCTTGATCCAACGGTAGAATTTTTTGGTCTAGGTCATTATGATAGATTGCTGACAGGTGATCGTCAATTTTTACGGATTAATAAATGGCCTCCTTCCGGCGCTCTTATCAATACAATCGTATGGATTATTTTTTTGCCTACCCTCACTGTTATTTTTGGGCTCGTAATAGCAGTACTAGCGGACGGTAAAAAATATGAAACCTTTATTAAATCAATCATCTTTGTTCCAATGGCAATATCTGCAACTGCCGCATCGGTTATCTTTCGTTTTGTCTACAATAATGATCCGGAAACTGGAGCTTTGAATGCGTTGTTGGTTTTTCTCCTACCTGAATTTGAGCCAGTACCATGGCTTGGCAGAAAGACCATGGCTAATTTTGCGGTTATTTTTGCTGCAGTGTGGATTTGGACAGGACTTGCCATGACAATACTGTCAGCAGCCTATAAAGCTTTGCCTCAGGAAATTATAGAAGCAGCAATTATAGATGGAGCAACGCAATGGCAACGATTTTGGCGTCTAGTGCTACCTATGCTTTCAATACCTATTACCTTTCTAGTAGTTGTAATGATTATCAACGCCCTTAAAATGATCGATTTAGTTTATGTCATGACAATGGGTGGACCTAGAGGGGGTACTCGGGTGATCGGATTTTCCATCTACGTGGAGATGTTTGCTAATGGAAAAATCGGATACGGTAGTGCAATCGGTGCAATTTTGTTAATCTTAGTCCTTCCCATTATTTTATATCAACTAAGGCAGACAAAAAAACAGTTATGAAAAAGGCAACTTCTAACATAAAAAATCCTCTCCCATTGAGCTCTCGTCTAATTGCATGGACGAATAGAGGTTTCGTTCATTTCACTCTTTTAATACTTGGCTTAGTTTGGCTTACACCCTCTCTTGGTCTTTTGATCACTTCTCTTCGTTCAAGGGCTGATATTGCTCAATCAGGTTGGTGGATGTCAATCTTTGAATGGAATTTTAATATTCAGAATTATGTAGAAGTGTTGAATAATAGTGATTTACCGCCTCCTGGCTTTAAAGAAAATTTTATTAACAGTATTATTATAACAGTTCCATCAACCATTATACCAATTTTTTTTGCCGCATTGACTGCTTATGCTATTGTTTTTACAAAACTGCGAATACGAAACTTCCTTTATCTTTTAATCATTGCATTGATGGTAGTGCCATTGCAAGTAACTTGGTTTCCTGTGTTAGGTATGTATAAAGCTTTCGATATTACCGGTAGCTGGTTCGGTATCTGGATTGCACACTCTGCCTATGGGTCATGTTTTGCAGTTTTTTTATTAAGAAATTTTTTTATTGGAATTCCTGAAGAAATTATTGAGTCCGCCAAATTAGATTGTAATAACCATTTTCAGATTTTTACACGTATCGTTCTACCATTATCACTTCCTGCTATTGCTTCTTTAGCAATATTCCAATTTGTTTGGGTCTGGAACGATATAATGAATGCAGTTGTTTTTTTACAAAATCCTGAAAAATATCCCCTTACAGTAGGAGTGCAACGATTGCTTTCTCACTATCAAAATGAATGGCATCTTCTTGCCGCTGGGGCATGGCTTACGATGTTAGTGCCATTAATAATATTTTTCGCTCTTCAACGTTACTTTATACGGGGTGTAACTGCTGGCGCAGTAAAAGGATGATTTTTAAACGGCAATATATAATTTTTCTTGTATCAAGTGTTTTTGTTGTCTTACTTTTAGTATTTGTTGCAAATAGAGCCTATGCTGGAGACAGTATAAAGGTACCTGAGGATTTTAAAAGCATTAACGAAGCTATCGCTGCAGCATCAAGATTCGATACTGTAATTGTTGCTTCTGGATCCTATAAGGAAAATCTTTTCATTACCCAACCGGTTAATATTGTTGCAATGGAACAGGCGAAGCTTATCGCAAAAGAGGATAAGCCTGCCGTAACTATTACAACAACGCACAACGTTAAAATCGAAGGGTTAGAAATCATAGGAGGAAGAGAAGGGATTTTTATAACAAACAGCTCAGGGGTGACTGTTCTGAGGAATAAAATTTCAGGTAGTAGACAGTGCGGTATCAGAGTTCGTTTTGGTAGTGCTAGAATTAAAGAAAATAAAATAGTCAATAATAAAGGTCCTAAAGCGTGCGGTATTCATGTGACGAATACGATGGTCTGGCCCCCATCAGTCATATCTAACAATATCATTGCTAATAATGAGCACTCCGGAATCATAACTAATATGACTGGCGATATAGATATAAGATCAAACGTCATACATCAAAATGGGCACTATGGGATTGAAATTAGGGAAATGTCTCATGCACAGGTTTACGAAAATGAAATTAGTGAAAATAAAAAAAGTGGGATTTATGTGCTTGATATGTCAGATGCTACAATTTGTAGGAATCAATTAATAAGCACAAACGATGGAGGCAATGCAGCAATAAGGATTGAATTTCATTCTTATGCAGAACTGGATAATAATAACATTCAAGGTTACAGTAAGAAAGTTAACTTATTGCTTGAAAGCACTTTATACAATGAAGATAGGTGTGATTTGCTTGCAACAATCTGCGAAGAGTGTGACAATCCTATTGAAAGAGATGATGACTCATTTGAACAACTTCATGATTTAGATCAAAAGTTAACAGCAGTGCTTTTGCGAGAGGGATTTGATGATGGAATTCCTGATGCAGATAATTTGCCAAGTATAGACGATCCCTTAGCCCAACTAGGCAAAAAACTATTCTATACCAAATTGCTAGGAGGAGATTTTGATACGGCTTGCGGGAGCTGCCACCATCCAAAACTTGGAGGAGGAGATAGTCTATCACTTCCAATTGGTGTTGCAGCAGAAGTCCCTGATTTGCTTGGCCCAGGGCGTATGCACTCTGAAACAGGCTTTGAATTTGATAGTGGTCCAACTGTATCACGTAATTCAAATAGTATATTCAACATTGCATTTTGGAAGCGCGCACTTTTTTGGGATGGACGTATCGAGCAAGTTCCTGGTGGAATAAGAACCCCTGACACCGCTCTTGGAAGACCTGATTCAAATGCTGGCCCTAATCTTGTTGCAGCTCAAGCTCGCTTTCCATTTTTAGCACGTGATGAAATGCGAGGGCATAGATCTAAACTCAGGCTCAGAAAAGAAGAATTGCGAGCGCATATTACTTCAAGATTGCGCACAACTTTATCAAAATCGAAAGATGACACTAATTGGCTTGAAGAGTTTCGTTTTACTTTCAATAAACCTAAAGGTACGTTTTCCAAACTCATTACATTTGACAATATAGCACTTGCAATAGCTGAATTTGAACGATCACAAATTTTTGTAAACACACCTTTTGCCTCTTATGTACAGGGTGATAAAACAGCAATTTCAGAAGAAGCCAAACAAGGTGCTCTTTTATTTTTTAATACCACACAAAATGGAGGAGCTGGATGCAGTTCTTGCCATAGTGGCGAATTTTTTACGGATGAAAAATTTCATGTTCTTGCAATACCGCAAATCGGTCGTGGTAAAGGCGATGATGATTTATTCTCTAATATGAGTGGAGCAAAAAAAACAGATGACTTTGGACGTTTTCGTATAACTGGTAATCCTGAAGATCTATATGCATTTCGAACCCCAACACTTCTCAATGTTACTGCCACCGGCCCATGGGGCCACTCTGGCGCGTATACAAAATTAGAGAATATTGTTCGTCATCATTTAAATCCCAATCAAGCTTTGGAATTCTATGATGTTAGCCAGTTAGATCAGCAAGGTCTTCAACTTGAAGACATGATGATTAATACACAAAATGCTCTAGAACATCTTGATACTTTAAGAGAAACAAATCTTTCAAATCTCTCTATAACTTATCTTAGTGAAGATGAAATTTCTGATTTACTAATTTTTCTAAAAACGTTAACAGATCCATGCGTGCAAGATTCAGTTTGTCTCGCGCCTTGGATTGATGGGGACTTTAAATTTACAATAACTTCAAACATAGAACAAGGGGTGAATTATGATTAACGTTACTATTTGGAACGAATATATTTGGGAACAACAAGATGAATTAGTAAAAAAGATTTATCCTAATGGAATACACAATTGCATTAAAGAATTTCTGGAAAAAGATAAAGAATTAAACATAGCTACAGCAACAATGGAAGAAAAAGATCAAGGCTTAACAGAAGCAAAGCTTAATGAAACAAATGTACTTATTTGGTGGGGACATAGAGCACATAATGAAGTGGAAGATAGAATAGTCGATAGAGTTCAGCGTCGCGTATTAGAGGGCATGGGATTACTAGTATTGCATTCGGGACATGAATCTAAAATTTTCTCTAGACTGATTGGAACAAACGGAAGTATAGCAAGTTATCGAGAGACAGGGGAAAAAGAAAGAGTTTGGGTTTGCAATCCTGCGCATCCCATTGCCAATGGATTAGATACGTATTTTGAAATTGAAAAGGAAGAAATGTACAGTGAGCCTTTTCAAATTCCTTTGCCTGATGAAACAGTTTTTATCAGCTGGTTTGAGGGCGGAGAAGTATTTCGTTCTGGTTTATGCTATAGAAGAGGAAACGGCAAAATATTTTATTTTAGGCCAGGACATCAAACATTTCCAGTTTATTACAATTCAGCAGTTCAAAAAGTCATTTCCAATTCTGTTCATTGGGTTAACTCTGAAATCGATGTTGATTCTTGGAAAGGTAAAATGGAGAGAAAAATACCTATCGAGCCAATTAAAACTCAGAATGAAAAATGATTAAATTAGCTATTGTTGGCACAGGTGACATGGCTCATGAACATGCTAAAGCATTTAATAAAATGGATGATGTGAAAATTGTTGCTGCGTGTGATGTCAAGAAACATCAACTAGTAGACTTTGTAAATACATATAATATTGAATATTCTAATACTTCTTTTGATGAACTACTTTCTAGTTGTGAAGTAGATGCTATTTCCAATACGACGCCAGATTCTTTTCATAAAGAAATAGCTATTAAAAGTCTTAGGAATAACAAGCACATTTTTTCCGAAAAACCTCTAGCCACAAACTATGCTGATGCTTTGGAAATGTATGAAGAAACTACAAAAAAAAAATTAATTAATATGGTTAATTTTTCATACAGAAATTCTTCAGGATATCAATATTTAGCCAAGATTGTTCAATCGGGAGAATTGGGATCGGTGAAACATGTAGAAGCTGTTTATTATTTATCCTGGCTAACTTCTAAAAATCAAGGTGATTGGAGAGTAGATGATCATTTAAAATGGAGATTATCAACAGAACATGGAAGCTTAGGTGTTTTAGGTGATACAGGAGTTCACATTATTGATTTTGCAACTTATCCCGTTGGCAGATTAAAAAAAATCAATACACTTTTAAAAACCTTTAAAGATAAAGGAGAAAAATTAGGAGAATATGTATTGGATGCAAATGATACATTTGTATCAATGGTTGAATTTGAACATGGGGCTGTTGGAACAATTACCAGCACTAGATTTGGAACTGGTTATAGAAATAGACTGGATTTAAAAATTTTTTGTGACAAAGGAGCCGTGCGCATAAATTTTGATGACCCTGTCAGTGAAGGTAATTATTATGAAATAGCAAGAGATATTGATTCAAAAGATATGTATTGGGAAAAAATTGCTACATCATCCACTCCTAGCAATTTTGAGAGATTTATTAAGTCAATTAAAACAGGACAAAACGATCAACCTGACTTTAAAAGAGGTGCAGAAATACAAAAAGTTTTAGATAGTTGTTTTGAAAGTGCAAAAACGAATACTTGGATTAATATTTAAATATTATTTTAATTAATATAAATAAGTTTGAACTATAGATTTGCTAACAGTATAGAGGTTTTATGAAATTAGTTATGGTAGGTACTGGGTATGTCGGATTAGTCTCAGGTGCATGTTTTGCTGAATTTGGATATGAAACAGTTTGTGTTGATAAAGATCAAAATCGTATCGAAAAAATAGAAAAAGGAAACTGTCCTTTTTGTGGACCAGTTAGCGCCTGCAAACCCGGTGGACGTCGCAAATTAATCTGCGCACGCTAGTCAGCCCGGTTGCAGACAACTAACATAGCCGAAGTTTCTTAAGGAAGAGTCGCTTAGGAGAGCACCTTTGGATCGCGCCGCTCGACAGGCCAACCCGCGCCGCAAAAAAAGCTCACCCAGCAACGGCGTATGGAATCACGCCCTCATTGCCATCGGTATCGCCTGTGCCGGCCTCCTGTTCGCCGGCGGTCTCAGCTGGTGGCAACTCGTCGTGAACACCAATAGCGAGCACGCCGCACAACGCACCACTGACGGTGTTCGGGTGACAACCCAGCGTCCGCCGTTCTCACCGGAGTCGATTGCGGTCCTCGCGGGG
>ENA-ORDI01001620-ORDI01001620.1-marine-metagenome-genome-assembly--contig:-NODE-1620-length-12112-cov-4.421936_pt1 | contig 12112 bp, 3 predicted proteins | sample MGYA00248628_ERZ508525 | MGnify/ENA primary metagenome ERZ508525 (study PRJEB26195, sample SAMN05422138) | marine metagenome | isolation source: East of Porto Seguro, South Atlantic Ocean | place...
CCATATTATATTATCAGTGATGATTCTGCCAATCCTTTCAATATCAGAATGGAAAATGATGAAGATGATTTCAGAATTGGATTGGAAGATCAAACAGCGGGAATTAGTGAACTAGGATATGTACAATTAGAAGATTCTGTAGTTGGATATCTTATTGGAGTAGAACCTGTTATTGGAAAAGTATTACTTGCCACAGAAAGATACAATTATATTACTGATACACATCTCAAGGTAGAAGATTCTCGCCAAGTTTCTGGGTTCTCCCTTCCAATGATACAATTTCCCACAGCCCCAACTGGAACAGCTTGGTTGGGAATGGGGGCATCTAGTAATATCATATTAGAAACTGATACCATTGCACAACTTCTTCTTGAAGACGGAAGTGGAAATGTATTATATGAAACGCCAATTGCAGCAGGTGGAAAAATACAGGATGAAGATGGGGGCGAAATCCTTTTAGATGGTGTTCCAGATGAAGGCGGAAAAATACAGAATGAAGATGAGGGCGAAATCTTTTTGGATGGAATTATTTCAGCCGGTGGTTCGATATTAATTGAAGGTTTGATTACTGCCGGAGGAAAAATTACTTTTGAAGATTTAACAGGTGGGGGTGAAATATTTCTAGAAGATGATGGCGGCGTAATCCTGACTGAAGATTTTGCAATAGACACTAGAACGGGAGATTTATGTCTAGAGGACATGGATGGTGCAATAATAACTGAAGACTATGATGTTGATGGGGGTGGTAGTATAGTATCAGAAGATTATACAATCACAACAGGTGGTAGTATAGTTTCTGAAGATTTTGAATTGGGAGCAGAGGATGAAGATAGCGATATTATATTGTTAGAAGATCAGCCCGTAGAATCTATTGGAACGGCTTATGATTATTTGTTGATGGAGAGAACTGATGGATTTTTCCCAATTTATGTAGAAACAGAAGATTCTATGCAAGATGTGATTTCTAGAGAATCAGAAATTACTCTTTATCCGACTGAAACAGATTATGAATTGAGATTAGAAACAGGGCTTGGTAATGTTGTTTATGAAGATGATGGTATTATATTATTTCCTGAAGATGGAATAGGATTGGAAAATTCAGGAAGCGATACCGATGGTGTAATACTTCTTGAAAGATCAATAACACATCTTGGTAATATTACACTCGAAGATGGAACTGGAGTGGTATTGCTTGAGAATGGAGACACTCTTGCATCAGAAGATGAATTCGATGAATCTAAAGCTAAGATTATATATGAATTTCTCCATCCTGATGATGCAAATATTGAACTTGAAGACGAAACAACTTGTATCATTTTATTCGAAAATGGTGACAGTCTTATTAGAGAAGAAGCCGAAGACATTTATAATAATTGGTTTAATCTTGGATTAGAAGAATCGACTCTCACTTCAGATGCCGATTATATTGTCAATAATAGTGTTACTTCAATTCTTAGATTAGAAGAAAATGCTTATAATGATACAGTATTGATGGAATTTGGTGCTGCTACTGCTATGATTCGGTCTGAAACCGCTCCAAATGATTTTGCTAGCGCATTTCATGGATTTCAAGTTCAAGGAACTGGTATAGTTCAACTTACAAGTGGTGAAAATTATGAACTTCTTACTGAGGGCGGAGATAGATTTGTTGCGGAACATGGTACAACATATAGAGCATTTGCTACTGAAAGCGGTAATAAGTATAATCTTGAACAGAGTATTCAGGGGCTGAGCATTGAACATGATGCGGGGTGGCTGCGAGAAGTCGCAACCGCAGAACCTGGTGGTGATCCAATTGCCTTCCTTAGAGCACAATATACAAGAGATAGCGAAGTTTCTGGTACGGGAACAGTTTTTGATTCAGATTTAAGTTCTTTGATTGTTCTAGAAAGTGCTGATGGTGTACTTGAAATGGAACAAGATACAGATGATGCTGTTTTGTTAATTGCAGAAACAACCGATGATAGAATTTTTGAACCTATAGCATTAGAAGACGCTTCTGGTAATTTGGCTCTTGAAGAAACACAAGATACAACATCACGAAGGTTAGTCTATCATGATATAAAGAACTTGCTTGTAGATGAAGAGGCAATTGAACTTGAAGAAGAAACTTTGATAAAAATCGAAGATAATGAACTGGATAATATAGTGAGAGAAGATTTTACCATTGGTGATTTTATACCAAATATGGCATATGAATTTGATGGAACAAAACAAGAAGGATTTTTACAAACAGAAGATGGCGATATAGTAACATTTGAAGTTGATCCTCAATCGTATGTGGAACTAGAGAATGGATGGAATATTTTTCATGGTGGAACTATAGATACATCGCCCGGAAGTTGGGTGTTAGAAGACAAAATTGAGTCTCATATCATTCTTGATGGACTTGCAGAAGGCGGTTGGGTTGAAGGAGATGCTTTATTTGATGAAGATGAAAATGTTCTTCTTCTAGAAGCATTTGAGATTATTGGAGGCAAAATTTTCCTTGAGGATACTTATGTACAAGAGGCAGCAATTGGTGAGTCTGGTGGACAAATATATCTAGAAGATCAAGATGGATCAATTATATCGGAAGATTATTCTGCAGTTTTCCTTCAAGGAGAAGGTGGAACTATTAAGGCGGAATTATGTGAGGCTGATTTAAGTGCAAATACAGAATTCTTTAATGATGGTGGAAGATTTTATCATTTTAATCTCAATGGATACACAAGAAGTGAAATATCACTATCACAGCCTGAAAGGGATAATGTTATAGGAAATGATATTGTGTATGAAGATGAAACTAGAATTTTAAATGAAGATGGAGAAACTACTCAAGATGATAATATTATACTTCTTGAATGGGGTGACAGTATTATACAAGAAGACGATTCAAATGGGGGGTATATATTAGATGAGGATGGAGGATATGTGGTAGTTGAAGATGCTCTTCAAACAGATGAGGGTATTGGCTTTGAAAAAAATGATATAGTAGTTTTGGAAGACATTTTTGATAACTATAAACTTTTGAATTTTGAGGAGACTCGATTTAGAGTCGATATCATTAGCAATAATACATTTTTAAAGGTTTCAAGTGGTGAAACCCCGCATCAAATTCTAACTTCTCCTATATTCTTAGAAAGAGCGGAGATTGTTTGATGACTAAATATAAAAGATAATATTAACTTAACGATTTTTGGAGGAATTTAAATGCCTGCTATAGTAACTAACAAATTTCGTATTCACAATGCCAAGCAGTTCATTGAGGCATTTGACGAAGTAGCCACCACGTCGGGCACGGCTGTGAGCGACTCTAGTGGGTTTTTGAATACGAATATGTATCTTTTTATCGGCAAAGTTACAGCTTGGTCGGATGATACAACTCCACCAACTCCGACAGATGCGGTGGCTAATACTCATTATGAAAATTGGAGAGACATGATCGCTGCAAAGAAAATCACTTCTTCAGATGTTTCTCATGTAGTTCCAAGAAATAATTGGACGAATAATACTAGTTATTTTGCTTACACACATAATACTGCTACTTTAACTAGCCAAGATTTTCATGTAATGACAACTGATTATAATGTTTATAAATGTTTGTCAAATAGTGATACCAATTCTAGTGGTTCAGTAGCATCAACATCGACAACAAAACCAACCGGAACAGGAACTAGTATCATTTCTACTGCCGATGGTTATCAATGGAAATTCATGTATCAAATTTCTGCAGCAGATGCTTTGAGATTTGTTACACCGAATTATATTCCTGTTGATCAAGTCAGAAGGGCTAATGGATATCTTGCTAATACCTATGATAATTCTCCAGGGCAAGTTCAGTATGACGTAGAATCAGCTGCAGCTTCTTCGGGTGGTGGTAATGGATCTATTGAAGTAGTCCATATGACAACTCGTGGATCTCAATATCTTGGAGATGTTTCTACGATTCAAACTGGCAGTACACCAAGTACAACTCAAGTAAAAATTACTGGTACTAGTCTTGGTGCTGATGACAGTATTGTTAATAATGATATTTACTTTACAAGTGGAGACGCTTCTGGTCAAGGTGGAACAATTACAGATTATAATGCTACAACAAAAATTGTGACATTCAGTGCGGTTGCGAATACTCCAGCTGATGGAGATGGTTATGCGATTGGACCAAAACTTGTAGTTTATGGAGACGGTCAAGGGGGTAATGTTCGATGTACAGTCAATTCAACTGGAGCAGTCAATGCTGTAACTGTAGTTGTTGGTGGAAATAATTATTCCAATGCTTCAATTACAATTATTTCTAATGCTTCACAATCAAATAGTTTTAATCCAAGTCCAGAAGCTGCTTTAACTCCAATTATCGGGCCTGCTGGTGGTCATGGTTCTGATGCTATTGATGAACTTGGGGGATATTATATTCTCACCAATGCAAGACTTGAATATTCTGAATCAAATAATTTTACTACAAATAATGATTTCCGTAAAGTAGGACTTTTAGCACAACCAAAATATGCAAATGGAGATTTTGCTACTGCTTCAGTAGTAGATCAAGCATCAACTATTGTTCTTTCTTCTTGGAATGGAACAGTTTATGCTGCTGATGAATTGGTAACAGGTGCGACTTCCGGAGCTACAGGAAGAGTAGTTGATTTTGTAGGAAATAATACTTTAAGAGTAACAGATATTATTCCTTCTGGAAATTCAACTACAGCCGGATATAACAGCATTTATGGATATTTCACAAATACTGAAGTAATTGCAGCAAATACATCTGGTAATGGTGGGTCTGGTGCATCGGCTACAGCAAATGGATCAGGCGCAATTACAGGTGGAGATTTGACAAGATTTTCAGGAGATATACTTTATGTTGAAAATCGCTCTCCGGTTACAAGAGCAAGCGATCAAATCGAAGATGTTAAATTGATTATCGAATTTTAATTTTAGGAAATTATAAATGGCACTTACTACTGATTTTAATGTCGATCCATATTATGATGATTTTGATCAGACTAAAAACTTTTATAAAGTACTTTTTAGACCTGGATATGCTGTTCAAGCCAGAGAAGTATCCCAGCTTCAGACCATCCTCCAAAAACAAATTGAGAGGCATGGCCAACATATGTTTCAAGAAGGCAGTGTAGTTCTTGGATGTGAAGTTAATTATGATAACGAAGTCAAGTCATTAAAACTTGAAACTCAATTTAGTGGTGAAGATATTACTATTACAGATTATGCAAATGTTGTAGTAACTGGTGCAACTTCCAATGCTCGTGCAAGAGTTGTTGCAACTGTTGCTTCTACTACTACAGATCAACCAACATTAATGTTCCATTATATGAATAATAATGCATTCAATAATGGAGAAACAATTACGGTTCTTGGAACAGCAACACAAGCAAATACGGTAAGTTCTTCTGGTGCATCTGGTGTAGAAACTGCTGAAGCTAATGGTTCAGTTATAAGTATTAATTCTGGTGTATTTTATGTTGGTGGTTATTTTACTTTCAAGGACTCAGAAAGTCTTGTTCTTGAAAAATATAGTAGTACTCCATCCTATAGAGTTGGTATTCAGATAACAGAAACTATTGTTGACAGCGATGCAGATTCTTCTCTACTTGATCCTGCACAGGGAGCATATAACTATGCCGCTCAAGGTGCTAATCGATATAAAATTGCTTTAGCATTAAGTGCAAAAACCTATACAGCTACGGATCCGGTTGAAGCAGCTGCCGATCAAAACTTTTATCAACTATTAAAACTTAGAAGTGGAATAAAAGAAGAAGAAACCAAATATCCTGTATATTCTGAAATAGAAAAAACTCTTGCACGAAGAACTTATGATGAATCTGGTGATTATACTGTCAGGCCTTTTAATTTACAAATTGCTGATCATCAAGGACTTGCAGGAGAAACAGGAAATACTGGTTCTGGTACACCTCAAACATTGACGGGGGTAGGTACTGATTTTGTAACTGACTTTACTTCTGGCGATGTAATTTATTTAAGTGGAAATACAGCAAATACTGCGACTATTGCTACAATTACTAGTACTACAGTTGCCGGATTAACTGGTGGTGTAGATACTGCTGTATCAGGTCAGACTATCCATTTTGAAAGTAAATTTTCTGCGGGATTAGAGCCCGGAAAAGCTTATGTCAAGGGATATGAATATGAAAGCATTGATACCAAATATGTCAATATAGAAAAAGGTAGAGATACAAGCAATGTAACTAATCATGGGTTACGTACAGCATTTGGAAATAAACTTCATGTTAAAAATGCTAATGGTTTTTTTGATATTTCTCGACACCATCTTGTAGATCTTCATTGTTCTAATGTAGCAAATCAAAATACAAGCGGTTCAACTAGTTCTTCGGATGGAACGGATAGTTTAGGTTCTACTTATGGAACACAATTTACCAAATATAATTCTCAAACGAAAGTAGGAACTGCTAGAATCCGAGATATGGATTGGTATGCGGCATCAGGAAATACATCTAATGTATCTCATTCTCACTCGGATCATATCGTATATCTTTATGATGTAAGAACAAGTAATTCTGTTTCTGGTAATGTGGCTGACGCTAATTTATCATCTACAATTATTCATGTAGGAAATTCTACAACTAATACGGTTTCCAATACAGCTGATGTTTATATTGGGGCAACAATAAAAGTTACTACACCAAATTTAGACAGAATTTTACAGGAAAATTTGGATACTATTGCTATTGAAAGTGGAGATGCCACTGGTGTTGCAGATGATACGGTGGGTTCAGGAATTCTTGTCAATGAAGATCAATCAGGAGTTTCTAATACTGTAGATTCAAGAACTATTGTAGATTATACATTATCAGGCGGTAATGCTTTTGTTGTAATATCAGACAATCTTCAATCAAGAACTTATCATGTTACAAATAGTACAGCAACAATAATTGGAACAACATATGCAATAACGTATCAAATTAAAGATGTAGATTCGATTGCTGTTACAAATAGTACAGCACGATTTGCAGATGCAGAAGTTGATGAACTTTCCAAATACAATAGTATTTCTTCAGCAAACACTATACTAAAAGAAACCGAATTAAATTCATTAATATTTCCATTACCTAATCAACCGGTTGCTAATACTTTTAATTTCGATTATACTTACAAGAAAACTTCTGCAGAATTACAATCAGCATCAAACGGATTGATAACAGTTGCACTTTCTGGAACTGATACCTTTGCTCAAACCGGAGATGCATTGTCTTCATCAGTTGCAGAAGAAAATTTTGTTGTAGTGGTCAAAGATAATAATGATGATACTGGAGCTTTGGGAACTAGTAATGGACAATATTTAAGTTTTAGTAATACAGATGGATATAGTAGAAGGGCGGTGGTTACTAGTCAGCAAGCACTTCTTTATTGTAATACAACAAATGGTGTTATTAATGTTTCTGTTACTTATACAGCAAAGAAAATAGCACTTGCACCACGAACAAAATCCCTTGTTCCAGGTAGAGGCAATACTTCATATGCACTTACTTCTAATAATCTTAATACTCAATTAGCTAATGGCCAATATCATAATGCTGCTCCATCACGAACTCCTGGAGAAAGAACAAGTTTAAAAACTGTAGATGTATTTAATATTGTAAAAATTGTTGATTCTGGAGCTTTGACTGCAAATGTCACCAATGCCATGATGACCCAAACAGCCAATCTTGTTACAAATAGTTATGTACTTGATACAGGTCAAACTGATAATTTTTATGGTCATTCTTCAATATATCTTAAGCCTGGTCAACCGGCGCCGAAAGGTCAAATTTGTGTGGTATTTGATAGATTTTCTCATGAAACGACTCCTGGCTATTTTAGTGTAAATTCTTATCCTACTACTTCAGGTGTTACATTTAATCAACAAAATACAACGGTTAATACAATATTTACATATTCTAATGTTCCTGAATACACAAGTCCAGTAACAGGAGAAAAGATTAGACTTACTGATGTTGTGGATTACCGGCCATTTGTACAACAAGATACAAATGATGGAACAACGGCTGTAAATTTTTATATTGCTAATAATACTGATGCTATTGCAAACTCAGGAATATTACTTCCAGATTCAGATACCACTACGGAACTAGATTTTTATTACTACCTTCCAAGAATTGATAAACTGATTCTTACAAGAGATCGACAATTTGAAGTTATAAAAGGAAAATCTACTGAAGATCCAGTAGCTCCTCCTGATGATGACGATTCAATGACTCTTTATACATTGAGTGTTCCAGCTTATACTTTTGCACTTACTGATGTTGATACTCGCTACATTGATAATAAGCGATTTACAATGAGAGATATTGGTAAGTTAGAAAAAAGAATAGAAAGAATGGAATATTTTATAGCATTAAGTATGCTTGAAAAGGAAACTGCTGCGAGAAATATAACTTCTTCTGGTTCTAGAGATTCTTTGTTTAATACCAGAGGGGAAAGATTTAAAAATGGAATTTTAGTGGATACATTTGCAGGACATTCAATTGGAGATGCAAGTCTAGATGATTATAGTGTTGCAGTAAATTTTAAAGACAGAGTACTTAGAGCACCATTTTATTATGATAATTTTGGATTTACTTATAAGGCAGCGTCTAGCAATAATGTCACTCAGACAGGAGATTTACTGACATTACCTTTTACAAGTAATACATTTATTGATCAGCCATTGACAAGTAATACAGCACAAATAAATCCATTTAATATTGTCAATTTTATTGGTAGAATGAATCTTAGTCCACCTTCTGATACATGGTTCGATGATACTTCAAGACCAGAAGTTACAGTTAATTTGGAAGGGCACCATGACAATTATGTTTTGAGTTCAAATACTACCAGAATGGGGTTTGGTTCTCAATGGAATGATTGGTCTACTAACTGGACAGGAACTCAAGTCAACCCAGAGCCAAATACTGCTGTTTCCAATAGTGGATCTCTTACTACAGGAACAAGAGGAACAAAATCTACAGCACAAAGTAAAACAAAATTTGGACTTAAATCTGATAATCCAGTTGAGACAATTGTTAAGACAGTTGGAAATAAAGTTGTTGATATGAGTGTGGTTCCTTTTGTAAGAGCACAGACGGTTTCATTTGCATCAAAAGGCATGAAACCTTTAACTAATGTATATACCTATATTGGTAATACACATATGAGTGCTAATACGGAACCAGCTAAAAAATTGGTACTTTCTGGTGCTAATGCCGCATTTCAAGAAGGTGAAACAATTGAAGATTCTGCAAATAATAGAGGAATTGTTCGAATTGCATCAAATACTGTCAGTAACGTGGCTACATTGTTCATTACGGATATTAATGGTAATTCATCCGCAACTGCGGCGGCAAAAATATCTTCACAAAATAATAGAATAACAAATTCTTCAATTGGATTTTTGGCGGCTAATATTGTAACTGGTGTGACAAGTGGAGCAAATGGAACTATCGGTTCTATAGTTGCAAATTCAAGAAATATTCTTTCTAGTGATGTCTCGCAGATGCAAACAAATGAAATCGGAGAAATTGCAGGAGATATTCAAATTCCTGCGGGAACATTCAGAGTTGGAGATAGAATCATAAGACTTACCGATAGTGCAACAAATAATGTAGCTGCTACGACAACTGTAGTGGAGATTGCATTTAAGGTGAAAGGACTTTATCAAAATAGAGAAAGATTGATTATTTCTACAAGAGAACCAATTATTCGAAGGGAATCCCTTACATCTGAAGAAATTGTAACAGATACTACTTCAAGACAAACCGATAAAACCAATTGGATTAATCCAATGGCTCAATCATTTCATGTTGATCCTAATAATTTTCCAATGGGAATATTCCTCAAAGATGTAACATTGTGGTTTTATGCCAAAGATAGCTACCTTCCTGTAACGGTTCAACTTCGACCAATAGTGAATGGATTTCCGAGTAGTTCTATTATTCTTCCATTTTCTGAGAAGACATTGAATCCAGATGTTATACAAACTTCTGATACGGCGAATGCTTTTAGTAGTAACACTACTACACATACCACCTTTACTTTTGATTCTCCTGTTTATCTGACTCCAGATGAATATGCATTAGTTGTAGTTTCAAATAGTCCAGAATATAAATTGTATACCGGAGAACACGGAATAAGTGCTACTGGAACATCAAGAACAATTACAAAACAGTCTTTTGTTGGATCTTTTTTTCGGCCACAAAATGCTGGTGTTTGGGAAGCAAAGAAAGAAGAATTTTTGATGTTTAGGGCTAATCGTTGTGAATTTTCGGGAACTGGTGGTGTAAACAATTATGTACATTTTATTTCTCATGCGAATGGAGCTGTTGGAAATACAGCAAATGTGAATTATGAAACATTCAAGGTTACATCATCTATGATTAATTTTAGTAATACAACTGCCGATTTTACTTACAACGGTACAAGTGATGGATCAACATTTTTGGGTTATACGGCATTTAGTCTAGATCAAAATATTAAATTAGCCGCCTCAAGAACATTGAAATCAGAGACGAATGGACAATTTACTATTAATTGTACTATGTCCACTTCAAATTCTCATGTTTCTCCGGTGATTGATTTAGATAGATTAAGTTTGATTGCGGTTGAAAATGATATAGATAATGCAATACTTTCTGCAAATGATATTACTGTAACTACAGTTGGTGGTGGATATAGTAATACTGTAAATGGATCATATACAGCATCTCTTTCTTCTCCGGACACAGGATCTAATACAGCAACAGTCAATGTTCATGTTGAGGTTACTTTAAATCTTACTTCAAATTCAACAAGTTTGGCTTCTGGGAATTCAGATTATACTACAGATGATGATAATCCTTCTAAATTTGTTATAGGCGAAGGAATTATGATAACAGGAAGTGGAACTCAATCTGCAAATGATGCTTATGGACTTGTTGCAAGTCAAACATATAAGAATGACAATACTAGTGCAAACGTGGCATCAGTTACCATTAAAACTTCAGCAAATAATAAGGGTCATTTCGCAAATGGATGTGTGGTAGTTGCCAATTCACTAGCTCAAGATTCTGATCACACCAATTCTGGTAAGAGTGCAGAAGGATCTCACTCAAATACTACATTCATTAGTAATAAGGCTGTTGGCTCAGTTTCAAATGTTATTCCGGTATCAGCTGGTTCTGGTTATCTTACAACACCGACTATTACAATATCTGCTCCAAGCCATCCAAGTACTGATACACAAGCGGTAGCGAATGTAGTTGGAGAAGATTCTACTTCTGGTGGAAATATAAACACTAGATATATTTCTCGAAGGGTTACTTTAGAAGACGAGTTTGATGCTGGAGATATTAAAGTTATTTTAAATGCGTATAAACCATTAGGAACAGGAATTCATCTTTATTATAAGGCTAAACATAAAGACGATCCACAAGATTTTGATGAGAAAAGTTATGTATTGATGAGTCAAGAAACAGTAAGTTCTCGTTATTCTTCTAGTGAAGAAGATATTAAAGAGTTTGTATTCAAAACTTCAGATGATGAAATTACATATACTTCTGATAATGTACTTTATGAAAATTTTAAATCATTTGCTGTTAAAGTATGTCTGACATCTAATAATGCGGCCTTGATTCCAAAAGTTAAAGATATGAGAGCAATTGCATTGGATACCTAATTATGGAAGTAATTCAGACAGAAGATCCTCGATTTGTTCGAGATTTACATTCTAAGGCACTTTTAAATACAGATAGAGTTTCTTTGGAGAATTTTCGCCAAAGAAAGATAACGTTTGCCCGACAAGAGGATGAGTGGAATTCAATTAAAAATAAAGTAGAAGAACTAAATATTCTAAAAGATGAAATGATGGAAATTAAAGACCTTCTTCGCCAGTTATTATCTAAAAAGGAGTTATAACAAATGGCAGCCAACGTAGAAATATCAGATACCTTTGATCAATGGCGGGTGAAACATAATGAGTTCACAGTCATGACAACGACTGACGGCTCTTCTGACTTCATTAAACTAACAAATACAACTGATTCCTCCAGCAACATTACAGGCTCTATTGTCACTGCTGGTGGTGTAGGTATTGCTAAGGATGCAACCATTGGTGGAAGTT
>ENA-ORDI01001622-ORDI01001622.1-marine-metagenome-genome-assembly--contig:-NODE-1622-length-12105-cov-4.151729_pt1 | contig 12105 bp, 9 predicted proteins | sample MGYA00248628_ERZ508525 | MGnify/ENA primary metagenome ERZ508525 (study PRJEB26195, sample SAMN05422138) | marine metagenome | isolation source: East of Porto Seguro, South Atlantic Ocean | place...
CTTGGGTCAACGCCGATCCTCATAATCAAATTGTTCAATGGATCGGGAGGGTAACACGTCCTTTATGGGTCTGGTGTGAACAGCGGATGCCGGTCATGATAGCACATTTCAGTGCCTATGCCTCAATCCTGGTTGTGATCTTTGCCCAGATTGTTATACCTGCTGAAATACGCTCCCTGAGTTTGTTTTTCCAAGGGCAGACAGATGTTGCGGGTCTACTGCTTCAGAGTGGCGGACACTTGCTGCAGGGAACAAGTATTGTTGTGCAGAGCCTGTTGTTCTTTTGCATATTCGTGCTGATTGCCTGGTTTGTACTTGGACTGGTGAATCCGTCTTTAAATAATCCTTTGGTGCGGATCATTCATGTTCTTGCCGATCCGCTTATCACTCCTCTACAGCGTTATCTTCCGCGAACACGCATCGACTGGTCTCCGCTGGTAGGCGTTTTCTTATTTTATTTGATCAGTTCAACAATTATTTCTCCAATAGGATTTTACGGCAGTACTTTGTCTTTTCCAATCTCTATCTGCGTGTACTAACGTGTTACTTTTTACATTTCATATCTTCGCAATTGGAATCGTGATAGGAATCACAGCATTCTTTGCATTTTCTCTCGGCAAAAAAGAGGGTCTCAGCATCGCCCGCAAAGAGAAGGAGCAAAAACAGCAGACAGAAGTACCGCCCAAAATCGAATCCAAATAGGTTCTGTCAACGGTTTTTGAATCTTATTTATTTTCCAAACGAACTCGAATTGCCGCAGCATGGGAATATAATTCTTCTTCCTCTGCAAAGCGCATGATTTGCTCACCCTGACGTTGCAGACGTTCAGCAGAATAACTGATAACAGAACTTGTTTTAACAAAGTCCTGTACTCCTAGTGGGGACGAAAACTTGGCACAACCGGAAGTGGGCAAGGTGTGATTCGGTCCTGCAAAATAATCTCCTACCGGTTCGGGTGTGTTAGGCCCCAAAAATATTGCTCCCGCATTGCGAATACGGTGCAGATCCTCAAAAGGTTGTTTTGTCAAGACTTCCAGATGCTCCGGAGCAAGTTCATTAATTGCCTCAAATATTTCATCCAAATCCTTTGCCACAATTATGGCAGAACGATTTGCAAAAGATGCTTCAATAATATTTTGGCGTGGAAGTGTTGGTACAAGTTTTTTAAGTCGATTTTCAACTTCTTTTGCCTGTTTTGATGATGTTGTTACCAGAATAGCTCCTGCATCCGGATCGTGTTCCGCCTGGGAAAGCATATCTCGCACAAGGTATTCAACAGGAATATCGTCACGGTCACAAACAACCATAATTTCACTCGGTCCCGCAAATGAATCAATGCCGACAGTTCCATAAACCTGCCTTTTTGCTTCTGCAACATAAGCATTTCCGGGTCCGGTAATTTTGACAACTTTCAGAATCGATTCTGTTCCATAAGCCAATGCTCCAACTGCCTGCGCTCCGCCTATTGAATAAAGCTCTTCGAGGCCCATCAAAGCTGCGCTTGCCATCACTAATTGGTGTGGTAATCCAGAAGGACCTGGGGGTGACACCATTGCAATTCTTGGCACTCCGGCAACCTGGGCAGGAATTACGTTCATCAACAAAGTTGAAGGATAGACCGCACGACCTCCCGGAATGTAAATTCCAACGCTGTCCACAGGTGTTACTTTCCAGCCAAGCACGGTGCCGTCCGGACTAAAATCAAGCTGACTGTCTGTTTTCTGGCGCTCGTGAAAATCCATGATATTATCAGCGGCTTCTTCAAAAATGTGGAAAAGGTCATGGTCCAGACCATCAAGAGCCTCTTCAAGTACAGACTTTGGCACCAGCCATGAGTCAGGCAAAACTTTATCAAACCGCTCAGTATATTCACGCAAAGCGGTATCTCCATTTTTACGGACATTTGCCAGTATTTCCTGCACTGTTCCGGATACATCCTTAGATTCTTCTGCTTTAAAGTTTTTTAAAAAAACAGCAAATCCTTCAAATATTTTTACTTGCATTTGTTTGCTCTGAGAAATTTAGCTTATTTTCAATATATTTAAATTGACTCGATCTTGAAATTATTTAATTTATATCCGGAAATTAATCATAAGACAGGAATTTCTGTTCAATTCTTTAATCAGGCAACAAGCTCTTTGCTTCTTGAAATTCGACAGACACTGTTTTGGAAATTCCAGGTTCTTCCATGGTAACACCATACAAAAGGTCGCCGATTTCCATCGTTTTTTTGTTGTGGGTGATGAGAATAAATTGAGAATCGTAAGACAAACTAGTGATTAAGCGGCTGAAGCGTACCACATTCACATCATCCAGCGGCGCGTCAACTTCATCAAGGAAACAGAATGGGCTTGGCTTAACCAAAAAAATCGCAAATATTAATGAAATCGCGGTCAATGCTTTTTCTCCACCGGAAAGCAAATTGATATTTTGCAATTTTTTCCCGGGAGGTTGTGCCACAATATCAACACCCGCATTCAAGAGGTCTTCTGATTCTGTCAGCACAAGTTTAGCTTCTCCACCTTCAAACAACGAGCTAAAAACATTTTTGAAATTTTCATTTACCAAATCAAACATTTCGCTAAAACGCCTGCGGGATTCAATGTTGATATCCTTGATGGTTTCCTTCAAATTATTTAAGGCATTTTGTAAATCGTCTGATTGTGATTTCAAAAAATCAATCCGTTCAGTCAATGCGGCAAATTCTTCCGGAGCGGAAAGATTCACGGCGCCCATTGCATTCAAACGCAATTTGAGGGCACGCAATTCCTGCCACATTTTTTTAATATCCGAATTCTCAATATCCAATTTTGCCAGGATATCTTCCGCAGAGTGTTCAGTGATTTCTGCTAATTGGTTTTCAAGCTGCTCTCTTTGTATGCGGAATTCAGTCAACCTGAGTGATTCCTGGTGGGCTACACTCACGGAGTTTTCCAGTAATCCTTGTCGTTCCTGCAGTTTTTGTGTAAGCAAAGTTTGCTCTTCATTCTTTTGTTCGTGAAGCAGAATTTCTTCGTCCAATTCCAGTTTCATCAGCGATCGTGCTTCAAGCATTCCTGCAAAAGATTCATCAATTTCTATGATACGTTTCTGACTTCGCTCAAGTCTAAGGTTACCCTCGCTTTTTGCTGTTTCAAGTTGATCGAGCCGCAAACTTATTTCTGTGTATTCACGGCGCAATCGTTCCGTAGTTTCCTCCGTATTTTTTTGTTGTTCGGTAATCTCTGTAAATGAAACACGGTGACTCAGTAATTCCTCTGCAGTTGCATCTGTACGACTTTGCTGATCCTGTATGTGTTCCTGTACCTCTTTAGTTTTTTCTTCTAATTCAGCACGTTCTTTTTCAAGAGTAAAGATTGTTACAGTCGCAGTCTCTTCTTTTTGCTGCGAAGAGTCCATTTCCTTCCGGATATTTTCTGAATCTTGAGCAATTTGTGTAACTGTTTGCTGCGTTCGCCGCTCTTCCAACTGATGGTGTTCCAGTTCTTTGTTGCAGCTTAGCAGTTCAAATTCCAATTTTCGCGACTCTTCTTCACTCGATTCCTGTTCCTGTTTCAAAGACTCATATTCCTGCTGTATGGATTCCAGTTCTTTTTCCAGCTTTTTAATTTTGTTGTTTAAATCTTCAGCATATTCTTCAACATCGACAATTTGCTGCTGGCGCTGCAAAAATCCCAGCGATCCGGACTGAACCTTTCCCATGCTGACGGTTGAATTTGAAAGACGAATTCCGGAAGATGAGAGCCATTCAAATGGTGCTTCAGGCCAGTTCTTTTCGGATACATTCCAAAAGTTATTTTCATCTTTCAGCAGTGTAAAACGTGAAAAATACTTTTCGCCCCATTCTTTCAAAGGCCCCTTGAACTTGAGGATATACGGTAGAGGAGTGCCGTTATTAACTGCGGATTCCGGAACAGATGCGGGATGATCTAAAGCAATAAAATGGAGTTGCCCCAATTCATGCTCTGCACAAAACAATTCAAGCTGCGGAAACTCTGCCGCCCGTTCAATCACTACCCAATCCAGGACTTCTGCCACAACTGGAGAAACAGAATCCAAAATTTCTGCGGAGACAGAAATAAAATCAGCGAGCAGTCCGGAAATTCCCATTTTTTTCTTTGTTTCCGGATCATCATTCACCAACTGCATAAATATTTTTACACTGTCGCTAAATCCTTCATAGTGTGTCTGGATTTGCTGCAAGGACTCAATTCGAGATTGTGCTGTACTATGTTGGTAACGTAAATCTTCAAGTTGTTTTTCTGCTTCAGTTAACTGCGAGTACTGACCTGCAAGACTACTTTCAAGTTCCGCCAACTTTCCCGACAATTCTCCTTTCTGCAAGTGCATAGTCTCCATTAGTTCTTCTCTGTCAGAGACCTGAAGAGTTACTTCCTGAAGCAGATTTCTGTGCGACTGTTCCTGATCCTGCAGACGTTGACTGCGTTCCGTAAGATTTTCAAGTCGTTCATCCAGAAAATTTTTCTGATTTGTATGATTTGTTAATTCAGTATGTACCGTCAGCAGACGTTTCTGCAACGCAGATGCATCTTCATTTGCTTTTTGAAGTGCAGTGTTTTCTTTTGCACGTTGCACTTCAATATTTACCAGTTTTGCCTGAATTTCACCCAAACGCACTGCAAGTTCCTTCAGTCGCGTTTCGATTTCAGACTTCTCCTGTTCACGTTCAGTTAGCCGTTGTTTTAGTTCAGCAAGCTCAGCTTCCTGATTCTGCTGAAGTTCGCTGACATTTTGCAGATTTTGTTTTTCAAGTTCACGCTGATTTTCAGCTTCTTGAATTTTTTGCTCTTTTTGAAAAAGTTGTTCACGACTTTCGCCAACCTTTGTACCCCGTTGAATTTGCTCTAACTTAAGACGTTCCATTTCAGTTTCAACTACAGACTTTTCATTTTGTAAGTCCACCTGCTGTTGTTGATGCCCCTGCACCAGATCTTGTGCTTTTTCTTCATTTATAACAGCTTGATGCAAACTTAGACAAATATGCTGCCGCTCCAGTAATCCGCACTGCTCCTGCAGTTCCAAATATTTTTCTGCATGTTCAACATGCTCCCTTAATCCATCTTCCTGCTCAGAAAGCGCTCCAAGAACGTCTGTCACACGCAATAAATTTTGTGTTGTTTCCTCCAGACGTTTTTCTGCGGTTTCACGTTTGAAGCGAAACTTGACGATGCCTGCAGCGTCATCAATTAAAGTGCGGCGATCAATTGGTTTTGAACTGACTATTTCTTCAACTCGCCCCTGCTCAATTATTGAGTATCCTGTTCCTCCAACTCCTGTATCCATGAATAATTCCCGTACATCTTTCAAACGCACCGGAGTTTTGTTGATCATGTAAACACTGTCACCTGAACGGTAAAGTCGTCGGGTAACCGAAATTTCTGTGTAATCTGCATATTGGCGAAGAGTGTCGCCTTTGGGATTGGAGAATGTTAGTGAGACTTCAGCCATTCCGGAAGGTTTGTGATAGGAACTTCCGGCAAAAATAACATCCTCCATGCTTCCGCCCCGCAAATGTTTTGCGCTCTGTTCACCGAGAACCCAGCGGACTGCGTCAACTACATTGCTTTTTCCGCAGCCATTGGGTCCTATAACAATTGTAATTCCGTTTTGTTTAAACTGCAGATTAACAGGATGACAAAATGATTTAAATCCTGAAAGTTTTATGTTCTTGATTCTCACAATTTATTTTAAAAAACTTAACTTAATTTTATTAAAATACAAAATTCCGTGCATTAAATTAAAATCTGTAGAATCTACACAGCACATACTTTATTTATCAAACAATTATGACGCAATTGCTAAACTGTGCAACTCTTTCCGATGGAGTTTCCAGTCAGGATAAAACTGATTCATCAACGCCTTGAATCTGTTGTTATGACTTGCTTCCAGCAGATGTACTAATTCATGGACGACAATATATTCCAGACATTGAGATGACTTTTTGGCTAACTCCAGATTGAAGCGAATTTTACGTGTTTTAGGAGTACAACTACCCCATCTGGTTTTCATGCTGCGAATGTAAAAGTTACTTACAGAAACGTTTAAGATAATTTCCCATTTGTTGATAAGAGGCGGGATTAACTGCTTGAGTTGCTGACGGTACCACTCATTTAAGACCGAACGCCGCATTTCAGTTTGAGCTTCTGCAGGTACGTTTAGAATTATTTCCTGATTGACAAACTCTGCAAACGGAGATTTGTTGTTTTCAATTACTCTTAAAGGATAGCTGCTGCCTCTGAAGTAATGAATTTCATGATTTAGATATTGGTCAGGAATTTGATACACCTTTTTGTGCATCTTTTGTCTCTGTTTTCTGATCCAATCAAGTTTAGCAATTGCAAATTTAGTTATTTTTTCCTGGCTCAAATGTAAGGGAGCAGAAATACGGACCTTACCGTCGGGTGGGCAAACCCTCAGATTAATATTTCTGATTTTTTTGTATGTAATTTCTGCGTCAAAATCATCCAGTTTAATTGTAGTTGGGATTCGATTTTGTGTTTTTTTCATTGGACGACACTTTTCCGCAAACAATGAGTTCAGTTTAAAACTTTCCAGCATTGAAGCGAGGTCCACGGTTTTAAGTGAAAACTTCTTAAATGGCATAGCTGCTGATCTTTGTGCTATTGTATTATATTGGGGCTTGGGAAATAGCTCGGTCAATGGTGAAAATACCGACTTCACACAAATTTGGAGAGTTGTGGGGGGCCTTAATAGTCCAAAATAATCCGAGACCCAAATTACAATTATTCCATGTACTGCAATTTAACTTATTTCAGCAAAATGGCCTGTAGAAAAAGTTAAAACGGGATATCATCTTTGATGTAATCATCACCCTGCGGAGCCTCATTTGAATTTGCAGAATCAACTGGAGCTGAAGTAACCGGCGGTGCAGATGAAGTTGCTGAATATTCAGTGGAACTGCCACTTTCAGTATTTTTTGAATCGAGAAACTGCATGGTTGTAACTACAACCTCAGTTTTGTAATGCTTCTGTCCCTGTTGATCTTCCCAGTCTCTGGTCTGCAAACGTCCTTCAACATAGACTTGTGAGCCTTTCTTCAAATAAGACTGTGCCAGATCGGCGAGCCTTTCCCATAACACAAGACTGTGCCATTCGGTGCGTTCCTGTTTTTCACCCTGTTTATCAGTCCAATAATCGTTAGTTGCAATGGTGACATTTGCGACCGCACTACCGGATTGAGTGTAACGGATTTCGGGGTCTTGTCCCAATCTTCCAATTAACATTACTTTGTTAAGGTTTGCCATTTTTTCTCCTTATTATTTGTTTTAGAAATGTGCTTCTGTTCTAACGTAATGGAGCCAATAATGAAAGTGCTTTTTTCAGTCTGACTTCAAAAGTTAAATCTGAACTGCCTGATTCCCTGAGAACAGCCATGATTTCCTTTTCTGAATAACCAAGATTTTTCAAAGCAGAAAAAATCGCGTCAATTCCCTTCCCAGCCAGAACTCCTCCAGTTTGGATGCCTCCATCGAATCCGGACTCAATTTCGATAATTGGGTGGCGTTTCAATTGATCTTTCAAATCAAGACACAACTTTGCCGCAGTCTTTTTACCAATTCCGGGAACCTGACTAAAACTCTCGGTGCTGTTCTGGAGAACCGCATCCACCAACTGACGTGGGGAAAGTACTGAAAGCACTGCCAAGCCCAACTTCGGACCAACTCCAGAAGTTTTGATTAACATTGTAAATAACTCTTTTTCCTCTATATTCTGGAATCCATATAGAGATAAATCATCCTCCCTGACATTAGTATAAATATGCAAAGTCAGAAATTCTTCCGGAGTTGCCTTTACAGAAAGTTGTTTTGTCACATGAACTGCGTAACCTACACCACCTGATGTTTTGAGAACAATTAAATTTGCTTCTGAACGCAGGATTTGTCCTTCAAGGTAAGCGATCATGAGAGATGTTGCATAATGTGGTTCAGTTCAGGCGGTTACCAAGTTAATGCAACTGATTCAGGAAAAGCCCCAAATGGGCATGCGTGATTGCCACGGCAAGTGCGTCCGCCTCATCTTCCTGAAGTACGTTCTGTAAATTCAACAGAATCTTGACCATGTGTTGAACTTGAGATTTTTCTGCACGTCCTACACCAACGACTGTTTGTTTGACTTTCAGAGCTTGATACTCATGAACTGGTAATTGATGCTCTGAAAATTTCAGTAAAATAACTCCGCGTGCATGCCCTAAAGTAAGAGCAGACTGTGCATTTTTTGCAAAAAATATTTTTTCAACTGCTCCGCAATCCGGATGGAATTCCTCAATTATTTTTTCCAGTTCACTTGAGAGCGTAAACAAACGATCCGCAAGTGTATTTTTTGCGTTAAGTTTGATACATCCACTTGCTAAACGGCGGGTGCGGTTTCCTGACTGTTCGATCAGTCCGTAACCGGTGTTCCTGCTTCCGGGATCTATTCCTAAAATACGCAGAGAATCAACCAAGTTCTGCCATTACGTTTTCGCTGATGTCAAAATTGGAATGAACGCTGTTCACGTCGTCATCATCTTCCAGGATTTCGATCAGTTTTATTACTTGTTCCGCTTTTTTAAGCTCATCAATTTCAACACGATTTTGCGGATTCCAGATCACTTCCGCACTAAGCATGGCAACATCTTTTTCTTCAAGGTATGAGCGGACTAGATCAAAATCTCCAGGTGCGGTTATGACCTGAAACGAATCAGGATTTTCGGTTTTTAGATCCTCTGCACCTGCTTCCAGAATTAATTCTGTCAGCGAGTCTTCGTCAATAACAGTTTTGTCGACTATGATAGAACCAAGACGGTCAAACATATATTGAACTGAATTAGCTGAACCTAAATTCCCATTATATTTATTGAAGGCATGTCGTACCGACGCGATGGATCGGTTTCGATTGTCAGTCATTACCTCAACAATAATCGCAACATTGTGTGGGCCGTATCCTTCGTAAATTATTTCCTCATATATCACTCCGTCCAATTCTCCCGCCCCTTTTTTAATGGCACGGTCGATATTGTCTTTGGGCATACTTTGGCTTTTTGCGTTGGCGACTGCAGTACGCAAACGTGGATTTGCGTCAAGTTCGCTGCCTCCCATTCTTGCTGCAATAGTGAGCTCCTTAATCAATTTTGTAAATACTTTACCACGTTTAGCATCCTGTGCTGCCTTTCGATGCTTGATTGTACTCCATTTACTGTGTCCAGACATGACAATCTTTTTTTATGAATTTGTGATGTTTGACCTGCCAGATACTCTAAAATATCTTAATACAGATTATACTAAATCAGACAATGCGTCCAATCAAATCATACGCGTGGGCTTCGGTAATTTCAACATTATGGAAAGTTCCTGGACGAGCCGTCCCTTCATTGATATAGACAAGACCATCTACATCCGGACCTTGAAATTCACTTCGGCCTTGAAGCAGCAAGTCACTTTCTTCACTTATTCCATCCAGCAGAACTTTCATTTTTTTGCCAATGTAGTTTTTATTTCTGTGGCTGCTGACTTTTTGTTGCGCTTCCATCAGTCGGTTGCGCCGTTCATTTTTTAGAGCATTTGGAACAGGATCTCCCCATTTTGCTGAGCGGATATTATCTTCATGAGAATATGAAAAAACTCCAACGTGCTGAAAATGTCCCTCAGACACAAATTCAAGCATTTCCTCGAAATTCTCTTCAGTTTCGGTCGGAAAACCAACAATAAATGTGGTGCGCCAGGCCGCATCCGGAAGATATGATTTAATTTCCTGCATCTTATTTTCAATTTGCCGACGGTTAATTTTTCGGTTCATTGCTTTCAGGACGTCATTGTTGATATGTTGAAACGGCATATCAAGGTAACGGCAAAATCTTTTGTCAGCTGCGATAATTTCCAGTGCTTCAGTAGTGAAAGTGTTGGGATAACAATAAAAAAGCCTTATCCAGAAATCACCTTCAATTTTACTGATACTTTTTAAAAGCGTCGCGAGTCCTGTGCCGTTCTTAAAATCTTTTGCGTAAGATGATGTGTCCTGTGAAATTAAATTAAATTCCTTCACACCTTTTTCAGTAAGATTCCGGATTTCTGTTACAATGGAATTGACAGTGCGGCTACTGAAATTACCTCTTAAAGAAGGAATGTTACAAAACGAACACATGTTGGAGCAACCTTCTGCAATCTTCAGATAAGCATAATGATGCGGTGTAGTTTGGATCCGCGCCTGTTCTTCAAATTGTTTGTAATGAGGTTTTTTGTGAAGAGATATTTGTGAGTTTCCGGAACCTTCGTACATTGAATGAATCAGTTCAGGAATCTTTTCAAATCCGTTTGAACCAAGCAGGCCGTCCAATTCCGGAATCTGCTTTGCAAGACTATCCTGGTAACGCTGAGTCAAACAACCTGTTGCGACCAATTTTTCACAGTTTCCGCTGCTTTTGAAATCGCTGAGATCAAGAATCCTGTTGATTGATTCCTCACTTGCCACAGTCAAAAACGCACAGGTATTGACAATAATGACTTCCGCAACTTCCGGATTCATCGTCAACTCAAAATCATGTTTTTTCAGACTGGCCAGCATGATTTCAGAATCAACACGGTTTTTGGCGCACCCCAATGTCTCCAGATAAATTCGCTTCTTTGCTTGTGAAGGTGATACAGAAACAGGATTGGAAGGCATAAACGGTTAATTTAAAGCAGTCAAAATGGAAGGAGTAAAAATGGTTCCTTGAATAAGGAGCCTTTAGAAGGAAGGGGTATTATATTTTTCAGTCGGATGTCTTTTTCTCTGAATCTATTTCTTCGTGAACAGCTTGTTCTAAAATCACCTTGGCATCATTTTGCACAGGAACAACTTCATCCGGAACTGCTGCTTCAGTTTCAACTTCGGTTTCAGCAGGTGCCGTCTCTTCCGGAACTTCTATTACTTCCGGAGTTTCTTCTACATCACTTTGATCCGGAACAGCTTCAGCCGCAATCTCATCTTTTGTTTCTACTTCATGCTCGTCTCGCGTCGTCTCGACCTGAACTTCAGCGGTTTCAGCAGTTTCGTCGGACTCGTTTTTTTCAGGATCAACTTCTTGTTCTTCCGGAGTTGTTGACTCAGTCCGGACTTCCTCACTGACTTCTTTGAGAATGGTACTTTCTTTTTTCTGGGGCTTTTTCTTTTTGCCTGACTGTGATTTTAAATCACTTAACTGATCTGCTTCACTACCAAGCAATTGTATAATTGCCATCTCAGAGTTATCACCGAGTCTGTTTTTACCCAATTTAATAATCCTTGAATATCCCCCATTGCGATCTTTGTAACGTTCAGCCAATTCTTCGAAAAGTTGAGACATAGCCTCTTTACTTTTCACAAAACGCAAAGCCTGACGTCGTGCATGCAAGTCACCCTGTTTTCCCCAACTGATCATTTTCTCAAGCGGTTTGCGGACTTCTTTCGCTCTTGCAAGCGTGCATGTGATTTGACCAATCTCCAGAATAGACGTGACCATGTTACGCATCATGGCACGGCGATGCGACGTAGTTACTCCTAAACGGTTTCCAGCTTTTAAATGTCGCATCGTTGATTTATGTTCTAATTTTTTTCGTGAGGGTTATTCAATGGATCAAAATTTTCCAGGGAAGTTCCCAGCGACAATCCCATATCTGTCAGGATTACTTTAATTTCATTCAGGGACTTCCGACCAAAGTTTTTAGTTTTGAGCATTTCCTGTTCGCTCTTCCGGACAAGGTCACCGATGGTTTCAATCTTCGCATTTTGCAGGCAGTTGATAGAACGTACCGACAGTTCAAGTTCGCTTACACTACGATACAAATTTTCATTCAATGGTTCGTCTTCAACTTCTTCTTCAGGTTCGTCCTTTATTCTGCTTTCATCAAAGTTAATAAAAACATCCATGTGTTCTTTAATGATTTTTGCGGCATAGGCCAGACTGTCTGTTGGATTTACTGAACCATTTGTCCACAACTCAAAATTCAAGCGGTCATAGTCTGTTTTTTTATCAACTCGCGAATTTTCAACTTCATAGTTAATTCGGGTTACAGGAGAATGGTTTGAATCAACGTATATTGTGCCTACAGGTAATTCCTCCTGCTGATT
>ENA-ORDI01001624-ORDI01001624.1-marine-metagenome-genome-assembly--contig:-NODE-1624-length-12104-cov-3.286273_pt1 | contig 12104 bp, 10 predicted proteins | sample MGYA00248628_ERZ508525 | MGnify/ENA primary metagenome ERZ508525 (study PRJEB26195, sample SAMN05422138) | marine metagenome | isolation source: East of Porto Seguro, South Atlantic Ocean | place...
ATTCAGATTGGAGGAAACGCATTTATGGGAAAACTGACATTCATTATCGCTGGAGGCGGAACGGGTGGGCATTTATATCCGGCGTTGGCTATCGGTGCGGAATTAAACAATCAAGAGGATGTTAATATACATTATGTTGGCTCAACGTTTGGAATTGAGGCGGAAAAATTACCGGCTATGAATGTTAATCATACTCTACTTCCCATACGTGGATTGCAACGCTCCTTTTCACTGCAATCTTTGGGTCGCAATGCCTTGCTGCCCGGAAGACTCTTATCATCCAAGCGAAAGACCAATAAATTATTTAATGACTTGAAACCGGATGCAGTAATTGGAACTGGAGGCTATGGGTCTGCCCTGCCCCTTTATATTGCATCAAAAAGTGAAATACCATTTTTTATTCAGGAACAAAATTCCTATCCGGGAATCACTACTCGGCATTTTGCTGAAAATGCAAAAACTGTTTTTACAGCATTCCCAGGTGTTGATATTTATCTTAAAAAAAAAACTGTTTTTTGGCAGGCAACCCGATTCGGGGAGACATTGCTAATGGGAATCGCATGACTGCAGCAAACACGTTTGATCTAGATGGACATAATAAAACATTATTTGTTTTTGGTGGAAGTCAAGGATCTGAAGCCTTGAATCAATGTGTTGCCGGGATGATCGGACATTTTGATACAATCTCTGTTTTATGGCAAACAGGAAAACATAATGTTGAAAAATATAAACAATACGCATCAAAGACGGTGCGCGTTCTGCCCTTTATTGATGATATGAAATCTGCATACGCATTATCTGATTTAGTCTTTTCCCGGAGCGGTGCCCTCACCATTGCAGAATTAACTGCCTGCGGTTTGCCGAGTATTCTTGTACCGTTTCCTTCAGCTGCAGCTGATCATCAAACCCATAATGCCCGTTCGCTGGCTGATGCCGGCGCTGCTGAAATGGTACCGGAATCCGAATTAGACACTGATATTATGTCTGGTAAAATATCCACTTTAATCCATAATGAAAATGCGCTCAATGAAATGGCTGTTAAATCTAAACGATTGGGTAAGCCTGATGCTGCAAAGGTGATCGTTAATAAAATATTAGAACAGGTACGCGCCTGATGTTCCGTCGTGTGAAAAAAGTCCATTTTGTCGGGATTGGCGGAATCGGTATGAGTGGAATTGCAGAACTATTATTAAACCTCGGTTTTGATATTAGCGGTTCGGACATTAATAAATCCTCAATAATCGAAAAACTGATTCGTCTTGGGGCAGATATTCATTTGGGCCATAGTGCCATTAATCTTACTGATGCAGATGTTTTAGTGTATTCCAGCGCTGTCCAAAAAGATAACCCTGAAATTCAGGCAGCGTATAAACAAAATATTCCTGTCATACGGAGAGCGGAAATGTTGGGCGAATTAATTGCTGTGAAAGAAACCAGTGTCGGTGTCGGCGGCACTCACGGTAAAACGACGACTACTTCCATGATCGGAACGGTTTTATCCGAAGGGCATTTGGATCCCACCTTGGTTGTGGGTGGTTTGGTTAAAACAATCGATTCCAATGCAAAACTGGGTGCCGGAAATATTATCGTGGTGGAAGCGGATGAGTTTGATCGCAGTTTTCTGGCTTTACGACCGACTATTAGTATTATTACCAATATTGAACTTGAACATATAGATTGTTATGATGATCTTGAAGATTTGCAGCAGGCATTCATTCAATTTGCTAATGCGGCTCCGTTTTATGGCGTCGTTATTGCCTGCGCAGACTCACCAGCTCTATTGGAAATCATTCCGGAAATTAAACGCCCTGTCATTACGTATGGATTGAGTGTTGATGCTGAAATAAGAGCAACGAATATTTGTTACAATGAATCGCAAACAGTGTATACACTGTGGGAAAATCAACATGAGAATGGAACGATTAAACTTAATGTTCCCGGTGAGCACAATGTGGTGAATTCATTAGCGGCTATTGCCTTGGGCATAGAATTAGGATTGAAAATTGATACAATCGCAGCAGGGTTGGAAGTGTACAGTGGTGTTCGACGACGATTTGAAATAAAAGGTATTTCCAATGATATAATGGTCGTGGATGATTATGCCCATCACCCTACCGAAGTTACGGCAACATTGCAAGCAGCAAGGGAAGGTTGGGACCGGAGGATTGTAGTTGTATTTCAACCCCATTTATTTACTCGTACGCAAGAATTTTATAAAGAATTTGCCGTCGCATTTAAAGACTGTGATATACTATTTGTTACGGATGTTTACCCGGCGCGTGAAAAACCCATTTCAGGTGTCAGTGGTGCAATGGTATCAAATGAAGCTCGCAAAGCCGGAGTGGAACATGTTCATTATGTTCCCAACCTTGATGATATTGTTGATTATTTGGATAGAGTTGTGCAACCCGGCGATATGGTTTTAACCATCGGTGCCGGTACAATCTGGCGTTATTCAGATACATATTTCAATCATTTAAAAACTCTGGAGGAGGCTGCGTAAGGTGGATCGGATGGCAGAATTAAAAGCAACAGTTCAGGGAGTATTAATGGAAAATGAACCTATGTCAAAACACACCTCCTATGGTATCGGCGGACCGGCTTGGGCATACATCACTCCTAAAGACAGTGTAGACCTTGGCAATATTTTACATTTTGCAACCGCAGCGGATATTCAGGTTCATTTCGTAGGTTCGGGGTCTAACCTATTAGTTGCGGATGAAGGCATTGATGGTATTGTGTTGACGTTGGGTAAATCATTTACACAATTAGAAATACAAGGGAACCATGTGTATGCAGAAACAGGTGTTATGCTGGGGCGCATGGTGAAAGAATGTGTTAAGCGGAATTTAAGCGGATTAGAAAGTATGATTGGCGTTCCCGGAACAGTAGGCGGTGCATTGATTATGAATGCCGGAGCATTTGGTGGTGAAATTTCAAATTGTCTGCAAAAAGTAGATGTCATGACATTATCAGGTGAATTAAAAGAATATGCCGTAGATGAGATTGATTTCAGTTACCGCCACTCTACCTTTAAGGATGATGAAATAATTATTAGTGCTGACTTCGAAATGCTGGAAACCAGCACAGCAGTCATACAAGAAAATCGCAGCAAAGCCAGCCAAGGCAGAAAAGATAATCAACCGCTGAAATTTCGTTCTGCAGGAAGTGTATTCAAAAATCCAAAACCAGACGTAGCAGCGGGATATTTAATTGATCAAGCCGGTTTAAAAGGAACCCGTAGCGGTAATGCGGAAATTTCTGAAAAGCACGCCAATTTTTTCATTAATCACGGCAATGCCAACGCCAGCGACATAGCAAAACTGATACGCATCGCCCGCAAAGCAGTTCAGGAAAAATTTGATATTATGTTGGAACTGGAAATAAAAACACTGGGCTTCACAGAGGATATTTTTACCCCATGAGTACACGCAAGAAAAAGCAGCAATTAAACATGAGAGTATTAATCGGGTCTTCCCTCGTCACCGTGTGGATTGTGGTTACCATTTTGGCTTTTAACTGGTCAACGTTTACCAAAATGAATCTCTTGGATGAAATTGAAATCAAAGGTGCCGTAATTATTCCCGCAGAGGATTACCGTGAATCACTTATTCCAGTTTTGGGAACATCCATACATGATCTTGATACTCGCAATATGAGTTTACTGCTGGAAAGTCACCCCTTTGTTCACGCTGCGCGCATTAGTAAAAAATTCCCAAATAAGATTATAGTGGAAATCAAAGAACGTAAACCCGTAGCACTGCTGAATATGAATCCAATACTTTTCATTGATGAAGAAGGTGTTATTCTTCCTGACCTTGGAAACGTAAACGATAGGATTATTCCTATCATGTCCGGTTTTAATTCTGCTCGGGAACTGTATCCTATCGGAGATCAAACCGTTTCACAAAAAGTATTGGAATCGATCCAGCTCATCGATTATATCATAGACCATTATCCATTATTGTATGAAAATATTTCTGAAGTCACATTGAACAGCAACGATGAATTTGTGTTGATTCTGGCAAATTATCCCACCAAAGTGATTTTAGGATCAGAGAGATTTAATGAAAAAATCGAAATATTAATTTCATTTGAGCATGCATTGCCGAAGGATACAGGGCTTCATCATTATTCCAAGCTGGACTTGCGTTACAACCGCCAGATTATTGCCAGGGTACGTGTATGAAGAGTATCAATGTGAATACCTCAACCACACTCAGAGTCGGCTTGGATATTGGTTCATCTTTTATATCGTGCGCCATCGCTGAAAAATCAAATGAAACAGATGAAATGAAACTCATGGGCATCGGCCGTGCACCTTCCGCAGGTTTAAAAAACGGATCGGTTGTTCATCGGGATAAACTCATGAATGCTATCGAAACTGCAGTGAAAGATGCTGAATTAATGTCCGGTCATAAAGTGGATAAAGCTGTATTAAGTATTTCCGGCGTGAATATTCGCAGTATCAATACACAAGGTGCTATTGCCATTCAAAAGAGCCAGCATTCTTCTATGTTTGTTGAAAATGAGATTACAGAAAATGATGTGTTTCGTGTTATGGAAATGGCCCGTGCTCTTTCCCTTCCGCCCGATAGAGATATTATGCACGTCTTGCCCCAGGAATATGTAATTGATACCATGGATAATATCAAGGATCCTGTTGGCATGTCCGGTCGACGTCTGGAAGCAAAAGTTCACTTGATAACCGTTCCCAGCACAGCTACAAAAAACCTCGTGAATTGTGCGGAAGAATGGGGCATTCAAGTAGAAGGACTTGTTTTTCAAGGATTGGCTTCCGGACTCACTTCACTGGATAGTGATGAAAAAGAACTGGGCGTCGCATTAATCAATATCGGCGGTGATACAACCGAAGTTGTCGTCTATCATAATGACGGAATTCGTCACTCTGCAGTATTGGGTATCGGATCCAATAGTATCACAAATGATATTGCCGTAATGCTTCAAATCGGTATGAGCGAAGCAGAAGACATCAAAAAAAAATATGCGTCTGCAAAAGCATCCATGTCTTCAACTGAACTTGAATTTGACCTCCCGGTAAAAAATGGCGGTCTGGCTCGTAAAGTATCAGAACATGAACTGTCCCGTTATGTGGAAGCGCGAGCCCAGGAAATTTTGCAATTAATCGCCAGAGAAATCCAACGTGCGGATATTAGAGAACAATTGACGTATGGCGTCGTCCTGACCGGCGGTGGCGCACAGTTGCGGAATATAGTTCCTCTCGCCCAGGAAATTTTAAAAATGCGTGTACGCCTTGGTATACCAAAAAATTTAAGCGGTGCAGTAGACATTGCTTCGAATCCAGAACATACAGCCGTTATTGGACTATTGCACTGGAACGATGTTAAGGCGGAATTAGCACCTACTGACTCACCCACTAAACCCACGGTTGAACGAGCTGTAAATTGGCTGAAAACGTGGATAAAAGGATTCTATTAAGAATGCAAAACATACCCAAAAAAACCAAACCAGAGGAGTTGACCTATGTTATTTGAATTCAACAGTATAGCTGAGCAAAAAGCGAAGCTGAAAGTCATAGGCGTTGGCGGAGCCGGCGGAAATGCTGTTAACCGAATGATTCAGGCAGGGATGCAAGGCGTAGATTTTATCGCCATAAATACCGATGCCCAGGATCTTGAGAACAACGCAGCTAAATATAAAATCCAAATTGGAAAAAACCTGACCAAAGGCCTCGGAGCCGGCGCTAAAGCAGATGTCGGTCGAGAAGCCGTCGCTGCTGATCGTGAAGCTATTGCAGCCATACTTGAAGGGGCTGATATGGTATTCATCACCGGAGGAATGGGCGGCGGAACCGGAACAGGAGCTGCAGCCAGTATTGCGCAGATGGCTCGTGAGATGGAAATACTAACCGTAGGGATTGTGACTTTACCCTTCAATTTTGAAGGCCCTAAACGTATGAATCGCGGAATGGGCGGACTGTCTGATCTGCGAAAAGCCTGTGATACAGTCATTTCTATTCCCAACCAGAAACTCATGTCCATTGTGGATAGCAATACGACAGTCGTAGATGCTTTTAAGCTTGCTGATTCCATACTCCATCAAGCTGCAAAAGGGATTTCTGATCTGATCAATGTTCATGGATTAATAAACCTTGATTTTGCCGATGTGGAAACCATCATGAAAAATATGGGTGAAGCGATCATGGGAACCGGAGCAGCCAGTGGTGAAGAACGGGCCGTTTTAGCAGCCCAGCAGGCAATATCCAGTCCTTTATTGGATAATGCATCCATCAGTGGCGCCCAAGGTGTGTTGGTTAATATTACCGGTGGTCCTGACTTAACTCTCATGGAAGTAGATGAAGCAACGTCCATCATTTTTGAGGAAGCGGGAAATGATGCCAATATCATTTTTGGTGCAGTTATCGATCCGAGAATGACTGAAGAGATTCGGGTAACAGTTATTGCTACCGGTTTCAGTCGAAAAGCGCCTAAAGAAGTCGAAAATGAAGAACAAGAGATTATTATCCGACCCAAGCAAAAACAGGCTCGAATTCTGGCAGAACAAGAAAATGTGCCATTGTTTAATCAAAAAATTGTTGATGATCAGACGGCAGACAATTCCGGTCAGTTACACGTCCCGACTTCCAAATTTCACTTCGATGATACCAATCCAGTGATTTATGGTGATGACTTGGACATACCGGCATTCATCCGGCGTCAACAGGAGTAAAATTTTGTCGTCGCGAGCGAAGCGAAGCGATCTCCTTACATTATTCGTAACCAGGAGTTTACTTCGTTATTAACATTCGCAATGACATATAGTAAGTTTGGTCATTTTGGGTTGACCTAATCGAAGGAGATCAGGTAATAAAAGAAAAACCCTCTGCTTAAAGCAAGAGGGCTTTTCTTTTTAGGGAGGGTAATAAAGTCTATTAAACTTTTACACCGCGGGAGCGCATTTCCTTTAATACTTTGGTAATACCTTTTTTATCAATCAGGCGCATTCCCTGGGTGGACACATTCAGCGTTACATAGCGCTTTTCATCCGGTAGCCAGAAACGTTTCTTCTGGAGATTTATATTGAACCGACGACGTGTTTTATTGTGAGCATGGCTCACATTATTCCCAAACATGGGTTTTTTGCCGGTTACGTCACACATTCTACTCATAATATTATTCCTATTAGGTCTTAAAATTGCCCGCGAATTTAATTAAATTAACCTTCCGTGTCCAAAGAATTATTGTATTGGGATAAAGATTAAAATTTAGATTAGGATTGGGAAGCTTTCCACAGCAAATACATATTATCAGGGGGAGCACATCTAGGTTTATTCTATTCTTGGTTGGTTGATTGAAAACTATTGTCCACCACCCCTTTTAAAACGTATTTGAAATCCTCCTCCGCCTAACGGCAGCCCCGACATAAAATTCGGTACTGTAAGCTTCCCCGCCATCGGGGCAGAAAATAAATTGTCATTCTGATCCGCCGGCTGGCGGAGAGGATTTTGCTTTTTAAATTAACGTCCAAATTTTTTGACAACAATCCATCATATAAATCCTGCTTACCTTCGGCAATCGGGATGACCTTAAATGTGTAAATTCTATCATGCAGATTGGTAATGTTAAGATAAACACACCCATCCTCCTGGCGCCCATGGCAGGAGTAACGGATTACTCATTTCGCATCTTGTGTAAAGAAATGGGGGCCGGTGTGGTTTATTCTGAATTCGTCTCGGCCCACGGGATCATTCGAGAAAATGAAAAAACGTTGGATATGATTCGTTTTACAAAAATGGAGCGACCAATCGGCATCCAGATCTTTGGCGATGCACCTGAAGTCATGGCGCAGGCAGCCCGTGTGGTAGCTGACAAATTCAATCCGGATATTATCGATATTAATTACGGTTGTCCCGTGCCCAAGATAACGAAAAAAGGGGCCGGTTCTGCAGCATTGAAAGACCTTTGTCTCATGGATGATATTACTGCAGCTGTGGTTGAATCTGTGCCGGAACTGCCGGTAACCGTAAAAATGCGCGCCGGCTGGGATATATCCAATATTGTAGCCATTGAGGCCGGACCGCGACTGGAAAAAATCGGTGTAAAGGCTATCGCACTCCACCCGCGCACTACTAAACAGAGTTATAAAGGTGATGCGAAATGGGAATGGATCAAGGAATTAAAAGAGGTTGTGTCCATTCCTGTCATTGGGAATGGCGATATCAAGAAACCGGAAGATATTATTCGTATGTTCGAAGAAACAGGTTGTGATGCGGTTATGGTGGCACGTGCCGCATTAGGAAACCCCTGGTTCTTTAAAGAAGCATCTGCATTATTGAATGGCTCTTCCCTCCCGCCTGAACCAAGCACTCACGATCGCATTACCATGTGCCGACGACATTTGGATCTATTGCTGGAATCCCGCGGTGAGCATATTGGCACCAATCTTATGCGCAAGCATTTTGGCTGGTATATTAAAGGTTTTTCCGGGGCAGCGATCCTCCGGCAGTCGTTAGTTACGGCAAAGAATACAGATGAAATGACTACTCTGCTAAATCAAACTCTCTCTACTTCAGAAGTAACATCTTTCGCGTCTGTGTAAACTCTCCAGCTCTAATCTTATAAAAATACATCCCTGCACTAATTGGCTTACCATAATTATTTGTTGCATTCCATCGCACTGATTTATATCCAGCTTCCTGATATTGATTCACCAATACTTTAATTTCTCTGCCCTGAATATTATAAATAGTGATTCTTACAATACCATTTTCCGGCAAATCATAACGCAGTGTTGTGATCGGGTTAAACGGGTTGGGGTAGTTTTGGTGGAGGGCGTATACTTCAGGCAGTAACTCCTCATCTATAGACAGTACAGCATCAGATGCATTAATACCAACAGTTAACGGTCCATTTTCAGCCATTACCTCTTCAACTCCATCAGAAACGCTTACATCCCACTCTATACCAGCCAGCATCGACTGGGCCGCATAGATCTCATCAAATACAGATTGATAATCTATTTTCATTACATTGGCTGTTAATGTTGTATCATATTCTGTCGTTAGCTGGCCATTAATGACAAGTTCTGCAGTGAAATGATAGGTAAGCTCATCATCATCCACATCTGCCGATTCATCCCAGGTAAAGACAATGCTGTCTGAATCAAAGTTAGCCATCGTAATGTAAACAGAATCCTGCTCGTTCAAGGCAAATGATGATGGGGCGTCATTTACCGCATTCACCGTCAATTCAAACGATGTTGTATCCGTTTCCGATCCATCGCTAACTACAACCATTAGAATTGAACTGCCGTTCCAGTTATCTGCAATAGATAGTGCTAATGTGTCTTCGCTTACAGTGGCAATTACAGCACTCGTATCTGCTGTAGCGGAAAATGTCAATGTATCTTCCTCAATATCACTGGCAGTAAGAATCATATCTATAGCACCATCCTCATCAATGGCCGTATCAGCTAATGCTGACATTACCGGGGCATCATTCACAGGCAGGATGGATACATGAACTGTATCACTGGCAGTCAATCCACCCAGGTCTGCAGCTGTAACAATTATATCCGTCTCGCCATTGCCATTTTCTGCAAACACAAGCATGGGCACACTATTTGAATCATAATCCACTGTAACCAGCGTATCAGCCAATGATTGTGCGGTAATGGTCAGACTGTCACCAACGAGAATGTCAGCATCATCGAAAACACCGTTGATAGCAACTGTTATCGGCTCACTGTCTTCATCCACCTCAATGTCAGCTATGGCATTTGCCACAAATGGCGCATCATTGATGTTTGCAATGGTCAGCTTTAACGTATCCGCTACTGATGCACCGGTCGTATCACTGGCGACAATCCTAATCTCAACATCGCCCACAAAGTTCTCTGTGGGATAGACAATCAGGGCTGTGGAATCTGTCCTGGATAATGAACTGTTCTGGCGGGTGTCTATGATATCATTAACTGAACTAAAAGACTTTGTGAACTGCTTTCCTGATTTATCTTTATCTATCCGCTGTGGGGCAAAAACTTTGCTACTGGAACGCTGCTTCAGTTCAGAGCGCTTGATGGTCATAATTATATTTCCATGGTAATTGGCCATGCGGCCCATGGCGCTAAAGCCTTCATCAGTGCTTATGGACAGCGAATCAAGTCCCTCACCTAAAGCATTTCCAATGTATGTGAGTATATCACCTGCATCTATATCAACAAAATGGGCTTCAAGGGCGGGTATAATGACCGCGCCAAAATCATCTTCATCTATGGTAACATCCGGCAGAGCTGTTGCGAGTTCCGGTGTATCATTCACCGGAGTTACGAACAGCACAAAGAAAATTGTATCGGATAGCGATCCATCGCTTACGACAACCATAATGGTTGAACTGCCGTTCCAGTTATCTGCAGGTATTAGCGTAAGTATAGAATCTGTCACTATTGTTTGAACTGCTGATGTATCACTTTCAGCTGTAAAAGTTATAACATCTTCATCAATGTCAGATGCCAACAAAATAACCTGCAGTGTATCATCTTCATTCATTGTTTGATCATTATATTCAATATCAAAAGTTGGAGCTCCAATTGTGAAATTATAATCTAGCATAGTAATATCGACATTTGAGATACCTTCTTGTTGATTATTTACAATACTTAATATCTCATATTTACCATCATTATTTATATCTATAGGATGGTTAAAAGGACCACATTCGATCTCTAAACAACTTAAGAAATCAACATTATATCGAACATATCTGTTGCCATTATCATTCAAAAATATTCCATATGATGTAAACCTGCCTTGTTCATTCATTTGTGCCCAACCATTTCTTGGCAGAATATCATCAAATCCATCATTATTTAAATCAATTATGGTAAACCCACTTCCTCCAGTTCTAGGATCGTCAAACCATTCAATAGGCATTAATTGTTCCGTCATATCTACACCATCATCATCAAATATTCTAATATAGTTTTCCTTTAATTGATTGGTTTCATGCCACCAATAAGTGAGAAATTCCATTTTACCATCATTATCTATATCAGACACATCATAACCTTTATCTACAACAAATCCACCTCTTTTATCACTAACCAACACTACGGAGTCAATTAGACCATTTATTCCAAAAGACTGGTTGATATCAAATATTAGTACTTCATATTGATTTTCACTTATGTAACGTCCATTATCTATTAATGATTGATCAACAAAAACAGAATCAAGAGTATCCCAACCAACAGTATTATAATGTGCTAAGTATAGTGTATCATTTATCGTTTTAAACAATCTTAAATCTGTATTTATCCATTGTTCGCCTAAAGGCCATTCAAATACAAATTCACGGGAAATACTATCATTAGTATTAATATCAAAAGATGAAAATAATTTATCATATTCTGGGTTTTCACTTTCTCTTATTCTAGCATAGTTATAATCAGATATAAGAACCTCTAAATCTCCATCTAAATCCCAATCAAATATTTGGCCAGCATTAGAAGCCCAATATTGCCATATTCCATTTATATATCGCATTGTAGTATCAAGTTCAAAATAATTAAATCCCTGACCGTTATTAATAAAAAGTTTATCAGGAGTAAACTCACCTCCTAAATAATACGGAGGCTGTTGTCCTTGGGGTCCATGATAATTTTCAGTTACAATTACGACATCTAATAATTCATCTTCATTTATATCTCCGACTGTACTTTCAAAATTAGCGACCCGACCTTTAGCATTCATTAGGTAATTAGGGTCTTCAACAAATTGTAGTTCACCATTAGTATCTTGTCTTTTGAAAAGAGCTACATAAGCAGTGATTGTATCTTCACTTGCAATGTTAAGTATGATATCATTCAGCCCATCATCATTCCAATCTGATATATTAGTGTATTGATCTATCTTAATTTGTAAACCGTTTAATGCCAAAGTATCCAAAGTGCTTTGGCTAAATACGAGGACATCCTCATCCACATTTAAGACGGTAATTTCATTACTTTGAGAATAAACCAGTGTGATATTTACAATTAACGAAAGCAGTATTGTTGAGTTTTTCATAATCTCATTCCTGATATCTAATTTCTACAAAATTACAAAGCAGAGTAAATGTACGTAC
>ENA-ORDI01001625-ORDI01001625.1-marine-metagenome-genome-assembly--contig:-NODE-1625-length-12096-cov-9.462518_pt1 | contig 12096 bp, 10 predicted proteins | sample MGYA00248628_ERZ508525 | MGnify/ENA primary metagenome ERZ508525 (study PRJEB26195, sample SAMN05422138) | marine metagenome | isolation source: East of Porto Seguro, South Atlantic Ocean | place...
TTTGGTATTCGGGTTTGGGCGCCAGCTGTAAGGCATTTCGAAGTGCGCTATGCACTAAACCAAGCCATTTTTAATGCCCTTCAGCAGCATGATATTGAAATACCATTCCCGCAGCGGGAAGTCAGGATGCTCGACCAATAAAAGTTTGTATCGCTATTGATAAAAATGCCGAATAAGAGACCCCTTATTCGGCATTTTTCTATTACGGCTTCGCGATTTTTAGATTTCGTATAGCTCTAGGGGTAAACCGTCAGGATCTTGGAAAAATGTAAAGCGTTTGCCGGTGTATTCATCGGTTCTCACTGGCTCGCATTCAACTCGCTTATTCGTTAGGTGGTTAATCATTTCATCAAGGTTGTCCACCTTGAACGCTAAGTGCCTAAGTCCTTGCGCTTCTGGGCGCGACGGTCTTTGCGGTGCCCCCGGAAACGAAAAAAGCTCAATCTGACTGCCATCAGGTAACGCGAGGTCACATTTGTAAGAGTCTCTGGCTTCACGGTAGTTTTCATCAATAATCGAGAAGCCCAACACGTCCGTGTAAAACGTCTTTGAGCGAGGGTAGTCACTACAAATGATAGCAACGTGGTGAAAGCCTTTCAGCATCTTAATTTCCTTAATATTTATGCTTACGGCATCTCTTGACCGCGAGCAGCCTCAAATAACTTGTACCAGTGCTCTCGACTTAAATGAACATCTTCAGCCTTTTGGCTTGCTTTAATTCTGTCAATATTGGTACTGCCCAAAACGGGCGCAATGTTGGCAGGATGTCGCATCAACCAGGCCAAAACAATCGCTTCAGGCGTAGTTTGATATTCACCTGCAAGTTGAGCCACTAAGTCTGCTGTTGCACGGTCATTACTATTTTCAACTTTTGCACCTGTGTATCTACCTTGTGCCAAGCTTCCCCATGCCTGAAGTTGCACGTTGTTCATCATGCAGTATTCAAGTGTGCCGGGCGCATAACCTGTATCGCGATTAGCAGCACTGTTGGTAGTAATACCGTCTTCTAACCAGTCTCTAAAGCCAAGGCTCATTTCAAGTTGGTTGGCAACAATAGGTGTGGAAAGTGCAGACTGCAGGTAATTAATTTGGTGGCCATGCATGTTTGAAACGCCAACATGCTTTATTTTACCTTGCTGCTGAAGCAGCTTCAGTGTACCGGCGACTTCGTCTAGCTCCATAAGTGGATCTGGACGATGCAGCAGCAGTATATCAAGCTGTTCTATTCCTAATCTAGAGAGAATGCCTTCAACCGACGTGTGAATGTGATTTGCTGAAAAGTCGTAACGCTTTGGTCCTAAATCATCCTCAAATCGTATTGCACATTTAGATTGGATAATCATTTTGTCTTTTAATTCGGGCGCTTGCTTGAGCGCTTCACCAAAAACCGTTTCGGCTTTGCCGAACGTATAAATATCAGCATGATCAAACACATTAATATCTAAACTCAGCACAGTATCAATGATGCTTCTTGCTTGGCTTATATCGGCTTTGGTTGCCGGTTTGTCGTTCCAACCGCCACCTAAGCCCATGCATCCATATATTAAGCGGCTTGCGTGTGGAAAGTGTGCATTCATGTCATTTTCTCCCTGTTTGAGAATATCGAGTGGGCAGGGCCTGTATTAGCTCAAGGCTTGTTTTAAAAGCACTGTAATATGGTCCAAGCGATAAGAAAAGTCTGATTAGGCGAGCGTATTTTTACTGTCGACCGTTAGCCTAGCTTGAAGGTTTATGGTGTTGCAGCACCGATAAAGATCATTTTTGCGATGTAGGCGTGTATTTAAATTAATCAGTGGGCTTTTTAAAAGCTGAGTTCAAGGAAAAGAGGGCATATGTTTAAGCAGTTAGTTTCAATGATTATGGCGGGTATGGTGTGTGTGGGCTTGTCTGGCTGTACTGGCGTACCTGACAAGGTAGTGCCGGTTGAAGGCTTTGAGCTTCCTCGTTATTTAGGGAAGTGGTATGAAATAGCGCGCTTTGACCATAGCTTCGAAGAAGGATTAAGCGAAGTTACGGCAACCTATAGCATGCGCGATGACGGAGGGGTTAAGGTAATTAATCGCGGTTTTTCAGTAGAAGAAAATGCATGGGATGAAGCCGAGGGCAAAGCGTATTTTGTAGAGTCTGAAACGACAGGGCATCTGAAAGTATCGTTCTTTGGCCCATTTTACGCCAGCTATGTAATTATGGAGCTAGATAAAGAAGGTTATCAATATGCTTTGATAACAGGCCCAGATAAAGACTACCTTTGGATTTTAGCGCGAACACCTTCTATTTCAGATGAAGTCCGCACCCGTTTACTAGAAAAAGCGACATCGGCTGGGTACGACGTTAGCAAGCTTATTTGGGTAGAGCACGGCGAAGAGAATTCATAGCCACTTTCGAGCGAGTTGTTCTGCGCGCAAAATGGGAATTGTGCTATTATTGCGCGCATCTTCCCCTCTGTTTGAATAAGTACTAAGAGAGACAAGGCATGCAAACGCTCACCATTACTACGCCAGACGATTGGCACCTTCACTTTCGCGATAACGAAATGCTAGCTGAAACAGTGCCTGCAACCGCACGTTGTTTCCAGCGCGCTATTGTTATGCCAAACCTTGTACCACCGGTGGTTAATGCTGAAATGGCCATGGCGTACAAAGGGCGAATTGAAGCTGCGCGACCTAAAGGCAGTAGCTTTGAGCCATTAATGACCTTATTCCTTACTAATCAAACTACACCTCAAGACATTATCGATGCAAAACAAGCGGGCGTAACTGCGTGTAAGCTATATCCTGCAGGGGCCACTACTAACTCAGATGCGGCTGTAAAAGGCATTCAGGCTTTATACCCTGTATTTCAAGCCATGCAAGAGCAAGGCTTATTGTTGCTAATTCATGGTGAGGTGACCGAACATCACATTGATATTTTTGACCGTGAAAAAGTGTTCATTGATACCCATTTAGGGCCTATCGTTGACGCATTCCCTAAGCTGAAAGTGGTGTTTGAGCATATTACAACAGCAGATGCCGCAAGCTTCGTAGCGGGCGCCAGCGAATTTGTTGGAGCCACCATTACCCCTCAGCACTTATTGTTAAATCGCAACGATTTACTGGTTGGCGGCGTACGCCCTCATAACTATTGCTTGCCAGTGCTAAAACGCAACACGCATCAAAAAGCGTTACGCGATATGGTGGCAAGCGGCAACAAAAAATTCTTCCTAGGCACCGACTCGGCACCTCATGCCAAGCATAAAAAAGAAAATGCTTGCGGCTGCGCGGGTTGTTATAGCGCATGGTCTGCAATTGAGCTTTATGCCGAAGTGTTCGAGCAGCTAGGCGCAATAGATAAGCTTGAAGGATTTGCTAGCCATTACGGTGCAGATTTTTATGGTTTACCACGAAATACGACTACAATGACATTAGTGAAAGAGTCGTGGACGGTGCCAGAACAAGTAACCCTAGCTGATGGCACCGATATGGTTCCATTTTATGCGGGGCAAACGTTGCAGTGGAAATTAGAAAAGGCATTTCAAGCGTAGTTTTTGTTGTTATTGTCTGTTTATGTGCCCTGTGGAGTTCATCCACTTGGGCACAAGCATTCTCTTACTCTCACGCCCCCGATTTACCAAGTACCCTATCTCCCTCTGAGAAGCAGAGTATTCAATCTTACTCACTCACAGTGTTTAAAAATGCCTTATCAAAAAATGGCATTGATTTAACGCCTGCTACTAACACTTTATCGAATAGTGCCGACGTCCTTATCAATTTGATCAGAGATGAAAATAACGAAGATAGTTATTATTGGATCACGCCGCTATTTGCCTTTGAATGTGGAAATAATGTTCGATGTACGCCGAATGCGGGCAGTCAGGCAACGACAATAGCAGTGAGCTATATCGCACTGAGCAAAAGTGAAGGTTCTGCCGATTTTGCAGAGCGGTTGAGCGAGCTGATTGCTCAATACAAAGGTTCAGACGACTTCACATTGCTTGCTAGCGCAATGCGGGATGAACTGAAAGCATCTTTCCCGGCCACAATACTTACTTTTGGAACACTAAGCTTAGCAGGTGAGCTGCATGCTAATACCGACAATCTTTGGGTCATCGCCGACATTGTGCCACTTTTTTCAGAGGTGGGAGAGCGAGGAAAGCTTAAAGGCATTGCTGCAGACTTGGTCAGAGACATATTAGATGAGATGACGCTAAAGCAGAATATCCTTTCCGCGCCATGGGAACGTATTGCAAAGGAAGCAATGACCAAGTCTAACGTATTGGTATTCTCAGTAATTCGCACGCATGAAAGAGAAAGCGTGTTTCACTGGGTAACGCCGGTATCAAGAAACCTTCATGGACTGTACGGCATCGATAAGCCCTATTTTGAATCCTTTGCCAACGTACCAAAGAACTTTAGGGTTGGTACCTTATTGGAAGACTACCGCTATAACGTTGCGATAGAGCATGGCTTCAAAGTAAAAGCCTATGATTCGTGGCAGGCATTAGTGGATGCACTGATCAACAACGAAATTGATACTATTTTCGGTTCTCAGGGGGCAATTGACTTTGGATGTAACCCAAAACAATTTAAATGTGAGACAATAACCCTATCGAGTAAGTACGACATTTCAACGGCCTACCTAGCACTGTCAAAGAAAGACACCTGTGTTTTGGTTTTAGAGAAGCTCAAGTTAGCGGCGGCCGGTGTGAAAATGAGTGACAAGTTTAATGAGCAGCTTTCTTCCTGGAGTGACATGGTGTCCCAAGAATACGGCATAGCTCATCATACCGAACATGGTGTAGTGCACCTTTGGAACCCAAATTAATGACAGTTGAAACAGTTAAGCATTTAGATATAAACCCTGCCATCACCAAGGCGCTAGACTCACAAGGCATTTACCAACTTTCCCCTATACAGGCACAATCGCTCCCTGAGGCGTTGCAGGGGAAAGATGTGATAGGCCAAGCGCAGACGGGCAGCGGCAAGACTCTGTGCTTTGTAATTCCTGCCTTGCAGCACGTAGAAGTGAATGATTTTACCACGCAGGCTATCATACTTTGTCCTACCCGAGAGCTTGCTGATCAAGTGGCTCAGCAGTGCCGTTCGGCGGCTAAGAACATCGGTAATATTAAAGTGACCACGTTATGTGGTGGCCAGCCTATGGGGCCGCAGATTCAGTCACTGAAACATAGCCCGCACATCATTGTGGGCACGCCGGGTCGCGTAATGGACCATGTGGAAAAGCGTCGAATTGACCTAAGTAACGTAAAGTTGCGTGTCCTCGATGAAGCCGATCGCATGTTAGATATGGGCTTTGAAGACGATTTACGCATTATTTTCGGTCAAACGCCAAAACAAGTGCAAACCCTATTGTTTTCTGCAACCTTTACGGAACAAATTGAGCGTGTAGCCAAGCAGTACCTGCACAACCCGGTAACCTGTAAAGTTGAGTCTCAAGACAGTAAACCCGCTATCACCCAATTGGGCTACAACGTGCTCCCGCACACACGCACTCAGGCGCTTAAAGCGGTACTTACCCACTACCAACCTAAAAATGCCATTGTATTTTGTAACCGCAAGGTTCAGGTAAATGAAGTGGTTGAGGAGCTTATCGAAGATGGCTTTAGCGCAGCTGGACTTCAGGGGGACTTGGAACAGCATCAACGCACATCGGTGCTAATGCAGTTCGCCAGCGATGCGCTACAAGTACTTGTTGCCACCGATGTAGCTGCGCGAGGGCTGGATATTGATGATGTTGCCTGCGTAATTAATTACACGGTAAGTGAAGAGCCGGAAACCCATATTCACCGCATTGGTCGCACGGCGCGAGCAGGCGCACAGGGCATGGCGGTCACGCTAGTCAGCGATGACGAAGAGCACTTTTTGCGAAAAATAGAAGTATTGCAAGAAAGCGATATTCCACTTAAAGGCGCACAAAGCCTGCGTTTTCATAAAAACAAAATTACTCAGCCTGAATTTACCTGTATTTCACTAAGCGCGGGTAAAAAAGAAAAGCTTCGCCCAGGCGATCTGGTGGGTGCACTTACCAAAGATGCGGGCATTCCTGGCGACGACTTGGGCAAAATTAAAGTTCAGAACAGCATGAGTTTTGTCGCAGTGAAAACGCGAAGCGTGAAAAAAGCCATGGCGCACTTTAGAGAAGGTAAGATTAAAGGAAAGCGTATTAGAGCCCGAAAGCTTTAATATGCGCTCTTAGATCTAAGTACTGACGTTATTCAATGGAAGGTGAGTGTGGTCGCTGAAACTGACTTGAGCGTGTTACTGAAAAATCTGAATCCTGTGGCGAGTAGTGAAAATTACGTTTTTACTACCTTGCCTGCTGACAGATTAACTAGTGCGTTAATTTCAGTAGCTAAGGGGATGTTTCAAGAACGCGAGGGCACCACCCTTATTCTTCCGGTTGCCGCAGCCGAGAAAGCTAATCTGCAATTTGAAGGTTATTACCGCTGTATAACCTGTGAAGTGCATTCTAGTTTGGAAGCGGTAGGCATGACTGCAGCTATGTCCACCGCGCTGGGTAAGGCAGGAATTAGCGCCAACGTGGTGGCCGCTTATTATCACGACCATATTTTCGTGCCAGCTGAAAAAGCCGACTTGGCGATAGACGTTTTAACGTCGTTGTCTAACTAGGTCTGACCAATCTCTTCCTGCTTATTCTCTTTTCTCAAAAAACCATCAACCAGCCCCATGGTTAAGCAATATTGGGCACCATAGTAAGTTGTCATTACCCAAATGGTAGACAGTGGAAGCGGGGTTTTGAAAACCGACTGGGCGAGAATGGCATCTGATATCACAAAAAATAACGCACCGGTTACGATCAGCTTAGTTTGAGCCAACCACACTGCGGTTAAACCCATCAGTGTGATTACGCTAATATAGGCGACTACAGGGTAAAATAAGGCTTTCGACGCTGGCAGAATGTGCACTGCCATCATTACGGCAAAGCTAACCATAATAATACTAATGAACCACTTTGGTTTGCGTGAAATGATATGGTCGCCGGGCGTTTCTTGTAGGCGGCGATGCAGCAACGCAAAACACATAGCATACGTTAAATGGGCAACAAAAAAGCACGCCAAGCCGGTAATAAAACTATCAGCAAAGGGCAAGGCCAGACTAACATCTCCGGCAAGACTAAAAAGTAACGCCGCCAACACCATGTATCGCGGCATGGCGCTAAGTTTTGTATAGGCGAAAACTGCCAGTACCACAATAGGCAGGGCTTTGGGTAAGAATTGCGCCACGTAGGGGGTAAGCGGCAGCGTCGCCAGGTAAATCAACGCTAAGCTGCTAAAGACAATAGTTGTTCTTACATTCATATTTAGCCTTTTTGAAACTGCTCAGTCATACTTCAACACGACAAAAAAAGCCCCAGTTTGGTGAAGCAAACATGGGGCTTTAGCTATCGTATTTTATGTACGCTACGTTCTATGTACTGTGTTTAGAGTACGCGAATTACCAAATTTTCACGCGTTCTTCTGGTGGTAAATACAACGCATCTTCTTCGGTCACGTTAAACGCTTCGTAGAATTCAGGTACGTTGCGAACAGCACCGTTAGTGCGGAACTTCGTAGGTGAATGGGTATCGGTTTGTACTTGGCTGCGCAACGCTTCTTCGCGATATTTGCTTGCCCAAACCTGGCCGTAACCAATGAATACACGCTGATCGCCAGTGAAACCGTCTAGTTCAGGGGCTTCTTCACCATCAAGAGACAGGTGGTAAGCTTTAAGTGCGATGCTGATGCCGCCAAGATCGCCGATGTTTTCACCTAGGGTATATTCACCGTTTACGTGCAAGTCAGGCAGAACCTCAAACTGGTTATACTGTTCAATCAAGTTTGCAGTGCGTGCTTCAAACTCGCCGCGATCTTCGTCAGTCCACCAGTTTCGCAGAACGCCGTCACCGTCAAAGGTTGACCCTGAATCATCAAAACCATGGCCAATTTCATGACCAATTACCGCGCCAATGCCACCGTAGTTAACCGCATCTTCGGCGTTCATGTCAAAGAACGGAGGTTGAAGGATAGCCGCAGGGAATACAATTTCGTTTAGCGGAGGGTTGTAGTAAGCATTAACAGTTTGTGGTGTCATGCCCCATTCGTGGGTCCACACTGGGCCGCCTTGTTTCTTAAGCATTTCTTCGTACAGCACGTCCGAAGAACGCTTTAGGTTTCCAAACAGGTCACTGGCATTAACTGTCAGCGCTGAATAGTCTCTCCACTGGTCTGGGTAACCAATTTTCACAGTAAACTTAGATAGCTTGTCTAGTGCTTGTGCACGGGTTTCATCTGTCATCCAATCAAGATTTTCGATACTTTCTTTGTAAGCTAACAACAGGTTATTAACCATTTCCATCATGCGATCTTTCGCTTCAGGCGGGAAGTGCTGTTTCACATAAACCTTACCGATTAGCTCGCCTACATGGGCATTTGAAAGGCTTACTGCACGACGCCATTGTGGCTGTTGCTCTTCAACACCGCGAAGCACTTTGCTGTAGAAATTGAAGTTTGCTTCATCAAGCTCGGCATTTAAGCGACTGGCTGAAGCATTTAACAAGCCCCACTTAAGGAACGTTTTCCAATCTTCCAGTGAGGTATCTGCAATAACGCCATCAATGTTTTGCATGTAGTCTTTTTGCAGGATGCCTAGCGAAGGAATGTCGCTAATGTCTGCTTCAGTAAGATAAGCGTCCCAGTCGAACTTAGGCATTAACGCTTTAAGTTCTTCAATTGTCAGTTTGTTATAGTTGGCAGCAAAGTTACGGGCCTGCTCTTTTTTCATATGTAGCTGAGCAATTTTAGTCTCAAGTGCGAACAGCATATCCGCACTTTCTTTAGGCGCGTCGAAACCCGCCAGCTCAAACATGGTTTGAATATGTTTAACGTAGGCATCGCGAATGGTTTGTGATGTTTCGTCGTCCTTGAAGTAGTACTCGCGCTCAGGAAGGCCTAAGCCCGACTGCCACGTGTACATCAAATATTCTTTTGGCGACTTAAGGTCAGGGTATTGAGTTAGGCTGAACGGCGTACCGTAGCCATAGCGAGCTGCATAAGCGAAATACTCAGCAAGGTCGGTGTAGTCTTCAATGGCATCAATCTTAGTTAACTCAGGCTTTAGCGGCGTCGTACCAAGTTCGTTGCGGGTTTCCATGTCCATATAGGCACGGTAAAAATCACCGACTTTTTGCTCGTCGCTGCCCGCTTTAAAGTCGCCTTCTGCAGACGATTTTATAATATCCATAACGTGATCTTGTGCTTCATCGCGAAGGATCACGAAAGAACCGTAGCTCGATTTATCTGCCGGTATTTCAAAATTATCAAACCACTTGCCGTTTACGTAGCGGAAAAAGTCATCACCCGGGTCAACAGACAGATCCATATTTTCTTTAATGACACCTGAAGAAAGCTGTTGCTGAGCTTCTTCGGTAGCCGCGCTCTGTGTCTGTTGTTCTGTGGATGAATTTTGTGGGCTACAAGCCGTGAGGGCCAGTGCCACGCTTAAGCTTAAAACGCTACGTAACATGTCGAGTTTTCCTTTTCATTTTATTGGGCGACATTTGGGCTTGTCGCTTATTGTTTTTAGTGCGTTGCGAAACCTGTGCATCCCTTCGAAAGAATGGTGTGGCGTATTGCGTGCACGCTTTTTACTAATTTTTAGCATGGCGGGGGGGATAGAAAAAGTGTTTATAGTGAAAATACACAGCTTGTAACAACTTGTAGGGCTAATTTCGCTATAGTGTTTTTTTCACACACTACAACATTCAAGGAACGGCGATGGACTTACACAATACCCCTTTCGATAGCGTATCACCCTGTGAGTACGCCGATGCGCTGCCAAGAGAGCAGTTCATGCACTATGCGATAAAACCATTGTGGGAAGGCATGCCACGCATTGCGGGTCCAGCATTTACCGTTAAGTGTGAGCCGGGAGACCATCTTATGCTGCATGCGGCGATATATCGCGCAAGCCCCGGTGACATTATTGTTGTGGAAGCCGATGATGAATTCGCTGTTGCGGGCGGTAACGTCTGCGCGATAGCCCAGTCTCGCGGCATAAAAGGTTTCGTGATTGATGGTGTTATACGAGATCTTGCAGAAACCCGTGACAACAAATTCCCGGTATTTGCCAGGGGCGTTATACCCAAGCCAGGAGCCAAAAAGTGTATAGCCCCGTTAAATGAGCCGATTACCTGTGCTGGTGTAACGGTTCACGCCGGAGATATCATTGTTGCAGACGAAGAGGGCATTGCAGTAATTCCAAGAGATGAGGCGCTAGCAGCCTATGACATTGCTCAAAAACGTGCCCAGAAAGACGGCTCTATGTCACTTGAACAATGGCAGGCTGAACATGTTGAAAAAGTAGAAAGCATACTCGCTAAATTAGGCTTTGCAGAGTGAAGGCTGACAGGAAATTAGCTTAGTGTTGAGTTGTTTTATGTGAGCTCTTCTCCAGATAATAATTTTCGCCAAGTATCAGCCTGTGCCAAATATTAGCTAATGTTAAACGAGCTTTGCGGCAAAAAAACACCGCAAAGTTCAACACACTTTCAGTTATCGTGTAGAATTGTGACCCAGCATTTTGGGGCATACGTAAACGTGCTCTGTCACTGAATAACTAACGAGTTCTACATGTTTTCATTTTTTGAAAAGCTGACCCAGCCTTTCCCTGACACGCCGCCTACCCAACCGCCAACAGGTATCGTTGCATTTTGTAAGTACTACACAAAAGGCATGTGGGGCGTAATCCTTACTGTTTCCGTGCTAAGTGCCATTGTTGCCATGTTAGAAGTGGCGTTGTTTGGCTTTTTAGGGCAGTTAGTTGACTGGTTCTCTGATCAAAACCGAGCCACGTTTTTAGCGGACCAAAAATTTACCCTCATTGGCATGGGTTTAACCGTTCTCGTTTTTATTCCATTGTTTATTTTGTTGCGCTCGCTATTTTCTCGTCAGTCCTTGATGGGGAATTATCCCATGCGCATTAGATGGCAGGCTCACCGCTATTTGCTTGGCCAAAGTTTAACCTTCTTCCACGATGAGTTTGCCGGCCGTGTTGCTACCAAGGTGATGCAGACAGCGCTATCGGTACGAGAAACCGTGACCAAGGTTCTCGATTTGCTGGTGTACATCAGTGTTTATTTTATCTCTATGGTAGTGCTTATTTTCAGCACTGACTGGCGCTTAGCCATGCCGCTTATCGTGTGGTTTTTTGTGTATATCGGTATCTTGAAGGTGCTGGTACCTAAACTAAAAGAAGTCTCGCAAAAGCAAGCCGACGCGCGCTCATTAATGACTGGGCGTATTGTCGATAGCTATACCAATATCACAACGGTGAAGCTGTTTTCACATAGTCGCCGCGAAGCGGATTACGCAAAAGAAAGTATGGATGGTTTTCTTAAGACGGTTTACCCGCAAATGCGTTTGGTTACCGTGTTGGAATTCTGCGTGGAAATGGCTAACGCCATTCTTATTTTCACCATTGGTGCGCTATCTGTGTATTTGTGGATGGAAAACATCGCGAGCCCGGGCGATATCGCCATTGCTATTAGTCTGTGTTTGCGACTAAACGGTATGTCGCACTGGGTTATGTGGGAAGTATCAGGTTTGTTCGAAAACTTAGGCACGGTGCAGGATGGCATGAATACACTAGCGCAGCCTATTGCAGTAAAAGACAAGCCAAAAGCCGATGCGTTAAAGGTAAATGGCGGCGGGATTAATTTCGATAATGTGCATTTTTCTTATTCAGGTGCAGACAACAAACCTATTGATGTGTTCACTAACTTGGATTTAGCCATTAAGCCCGGAGAAAAAGTGGGCTTAGTGGGGCGTTCTGGGGCGGGTAAATCGACGCTGGTTAATTTGCTCATGCGTTTTTACGACACCCAGAGTGGTCGCATTGTCATTGATGGTCAAGATATCACTGAAGTAGGCCAAGAAACCCTTCGCGCCAAAATCAGCATGGTGACACAAGATACTTCACTGATGCACCGCTCGGTACGCGACAATATCCTTTACGGTCGAACGGATGCGACAGAAGAAGATATGATCCGTGCAGCCAAACAGGCCGAAGCGCACGACTTTATTCTTACGCTTACCGATAGTCA
>ENA-ORDI01001631-ORDI01001631.1-marine-metagenome-genome-assembly--contig:-NODE-1631-length-12074-cov-2.858465_pt1 | contig 12074 bp, 11 predicted proteins | sample MGYA00248628_ERZ508525 | MGnify/ENA primary metagenome ERZ508525 (study PRJEB26195, sample SAMN05422138) | marine metagenome | isolation source: East of Porto Seguro, South Atlantic Ocean | place...
GATGACGTGAGCGCCGAGAAAATGACTGAACTCCAGGAGATGAGCGAGAAGTTGTACTTCTTCGGTCTCTTCGGTCCCATCGGCGAGGAAGGGATCGTTCCTGATCCATGGAAGGTGGCACAACCCGAGGCGGGCATCACGATCTACGAACCGACTTCCTTTGTCACTGGGGTGCGAAACCAGGTCGAAATGGACATCGGTCTCGTGGATTTTGCGCTCGCCGGTGTTCACGCCCGCGATCTGCGCCTTGAGATCGGCGACATTGTGGTCCGGCTGGCGCGCCGGGTAGCGGCCGGACCCCAGATGCGCCCGCAGCTTGTCTTCCAGAAAGACACCGGCATCGACCTGCGCGAAGACAAACTGGCGCTGCAACGGCTCAAGGAATCGGCGGAAAAGGCCAAGATCGAACTGTCGTCGACCATGCAGACCGAGGTCAACCTGCCGTTCATCACCGCCGATCAAAGCGGCCCCCAGCATCTCAACATCAAACTGACGCGGGCCAAGCTGGAAAGCCTGGTCGATGACCTGATCCAGCGCACCGTGGAGCCTTGTAAAAAGGCCCTCAAGGATGCCGGCTTGAAGGCGTCGGAAATCGAAGAAGTGATCATGGTCGGCGGCATGACCCGCATGCCCAAGGTCACCGAAACGGTGAAGGACTTTTTCGGCCGCGAGCCGCATAAGGGCGTCAACCCGGATGAGGTCGTCGCCATCGGTGCCGCCATCCAGGGCGGCGTCCTGCAAGGCGACGTCAAGGACGTGTTGCTGTTGGACGTCACCCCCTTGAGCCTCGGCATCGAAACGCTGGGCGGTGTCTTCACCCGCCTGATCGATCGCAACACCACCATCCCGACCCGCAAAAGCCAAGTTTTTTCCACCGCCGAGGACAATCAGACCGCGGTCACCATCCGGGTCTTCCAGGGCGAACGGGAAATGGCCGCCGACAACAAGGTGCTGGGTCAGTTTGATCTGGTTGATCTACCCCGGGCGCCCCGCGGCATGCCGCAGGTCGATGTCACCTTTGACATCGACGCCAACGGCATCGTCAACGTGTCGGCCAAGGACAAGGCGACCGGCAAGGAGCAGCGGATCCGCATCCAGGCTTCCGGCGGGCTTTCGGACGATGACATCGAGCGCATGGTCAACGAAGCCGAAGAACACGCTGAGGAGGACAAGAAACAGCGCCAAACGGTGGAGGCGCGCAACGCCGCCGACGCCCTGATCCATTCGTCCGAGAAGAACCTCAAGGAATACGGCGACAAGGTTTCCGACGACGAGCGCCAGGCCATCGAGGACGGCATCAAGGACCTCAAGGAAGCCCTCGAAGGCGATGACGCCGAATCCATCACGGCGAAGACCGGGACCTTGACCGAGGCGACCATGAAGCTGGGTGAGGCCATGTACAAGGCGGCCCAGGAAGACACCGCCGCCGGGGGCGACGATTCCGACGATGACGACGCGGCCGAAGGCGCCGGCGGCGATGGTTCCGACGGGGCCAAGGTCGTCGACGCCGACTTCGAAGAGGTCAACCCGGAAGACGGGACTGAAGATACCAAGGAGGACGAGACTAAAGACGAGGTGAAAGACGGGGCCGAGACCGATTCCGAAGACCGGGGCGATGCCGGTTCTGAAGACGGGGCCGGGGAGCCGTCGGACGAGGACGCCGATTTCGAGGACGCCGATCCGGACAAGAAAAAGAAGTAGGACCAGCTCGGCGCGCGTCTCCTGTTAAATGGTCAATTCTTTGAGGGCCCCCTCTGATGGCTAAAGAGGACTATTACGCGACACTCGGGATCGGCCGCGACGCCGCCGCGGAGGATATCAAGAAGTCCTACCGCAAGCTGGCGATGAAATTCCATCCGGACAAGAACCCCGGAAACAAGCAGGCCGAAAAGAAATTCCAGAGCCTTTCCGAGGCCTATGAGGTCCTCAACGACGACCAGAAACGGGCCGCCTACGACCGTTTCGGCCACGCCGCTTTCGAACACGCCGCCGCCGGGGCAGGGGGGGCTGGTGGTGGTCCAGGTGGATTCGGCGGCGGTTTCGCTTCTGGATTTGCAGATATCTTCGATGAAATGTTCGGCGATTTCGGTGGCCATCGGGCCCAGGGGGGCGCGGGGGCCGCCGGCAAGGGCGCTGATCTGCGTTTCAACATGGAAATCTCACTCGAAGAGGCGTTCGAGGGCAAACAGGCCGATATTCGCGTGCCGTCGTCGGTGGCGTGCTCGGACTGCAAGGGCACCGGCTCGGCCGCCGCCGCGCTGACGACTTGCGGCACCTGCGGCGGCCACGGCCGGGTGCGCGCCCAATCGGGGTTCTTCACCGTCGAGCGCACGTGTCCCGCCTGCGCAGGCCGCGGCGAGGTGATCAAGGACCCATGCGGCACCTGCGGCGGCCAGGGCCGGATCAACAAGGAAAAGAAGCTGTCCATCAACATCCCCGAGGGGGTCGAGGACGGCACCCGTATCAGGCTTGCCGCCGAGGGCGAGGCCGGCCTGAGGGGTGCTGCGCCGGGCGACCTTTATATTTTCCTGTCCATCAAGGCGCACCGGCTTTTTCAGCGCGACGGCGCCGACATCCATTGCCGGGTGCCGATCTCGATGACCACGGCGACGCTCGGCGGCATCATCGAGGTGCCGACCGTCGAGGGCAAGCTGGCGCGGGTCACCCTTCCCCCCGGCACGCCGACCGGGCACCAGTTCCGGCTCAAGAACAAGGGCATGACGATCCTGCGCTCCAGTGCGCGGGGCGACATGTTCGTCCAGGCGATGGTCGAGACGCCGGTCAACCTGACGGCCCGGCAAAAGGAGCTGCTCAAGGAGTTCGACTCCGAAAGCGCCACCGAAACCCACAGCCCCCAGGCGCACGGCTTCTTCGGCAAGGTGCGTGAACTTTGGGAGGACTTGAAGGAGTAGGGCTTCTTCCAAGACTACGCCATTGACCCATCTAAGCCAATGGCGTACCATATTTCATGCTGGACCCCCCATTGCGAACGATCGTCGAGACACTGGAATTTCAACGCCGAACACGGGGCCTATTGACAACCGACGGGCTAAGCGCCCTCGTGGATTATGTTGCCGCTAATCCCAACGCCGGGGAGTTGATGGTTGGGACGGGGGGCGCCAGACGGGGGGCGCCAGAAAGCTCCGGTGGGCGGTCAAAGGCCGCGGCAAGAGCGGAGGAATACGCGTCATTACGTTTACCGGTGGCGCCGGATTGCCGGTGTTCCTGCTCACCGCGTTCGGCAAGGGCGAAAAGGTTAATCTCACCAAGGCCGAGCGCAACAAACTCTGCAAAATGTTGCGTGGCCTGGTTAAGGAGTACCGAAAGGAGTGAAACACGATGTCGAAGGCGGGTGAGACGATTCTCGACGGCGCCAGGGAGGCCCTGGCCTATGCCCTGGGCGGACGGAAGGGATTTGTCGCCCACGTTCCGGAACGTGTCGATGTCAGGGCTGTCCGCGAGCGCCTCAGCCTATCCCAGGCGAAATTCGCGTCCAGGTTCGGATTCGCCCTCGACGCGGTCAGGAACTGGGAGCAGGGCCGCCGGCAACCGGACGTGGCGGCGCGCGCCTTCCTCATGGTCATCGACCGGGAGCCCGAGGCGGTGCGGCGCGCTCTCTCCGTCACCGCCGCCGAAAGGCGCCCGGCGCCGAGACCCATTGCTCCCAGGCGGCGGGCTTCTGCGGCAAGATGATGGAGTTGGGAGAGGATTTGAAGGAGTAGAAGGGTTACTTGAAGAAATTTACCTTCCAGTCGAACCACTTGGAAAAACAGAACGCGATGTTCGAACTTTTGATCGGGGCTGTTTGATCCCCTGTTCTGTTAATCGCTCGAACGCTCCGGCATGCGCCCTCGGAAAAATACCGGCGAATGAGGACCTTTGCGTACAAATGCGTACGAATGCGTACATTCCGGCGGAAATTTTCCATAACGCCGGGAAAAGGTGACAAAAGCCACCATAAGCCGACGAAAGCCTACATTCGGGTGGGATTTTCCATAACACCGGAAGGGCGCACCGGGATGACCGAATGGCAAGGCCCATCAATCCCACGTCCGAAACGCACTTCCCGGTGCTCCCGACAGCATAACCGATCTCCCCCGCCTCTCAAGCCCGTTTCAAACCAGGGCTTTTGTGATATAGCCTGCGGGCCAATCAAAACGGGCTTGAGGAAAAACGCCATGAAGATCGGAATCGTCGGCGCCGCCGGGCGCATGGGCCGGATGCTGATCGCCGAGGTTCTAGGCGTTGAGGGCTGCCAACTCGCCGGCGGCACCGAACCCCCGGGCAGCGGCGTCCTCGGCCAGGACCTTGGCCTCCTTATCGGCGCCGCCGAGCATGGCCTTAGCATCGGCGACGACACTGGCGCGCTCTTTAAGGCTTCAGACGCCGTCGTCGATTTCACCCACCCCGACGCGACCGCCAGGCACGCGGCGCTCTCCGGCGAAACAGGCGTGGCCTTGATCGTCGGCACCACCGGGCTCGAGGCCCAACACATGGAAGCCTTGGGCCGGGCTGCGGCCAAGGCCGCCGTCGTCCAGGCCGCCAACATGAGCGTCGGCGTCAATCTGCTGCTCGGCCTGACCGAACAGGTGGCGAGTGCCTTAGGCGACGACTACGACATCGAAATTGCCGAAATGCATCACCGCCACAAGGTCGATGCGCCGTCGGGCACGGCGCTGGCGCTGGGCGCGGCGGCGGCAAAGGGTCGCGGGGTGAATCTTGAGGACGTCTCCGATCGCGGCCGCGACGGGGAGGCCGGCCCCCGCATTGCCGGCGACATCGGGTTTTCGGTGATCCGCGGCGGCGACGTGGCCGGCGATCACACGGTGATTTTTGCCGGCCCCGGCGAGAGGGTGGAACTGACCCACAAGGCCGGGTCGCGGGAAATTTTCGCCCGCGGCGCCATCCGCGCCGCGCTATGGACCGAGGGCCGGGCGCCGGGGCTCTATTCCATGCGCGACGTCTTGGGTCTCGATTGAGGCTAATGAAAAAAGCCGACATCGACGAATTCTACCGCCGGCTGGCCGAACGAAACCCCGAGCCGACGAGCGAGCTTCGCTGGAACAACCCCTATACCCTGCTGGTGGCGGTGGTACTGTCGGCCCAGGCCACCGACGTCGGCGTCAACAAGGCGACGGGGCCGCTATTCAAGGCCGCCGACAACCCGAAGAAGATGGTCGCCCTGGGCGAGGCCAGGCTCAAGGATTTCATCAAGACCATCGGCCTTTTCAACACCAAGGCCAGGAACGTCTTACGCCTAAGCCAGATCCTGATCGACGAACACCGGGGCCAGGTTCCCCGCGACCGGGAGAAGCTCGAGGCATTGCCGGGGGTCGGGCGCAAGACCGCCAACGTGGTGCTCAACGTCGCCTTCGGTGAGCCGACCATCGCCGTCGACACCCATATCTTCCGGGTTTCCAACCGCACCGGCCTGGCGCCGGGAAAGACGCCGCTGGAAGTCGAAAAGGGGCTGGTAAAGCGGACCCCCGATCATTGGAAAAGCCACGCCCACCATTGGCTGATCCTGCACGGGCGTTACGTGTGCAAGGCCCGAAAGCCTTTGTGCGGGGAATGCGCTGTCAACGATCTCTGCGCCTACAAGGCCAAGGAAACGGGGTAGCGCTTGGAATGGGCCGGTTTATCCGGGGCGGCGGTTTTCGTGCTCCTGCAAAAGGCCGGTGAAACACGCCTTGCCGGTGATTTTTTTCCCGCCGCGCCCCAGGCCGCGCATACGGGTCTCGAAATGGCGGACCCTAAAACCGGCGCCGTTTCCGACCCGGTAGAGAAACAGGTCGAGGGCGCAGGCCTTGTTCCGGTATTGCCAGATCTCGGCCGGATTGTCGCGGCGCTTGAACCGCGGCGGGCCGAGAAGCCCGATCACCTGATCCAGGGGCATTCCGGCGAGGGTGGACAAGGCCGGGTATTCCCTTTTCGGGGCCGATCGGAGCTTTGCCGCGAGGACCGGCCCGGGGCGCGGCGCTGGGGGCGAAACGGAAGGGGGCGGCGTGGTTGGCCCCGGTGTAGGCGCCGTTGTTGTCCCCGGGGCCGACGGCGGGGTCTCGGTCAGACCGCAAGCCGAAAGCGCCAGCGCCGCCAGGATAACGGCCGCCTTGAGCGTGATGTCAGGATTGATGAGCGGCCGGCGAGGGTAAGGCGTTGAGGAGGTCAATGACGTCACTTTTTTCCGGCCGGCGATTTATTTCCGCCGCGTTTTCGTTTCGGGGCTTCCGCAAGGGCCGCCTCGGGGGTTTCTTCTCCCTCCTCGGGGGTCTCCGCCTCGCAGGGGCTGGCCAGGGCCTGCATGTCGCCTGAAATCTCGCCGCCGGATTCGATGACGATGCAGCCATAGCGGATGGTGCCGTTGATCAGCCCGCCGGCGCGGACCACCAGCCGGTCGCGGGCGATCAACTCGCCTTCGAAACGGCCGCTGATGTCGGCTTCCTCGACGTCGGCCGAACCCTTGAAAAAACCGCTGGGGGCGACTTCGATGATCCGCGCATGGGGCAAGGAAACTTCCAATCGGCCCTCGACAATGAGCCGGTCACAAGACGTGATTTCGCCGCTGATACAAACGTCGCGGGCGATGACAAGCTGTTTGGTGTCGCCGTTGTCGGCGATGCCGCGATCGGGCCGCCGGGCGGCGACGCCCGGGATTTCAGACGGTGCGCGGCGGGGAATTTCGGGATGAAACTTCGGCGACGTCGGCGGTTTGGCGGGCGTGTGGGTGCCCTTTCGGGAAAACGGTTTCAAGGGCGGCGCGGACAAATTCCCGGAGCCGCTTTCGCTCATCGACGAGCCTTCGGCCTGGGGCGATTCGTCTTTTTTCTTGCGGAACATGTCCTGTCACCTTTTATTTTATATGGTTCAAACCGGGGACGCTTCATGGCGCCATTCTTCGAACAAGTGAACCATGGCGGCGGTGGCGACGACGGGCGCCAGCAGATTGACCCCTGGGATGGTCAACAGCAGCGCCACGATCATGCCGGCCACGAAAAGCCGCCCTCGGTGGGCCTTTCTCAGCTCCCGTATTTCATCGGCACCGGCCCGGCGCGAGGCCACCAGTTCGAAATACTCCCGGCTCAGAAGATAGCCGTTTACGGCGTAGAAAACAAAAGGGAATAACGGCGGAAAAAAAAGGAAGACTAGCAACACCAGGTTAAGGACGATCATCACCCCGAGATAGCGAAAAGTCATCAACAGCGCCACCGACATCGACAGGCCTTCGGCCGGGGGAAGTTCCGGGTAATGGCGTGCCTCGACGGCGGCGGCGATGTCATCGAAGAAAAGACAGATGACGGCGGTGATGACCCCCGGAAACAAGAACCACGTCATCACCCCCGTCGCCAGCCCCCCCAACAGGTCGACCGCCCATTCCAGCCAGCCGATGGCGAAAAAGGACGTTGACGTCAGCAGAGTGCCGATCACCGTCCACAGGACGGCGAACACGGTCAAGGCGGCGCCGATGCTGAGCCAAAGCATCTTGCGGGTGCGGGGATCGTTGAGCTGAAATACGGCTTTGGAAAAGGCGTTGAACATATTGATAAGAAAAAAAGGCGGCGGTTGAATAATTTTCCGGTCAGGGGCCTTTATTTAAACACCGGCGTGAACCGGGGCAAGAGCCGGGCCGTGGTGGCCGGAAACTCGATGTTGTCGCTCCCCTGGCCGCCGCTATACTCGCCAGGGGGCTTTCGACGGCATTCATCGCCTCCCATAGCCCCGGGCCCGGGAGGAACCCATGACCGACCCTCAATTTGACGTTATCGGCATCGGCAATGCCATCGTTGACGTGCTGGCTCATGCCGACGACGAATTCCTGGCCGCCGAGGGCCTGACCAAGGGCACCATGACCCTGATCGACGCCGAAGAGGCCAAGCGGCTTTACCAAAAGATCGGGCCGGCGGTCGAATGTTCGGGCGGCTCAGCCGCCAATACCATCGCCGGACTGGCGTCCCTCGGCGGCCAGGGCGCCTTCATCGGCAAGGTCCATGACGATCAGCTGGGCGAGGTTTTCCGTCACGATATCCGCGCCCTGGGCGTTGCCTTCGACACCGTGGCGAACGATTCCGGCCCACCGACGGCGACGTCGATGATCCTGGTGACCCCCGACGCCCAGCGGACAATGCAGACCTTTCTCGGCGCCTGCGTCGATTTAGGCCCGGACGACATCGACCCGGAAATGATCACCGATGCCAAAATCACCTACCTGGAAGGCTACCTCTGGGACCCGCCCGGCGCTAAGGAGGCCTTCGTTAAGGCCGCAGATGTGGCCCACCAGACCGGCCGCAAGGTGTCGTTCAGCCTGTCGGACCCTTTCTGTGTCGACCGCCACCGGGACGATTTTCTCGATTTGGCCGAACACCATGTCGATATCCTGTTCGCCAACGAGCAGGAAATCATTTCCCTTTACCAGGCTTCGAGCTTCGACCAGTCCCTGCAGGCCGTTCGCGGCCATTGCGAAATTGCCGCCTTGACCCGGGGCGCAAAAGGCTCGGTCATCGTTTCCGGCGACGAAATCCATATTATCGACGCAGACCCGGTCAGCAAACTGGCCGACACCACCGGCGCTGGCGATGCCTATGCGGCGGGGTTCCTTTTCGGCCTCGCGTCGGGCCGCGACCTCGCCACCAGCGCGCGGATCGGCGGCATTGCCGCGGCCGAGGTGATCTCTCATATAGGCGCCCGCCCGGATGGTTCGCTCAAGGACTTGATCGAGGAAAAACTGGGCTGATCATTCATGTGGCCACGGCATAAGGTTGAGCGCCGATGCCGCGAGGGATACCCTGGTACCCCATGAACGATTCTTCCTCCCGTTTTCACGCCAACCCGGGCGAAACGCCCCTGCCTTCCGGTTCCGGGCTGTCGCGCCGGTTCCGGACGACGCCCTTTTGGCGGGCGCTGCCCGGCGGCATGCGGCGGCGCTGGTGGATGTTCAGGCCCCTGGACCTGATCGCCCGTCATTGGCCGGTTTTCAAGAAACCACGGGGCGTCCTGGTGGTGCGTATGGACGGCATCGGCGACATGGTGTTGTTCCGCCGCACCCTCGACCGCTACGCCGAGATCTTCGGGGTCGATAAATCCGAGATCACCGTCTTGGGCTGCGCCAGTTGGGCAAACCTCGCCGATGTGGTTTTTGAGGGCTATAAGGTTTACGCCATCGACGAACACGCTTTTGCCCAGCGGCCTTTTTACCGGTTCAAGATATCCCTTTGGGTCCGCGGCCTGGCGCCGGCGGTCGCGGTTTGCGATTCCTATATGCGCCGGGCGTTGATGGCCGACAGCCTGGTTTGGGTTTCAGCCGCCCCAAGAACGGTGGTTTCGGCGCCTTACGTCAGCGAACGGACCCGGTCCGAATTCGGCTATTACATCAGCCAGGTGGACGAGATCATCGACACCGGCCCCTACCCGACCCACGAGGTCATTCGCCATTTCAGGTTTATCTCGGCCATCGCCGGGCGGACCATAGAGCCCGAAACGCCCCGAATCCCATGGCGCGACTGGGACCCGCCCCTTGATCCCGGCGGCGCTTACGCGGTCCTCAACCCCGGCAGTAATGAGCCCGGCCGGCGTTGGCCGTTGGCGGGTTATGCGGGCCTGGCCCGGCGGCTCCTGGACCGGGGCCTTCGGGTGGTCTTTGTCGGACGGCCCGGCGACCGGGGCAAAGACCCGGTGATCGACGATATTGCCCAGGAGGAAGGCATCATCGACCTGACGGGACGCACCGACCTGGCACAGCTTCTGGACCTGATGAACCATGCCCAGCTCGTCGTCAGCAACGATACCGGGCCGGCGCACCTTTCCATCGCCCTGGGCCGGCCGACGGTGGTCATTGTCGGCGGCGGCCACTTCGGCAGCTTCGTGCCCTACCCCAAGGAGATCACGCCGCCGACGGCGCGCTTCGTCTATAAGGAAATGGAATGCTACCACTGCTTCTGGCGCTGCCACCTGCGGGCCAACAAACATCAGATATTCCCCTGTGTCGGCGGTATCGGTGAAGAGCGCGTTTGGGACGCCTGCGAGGCGCTTCTGGGGGCCGGTCCTGGGGCGCCATGAAATCGTGGCTTCAATCGGCTTCCGTTTACCGTGACCGGCGCATCCTTTCGTTATTGTTTTTGGGCTTCTCGAGCGGCCTTCCCTTCGGGGTACTGGCCGATCCGCTGACCGCCTGGCTGGCCGATTCCCAGGTCAGCAAGACCGCCATCGGCCTGTTCGCCCTGGTCAGCATTCCCTATTCCCTGAAGTTTCTTTGGGCGCCGCTGATGGACCGGGTGCCGCTTCCAATTTTGTCCCGGCGGTTCGGCCGCCGGCGGGGCTGGGCGTTGTTGACCCAGTTTGCCTTGCTCGGCGTTATCTTCGCCATGGGCCAGACCGACCCGGCCGGGGACCTTTGGTGGACAGCGGTGTTCGCCCTTGCCGTGGCCTTCGCGTCGGCCAGCCAGGACATTGTCATCGACGCCTACCGGGTGGAAATCCTCGAAACCAAACAGCTTGCCGCCGGCGCCGCCATGGCAACATTCGGCTGGCGCGCGGGCCAGGTCGGCGCCGCCGCGGGCGGCCTAATCTTCGCCGACATCTTCCCGTGGTCCGCCGTTTACGCCGCCATGGCGATGCTGGTGCTGATCGGCATCGCCGCCATCCTCATCAACCCCGAGCCCTCCAGGCCCCTGAACGCAGAGGCCCGGGAGCTTGAGCGCCGGGCCCGGGACTTCGCGGCCGATAACCGATATTTGCCGCCGGCGCTGCGGCGCTCCCTGGCTTGGCTTTACGGTGCCGTCCTTTGCCCGTTTCAGGAATTCCTGGGCCGCCGAGGCTGGGTCGCGGTGTTGTTGTTTATCCTATTGTATAAGTTCGGCGACGCGGTTCTGGCAGTGATGAAGGTGCCATTTTTCCTCGAGATCGGCTTCACCAAGACCCAAATCGCCGAAATCGCCAAGATCTTCGGCGTCACCGCCATCATCGCCGGCGGCCTTATGGGCGGCATCCTTCTGGTGCGGGTCGGAATCATGCGCGGGCTGTTGATCTCCGGCGTGCTGATGGCGCTTTCCAACCTGATATTCGTGGCCCAGGCCTGGGCCGGAAACGACACGTGGATGCTGGTGCTGACCATCACCGTCGAAAACGTTACCACCGGGCTCGGCACGACAGCGTTCATCGCCTATCTCTCCAGCCTTTGCAACGTCGCCTACACGGCGACTCAATACGCGCTGTTGACGTCGCTGATGGCGTTTTCGCGGACGGTGATGTCGTCGGGGGCCGGATGGCTCGCCGATCAGGTCGATTGGGTGACGTTTTTCGTCATCACCACCATCGCCGCCGCGCCGGGGTTGGCGTTGCTTCTATGGATGATGCGGCATTATCCGGCGCCCGAGAACGGCGACCGGGATGCGGAACCGGCCGCCGCCTGAACGCCCCCTCTCCGGCCTAAGGGTAGGACTCAATCGCCTGTTCGAGCGCCTCCTCGCTGAAATCGTCCCATTCCAGCGTCTGTGTGAGCCTGAGGGCCGACACACCATCCGGCAAGTCGCCGACGTGCTGCAGGTCAGGCTCGAAGCCATCCTTGAGTTTCAGCGCGCATGAGGGTGCCCCGTGCAGGTCCGCGTGCAGGTAGCGATCGTGTCTGTCCATTCGCTTGCGCACAATCTGGTCGTTGCCGCGCGCATCCTTCCCGCCGATGAGCAGGTGGCCATCGCCGACGACCGCCCAGCGATGTCTCTCGAACCAGAAGCGCTTGCTGCGCTTGGCCCCCTGCAATCTGCCGGCCGCTTCGTCCTTCGCCCGCTTCTTCTCGACGCGCAGCGCCTCAGACTCGGTGACTTCGAGTGCTTTCGCCGCTCCCACGGCCTTCTCCTTCTGCTTGCGCCCCTTGTCGAAGTAGCTCTGGGCGGCCTGGTGGGGGCTCGAATCCAGGTCGAGTTCGACACGGCTTCCGGGGTCGCCATCGGCATCTGGAAGGTAGACCATGATGCTCTTCTTCGCAGGGTCGAGCGACTCGATCCACTCGATGTCACGCGCCTGGAGGCGCACCTCGTCCCATCCGTGATCCTCGACCGCCTGCCTGATCTGTTCGAGCAGCTCCT
>ENA-ORDI01001634-ORDI01001634.1-marine-metagenome-genome-assembly--contig:-NODE-1634-length-12047-cov-2.875355_pt1 | contig 12047 bp, 12 predicted proteins | sample MGYA00248628_ERZ508525 | MGnify/ENA primary metagenome ERZ508525 (study PRJEB26195, sample SAMN05422138) | marine metagenome | isolation source: East of Porto Seguro, South Atlantic Ocean | place...
TCCTTTTCCGAAAGTAGACATAAAATTTATAAGTTCAGGTGTCACTTTTTCAGCTGCAAAAGCTAAATCCCCTTCATTTTCCCTTTCTTCATCATCAACAATGATTACCATTTTACCTAATTGAAGGTCCTGAATTGCTGTCTGTATATTTGCGAACATTTTAATTGTTTTTATTTGTAGATAAAGATTTTTCTACATATTTTGCTAATATGTCAAATTCTATATTTAAATTCTGTCCTGATTTTTTTAATTTTAAATTTGTATTATTGAATGTATAAGGAATAATTGAAAGGGTGAAATTATTATCAATACATTCTACAACTGTGAGACTAATTCCGTCTACAGTTATAAATCCCTTTTCTACTATATACTGAGTATACGTTTTAGGATGAGAGATAGTAAATATTTTTGAATTCCCTTCTTCTTTTATATTTTCAATTTTGCCAACAGTATCAACATGACCTTGTACAAGATGGCCACCTATTAATCCGTTGTAAGCCAATGGTTTTTCTAAATTTAATAAATCATTTTCATTTAAATCTTTAAGGTTTGTTCGGTTCATAGTTTCAGGGGATATTTCTACTACCAAATGTTCTCTATATAAATCTACAATTGTTAGGCAAATACCATTTACTGAAATACTGTCAGATATATTTAATGCTTGAGCAATTGATGGTTCGTGAATAACAAGTTTATCAGCTGTAAGTTCTTTTATAATTCCAATTTTTTCAACTATACCACTAAACATTTATATCCACGCTTTTATTAATATATCATCTTCTATTGAAGAGTTAATTATTTTTTTTGGTTTGTATGAATTTATTATTTTATTTATTCCTTTACTGCCAAAGGGGACAAATTTTGATTCTCCTATAATTTTAGGGCTGATAAATAAAATAATTTTATTAACTAGGTTATTGTATAGCAATTCTCCTGGTAAAGTAGATCCGGCTTCAACAAAAATATTTATAAGGTTATATTTGATCAATACTTCAGGCAAATATCCAAGATCTAGTTTTTTATTTTTACCTGTGGGTATATGTTCTATTGTTACCCCCTTTGAATGTAGTTTGTCTTTTAATTTATTTTCTATTTTTGATGTTATTAAGATACAGTTTGAATCAAGAGATTTAGAATTATATGGAACCCTTCCGTTAGTATCTAGAATAATCTTTTTAGGCTGGTGTTTTTTTTGGTAATTAGGTAATCTGACATTAAGTTGAGGGTCGTCGTATATTATTGTATTTACTCCTGTTAAAATAGCATCGGAATTAGACCTTATATGATGTACATATTCTCTTGATTTTTTTGAGGAAATCCATTTAGAATCTCCGGTTTTGCTTGCAATTTTACCATCTAAGGACATAGCGTATTTTACAGTAAAGAAAGGTTTTTGATATTTAACAAAATATTTATATGATTCTAGAGTGTATTCCAGAGTTTCATCATATTTAAATATTTCTGTAGTAATTCCTTTATCTTCTAATATTTTTATTCCTCTGCCATTTATTTTCGGATTAGGGTCAGTAGATCCAATAATCACATGTTTAATTTTGTTTTTTATTATTTCTTTTGTACATGGAGGTGTATTTATTTCAATATTGCAAGGTTCAAGAGTGGTGTATAAAGTACTGTTTTGAATATTACTAGAAGATGATTTTATAGCTTCGATTTCAGCATGATTTTTCCCGTATGCTTGAGTATGTCCTATGCTAATAATTTTATTTTGTTCAGAAACTATTACTGCACCTACAGGGGGATTAGGGCTTGTTAATCCCATAGCTAATTTAGCTTGGTTAATTGCTTCTGACATGTATTGATTAGATTTATTTTTCAAAATCTTTATGAAACAAACTTGCTGTGGGTAATTTTTGCCCTTGATATTTTGAATTCAAAATCTCAGAGCCATAAGGTATTTCTACAGGAGTGGTTAATTGTGTAAATGACATTTGTCCAATTTTCATACCTTTGTAAAGCGTTATAGGTAGATTAGATACATTACTTAATTCCAAGGTAAGATTCCCTTTAAATCCAGGGTCAACATAGCCAGCTGTTGAATGAATTAGTAAACCAATTCTTCCAAGAGAGCTTTTGCCTTCTAATCTTGATACTAAATGATTTGGGATTTCAACATATTCAAGGGTATTTCCTAATACAAATTGATTTGGATGTAATATAAAAGGTTTGTCAGATTTAATTTTAATTAAGTCTGTTAGATCATCAGAAATGTTTTTTACATCAATATAGGGTTGCTCAGTATTTCTGAATACTAATATATTTTCATCTAATCTTACGTCAACACTGGCTGGCTGGATTGCATTTTCTCCTAAAGGTTCAATGATTATATTATTGTTTTTTATTTCTTCTTTTATAGTTTTATCACTTAATACCATATTTTCTCCAAGGTGAATTTTAGCATAATATAATGATCATTTAACTATTGAAAAGCCCATATTAACAATAAAAGATAAAGTTAACTGGCCACTGGAAATTTCAGTTGAAGGAGCAGCTGCCATGCGTGTTATTCCAATATCTGATTCTGAAATTTGTTTTGCAAAATTAATGGGCGAATTTTCTGATATATAAATTGGTGAACCTAATAGAACATGGGCAAACTTTGCTATCTCATTAGCTTTGTTTTCCGCATCAATTATTGCGTTTTGCCTTAGTTTTGTTTCAAAAACTTTTGGATTTTCGATAGAAAAATTTATAGAATTAATTCGTAAATTATCTCCTATTGATTTTGGGCCATAAGAAATGGTATCTATAAGATCTCCAATTTTGTCAATATCTCTATAAGTGAATGAAGAATAATGAGATACTTTATAACCTGTTAATTCCGAGCCGTCCTTAGTATATTTGTATTGAGGATTTATATTATATCTTGAGGTTTTAATTTCAGTTTTTTTAATACCTTTATTTATTAATATTGAAATTAACTTTGCATGATCTGTGGCTACAGTTTGCACTGATTCTGAAACTAATTTACTAGTTGATTCTATCCCGACAGACATCACAACCATATCAGGTTCTACCATAATTTTAGCTTGCCCATTTACCCATATGCCAATTTGACCATTATTTATTATTTGAGTATTAGGCTGAATTCTGGAAATATTTTTATTTGAATCATTTAAATTGCTAATATTTTTTTGGGTTGAGTCGTCAGATTCGATATTTGTCTGATCATTATCATTGCTACATGAAATGGCTATTACAAATATAAATATAGATATGAATGGAAATTTAAATATTTTAATCATTATAGTATTAAATTTTAAATCTTGTTGCTTACAGCTTACCTAAATAGGAATAAAATAAGAAGAAAAATAATGTCAATTTATATTTATGAAATATTTATTAAAAACATGGAACTCTTTAGTTGAAATTTCTGAAAGTATTTTAATAGGCTTACTGTTTTTCCTGGCTTTGAATCTTACATTGCAAAATTATGTGGTAAGAGGAGATAGTATGGTTCCTAATTATGTTTCAGAGCAAAGGGTGCTTGTATTAAAGTTTGCTTATATTAAAAATATTTTAACTAAAGATATTGTTAATAATAATTCATATTATTTACAACCTTTTGATCCTCACCGAGGAGATATAGTCGTTTTCAAATATCCTGAGAATGTTAACAGGAAATTTGTGAAAAGGATTATAGGATTACCTGGTGATATTGTTTTAATAAAAAATGGATTTATTTTTGTTAATAATATAAGAATACGAGAACCATATCTTGAATCAGACAAATATCGCGGTTATGATAATTTTGGACCTATAACCGTAGATTCGGATCATATATTTGTTTTGGGTGATAATAGAAGAGTAAGTAATGATTCTAGGAATTGGGGACTAGTAAGTTATGATTTAGTTATCGGAAAACCATTTATAACATATTGGCCTTTAGTAGATTGAATTATTTAAAGAAAAACCAGTTCTCTTCACTTTCAAATACCCATTTTTGAAAATTAATATCAGGTTTATTACTTCTGCTGCTACCAATAAACCATCCTGCTTCTGAATTATCACAAGGTAGTGGATTGGCGTCTCTTTCTTGTCTTGTAATTATTACATCTGAAGGAGAATTAACTCCTCTATTTTTGTAAAGATTAAATATTTCATCACTGGCAACTTCTAGAAAAGAAATTAAATGTATTTTAGTTTTTGATATACTTGCAGATACCGCTATTTCGCTATAAGAATTTTCATTTCCTAATGTACCTACTTGTTGCCCTGCTTTTATAGTTGAACCAACTTTAAGATTAGGATCAAGTGCAATATGATAATAGTCAAAATAATATCCTTTGGCAGGTGTATCTGTGGCCTGGATTCCAAAATTGGCTTCAGTTCCAAATTGATTTTCAGTGTATTCTATATGATTTATAATACCGTTTACAGGAGAATAAAATTTTATAGTCATCCATTTAAATGTATGAGGAGTTGTGCTGTAGGCACCATGGGTTTTAGCAGCCCCTATTGGGATGAGATAGTGTTTCATACTCTTACAATTTTGTCGTGTAGGATCATCTTCGTCAGTTTTGTAAGAATAATTATGTCCTACGGCAGATCTAATTTTTGACATTCTAGAAAATTTATCTAGATCCGTGAAATTAAATTTTGCAATTTTTGGTATATTGTTAGGATCAAAACTTTGAACATATTTATCAGCTTCTTCTTTGGCTTCAGCTGCTTCTTTTGCTTTTGATGCCTCATTTCTTTTACGCATATCTGCAATTCCTTTTTCGCACTCTGCCTTAGCATCTTTAGGAACTGAGGCACAAGGATCTTTAGCATTTGGATCAATTGGTTGGTGTTGATCAGATTTTGAATTCTTTAAATATTCTTGTATGTCTATTTTGACTTTTTGAATACATACAAATTGCTTGATTTTGGATATTGAAGAACATAATTTTCCAGGGTCAAGTTCTGATAATGTGCCTTCCAAAGCAGCTTGTTTAATTTTTAATGATATTTCATTCATCAATTTATCTTGGTTAGATTGTTCTGAATCATCACTTTTAGCTTTGGGAGCCGGATCGGTTTTAGCTTTGGGAGCCGGATCGGTTTTAGCTTTGGGAGCCGGATCGGTTTTAGCTTTGGGAGTGGGATCACTTTTAGCTTTGGGAGCCGGATCACTTTTAGTTTTGGGAGCTTCATCAGATTTTGGTTTTGATGGCTCAGTACTTTTAGCTTTGGCAGGTGTGCCAGTTTGAGATTTAGTTACTACTTCTTCGTAAGCTTTGTCTAATTGTTTTTGTTTAGCAATTGCTGTATCCATCACATCTGGTGAACTAGAACAAGATATAGTTAATAAAGCTAGTGATATTAACAGCAGATTGAGTATTTTTTTCATGAATTTATTGAGATTCAAATCTTAATGTATAAGATTCTATCAGTATTTTAATGAAATTAAAACAATAAAAGCAGTAACAATCTATAACATAAAGTTGTACAATATTATCCGTTATTTTGCTTAGGACCGGTAGCTCAGTTGGTAGAGCAACGGCCTTTTAAGCCGTGGGTCGTGGGTTCGATCCCCACCCGGTTCACACCTTCTTGAAATAACCTTTAAACATTTATCGATTTTCTTCAATGTTTCCTAAATACCATATACGGTTCTCGATTAATCCTCTAATGTAATTGATCTGACCAACATGTTGCATATTCCCTGCTACCATTCTCATTAACTCATAACCTATTGTATTTTTTGTAGCAGGTATTATTTTGTCATAATCATTTGTTTGTTGAGTATTGAAATACCGTAACATTTTTTTATGTACTGATTCATAATATTCAGTTAATATACTAAGTTTAACTGGGATTATTTTACTTACTTGTTCTGATGTATGCCCAATGCCTAAATCTTTATCTGATCGTGGAAGATTATAACTTTTATACCATTTTTCCGTTATCCAAATTTGATCTTCGCCTGATATTAAAGAAATTCTTCTGTCAAAACCCCTTGTCATGTGCCATACAGTCCAGGCAATATTATTAGATTCATCCCCTGGGCGTATACAAACTTCTTCAAGAGTTAATTTGTCCAGACATATGTGCAACATTTCTTTTACTCTATTCATACACATGATTATGTATTTATTTATGTTCATTTTATTGATTCCCTAGTATTATTTTTATCTAATTCATTAGAGTGTTAACACTTTATTTATAATCGGGTTTTTATTCTTCCATAATCAGCATAATTTTTACCTGGGATGCCTAATATTTTAGCTCCAACATTATCAATCAAATGATCTATTCTTTCTTTTACAGTTAATTTTTCATCGTTCCAACTACTATAGAAAGCAACATTTGATTTATCTAAAGCAGCTTTTACTTTTTTTCTGGCTTCATTCATATATTCAGGATAAGGAGGATCATGGGCGTCAGGATCTCCGTAACTCATACCCATATCTCCAGGTCCCCACTCAGCAAATCCAATTCCAGGGACTGCTGCTATTTCAGATGCATTATCTACACAATATCTATCTTCAATTTTTAATCCTAAGAGGATTTCTCCTTCTGGATTTAAAGGCCATGGATCAGCTAAATCAGTATATTCTCTTTGAGAAATTCCCCAAATTTCTGATGGTTGTTTTTGGCCCCCTGAACCTCTTAATCCTTCAGGAAGAAATTCTCTTCCGAGTTTGTGATAAGGATATCTGGCTGAAGCTACGAAAGTTTTAACTGCTTCCACATCTCGTGTATGAGTTTGTAATACTCCATGAGCTCCCGTAGAAAGGACATGGCGAGTTTGCCAGGCGTTATAAAGCATTTCTTCTTTTGTCATACAATTTGAAGGTAAAGTGCTCACTACAGTTGGCATTAAATATCCATCAGGGGTAGGGCCACCCTCTTTTAAACCTCTCATGAATTGTGTTAATCCTACAATATCAAAAGCATGATGTTCAAATTCAATTAGAATTAAATCTGCCCATGTTTGTGACATTTGTTTTCCTGCATTATATGTAAGTTCCTTAGCACTGGTTGAATATACAGGTTGATCTGCTTCTAATAATGATATAACTTTATTTATTCTTTTTTTCATAATGCTTCTTTCACTTTTGGAGCAGGCAGTGTTCCAAGTACAGATTCTACCCATTTAGCTGCATTTAGCAACTTTTTCTCTTTGAAGGGCTCACTTACTAGTTGTATGGATTGCGGTAATCCATCTTCAGAAAGACCTGCTGGTATAGCAATGCTAGGTAACCCTGTAAAAGTCCAAGGACTTTGAAATCTTGTATCACCGGTACGAGATAAATCTTTAGGAGGGAGTCCACTGGCAGTTGGCATCATTAGAACATCAAAGGATTTCAGTGCATCAATAGCAACTTTTCGCATTTGGTTTCTGAATTCAAGAGCATTAATATATTCAGTTGCATTTTGTGAGAATCCAGATTTAATATATTCTAGTGTAATGGCTTTATATTTATCTGCGTACTTTAAATATAATGGTTTGTGCCATTGTGCCATTTCTGATTGTTGAACAATTTTATGAGATTTGAACCCTGATGGAAAGTCGATCTTTATATCTATTTCATCAATTATAGCTCCTTGATCAGACAGGGATTTTAAAGCTGCGAGTGTTGATTGTTTTACGTTTTCATCTGATTCGTCAATAAAATATTTACTTAAAAAGCCTATTTTAGGAATTAAATTACTAAAACTATAATCTATTTCAAACGAGTCAGCCTTAATTGAGCTATGTTGATCATTGGGATCATAGCCTGCAATTGATTTTAAAATCATAGTAGCATCAATTACATTTCTACAAAGTATTCCTACTGTGTCACAACTGTTAGATTGTGGAATAACTCCAGCTTTGCTGATGAGTCCGTATGTAGGTTTTAGGCCAACAATTCCGTTGTACGCAGCAGGGCGTAACACAGAACCCACAGTTTGTGTCCCTAGTGCATAAGGAAGCATACGAGTTGCTACTGCAACGGCTGATCCAGTACTTGAACCTCCTGGTGTTCGATTTGTATCCCATGGATTTTTAGTATCAGGAGGATGCCCGTCAGCAAATTCAGTAGTGATTGTTTTTCCTAGCAATACAGCACCATTTGCATGAAGAAGTTTTACAACATAGGCATCAGAATTAGGAATTCGGCCTTTGTATATTTCTGATCCAGCTTCTGTAAGTATGTTTTTAGTATCAAATATGTCTTTGAGTCCGTATGGAATTCCTTCAAGAATAGAATTAGAAGGTTGTTTATTTAATTTTCTTTTCCTATCTGATTCAGATGCTTGTTCTAATGCTTTTTCATGTGTGATTAAAGCAAAAGCGTCTACAGATGGTTCTGTGGCTTCAATATGTTTGAGAAATTCGTTGATTAGATCAACTGATGAAATTTCCCTCTTTTTCAGTAAATTAGAGAGTTCAAAAACACCCAGTTGATGTAAATTGTTATTCATCTTATTTAGTTCCAAACTCTTGATGCAATTTCATTAGCTTTTGTAATTATATATTCTTCGTCTAAGTTAAGAATTTTATGCTCTTTCATAATCCATTTACCGTCCACCATTACAGATTCAACATCGTGGGTTTGCCCCATATGAACCCAGTTTGATATTATGTTTGTTTGTGGTGTTAGGTGAGGTTGTAAAAGATTAACTATTATTAAATCTGCCTTGCTTCCTTGAGATAAAGTTCCTGCATTAGAAATGCCAAGAGACTTATAACCGTTATATGTAGCTCTTTTGTAAGCTTCATTTGGAGTTGGGTTTCTTCCGTCAGTCATTCTTACTCGTTCCATGAACATGCCTGTTCTCATTACGACAATCATATTTTCGTCCATATTATCTGAACCCATAGCAATTTTACATCCAAATTCTTCTAGATCTTTTATGTTAGGACTCAAGCCTCTTCTTGCTGCAATTGCCGCGTTAAAAGATACTGTAGATTTATATTTTCCAAGAATTTTTTCTTCTTCAGTTGTCATACATCTGCAGTGTGCAGCAATAAGTTTATCACTTAAAAAATTATTTTCTTCTAAGTATTTTGTGGGAGTTGTTCCATAATTGTCTTTTATATTTTGTACTTCTCCCCATAGTTGATTTAAATGTATAGTTGAAATAACACTTAATTTATCCTGAAGGGAACGAATTCTATGTAGTGAATTTGGGGAATTCATATCCGGAGACCATGCAGCAATGCCAACAGTTATTCTTGAATGATCATAGTCATGCCATTTTGAATATAAATTTGACATTTGCTCTAATCCATTTTCATTTTTTTGTGGGTCGGATTTAATTTCGCCTGGTTCTCCATAACTTCCTGTTATTCTATCTGAGATTTGTTCTGCCAAAACTAATCTGAGCCCACTTTTTTGAAGTTCATCTGCATAATCCATAATACCTTCAGCAACTTCCATTGCAACAGTTGTACCAGATTTGATTGATTCGATTGCTCCAAGAAGTACCATTATTTGGTGTTCTTCTTTAGAAATCTCTGGTAATGGACGTCTTGGGAGACCTGGGAATGGAGGAGTATTTGACGGAGATTCGTTTTCAAATATTCCCCTTGCTAATGTTAATCTGAAATGAGTATGGCAATTTGCAAATCCTGAAAATATTGCTTTGTTAGTTGCATCTATTGTTGTTGCATCAGGGTATTTTTTTTCAACTTCAGAATTTGGCACAATATCTAAAATGATATCTTTTTCTATGATTAATGAATGATTTTCTTGAACTGAAATTGTATCTGTACATGTAATTATTTTTCCATTTCGGATTACAGTTTTCATCATTTTCTCCTGTCCTTATTTCCCTCAGTATAACATAATTGATTTATCCGCAGAAACAAAATGAATATTAATCTTTACATAAGGAATTAAATTTTTTTTGATGCTTAATTATTTGTCCTTTTTACTATATTTTCTGACTATTTCTTCGGTTCTGAATTTTCTAATTACATATAAATTCAATGTTACAAGCAGGATTATTAATACATATAATCCGATATCTCCAAAGAAAGCACTGGCAATAAAAGAAAGTGGAAAGTATAACAAAAGTTTAACAAACCATCGTAAGTGATGATATTTTTTTAATATATTTTCAATCATAATTAAATCAATACATTATTAATTATGAGCATTATATATAAATTATAATGACATCTGTGTCATGAGAAGGCTTTAAGCTTATTAAATTATTAAATATATTAAATGAATAATGCTAATATCATTTTTTAGTACTGATATTTTAACCTTAAAATAGTTAAAATTCGGAGTATAAAACAATATGGGACATGATAGAGTTCTGAGCCAGATCCATCATGTCCCTATATTTTAATGCTTATCACTATAAAATGTGATTAAAGAAGTAAAATGTCTAAAATAGAAATTATATTCAGGTTTATATTAGCTATAATTGTTTTTCTTATTCCTTTAGCTATAATTTATTTTGTATTTTTTTAAAAGGATTTAAAATCATTGGGTATATTTATATAAAAAGGGACATTAATGACAAAACAGTGTTATTTTTGTAATAAAGTAATAGGATTAAATTCTGTATATTGTACTTATTGTGGAAATAAAGATATCACTGAGGACGAGATAGCCGATATTAAAATATATCTAAAAAAACAAGAAGAGATGAAACAAAGTGGAGAAGAGAAATAAAAGGATTTAAAGATTAATTTTTCATGAATCTCTTCCTCTGCGTACAGCTTTACCAGGTAAATTCCCAGTATGAATGTTATCTTTTATAACAAATTGTCCGTTTACGATTACCTGTTCAATTCCTTCTGAAAGCTGTCTTGGATTAGCTTTAGTTGCTGGTACATTAACTTTTGGTAAATCAAACACAATAACATCTGCGTCATAATTATCTAATATTAGTCCCTTGTTTTTTAACCCAAGTCTTTGGGCAGGGAATGATGACATTTTTCTTATTCCATTTTCTAAAGTTAAGAATTTGTCATCTCTGGCGTATTCAGAAATTATTTTGGTAAAAGTACCGAAAGTTCTTGGACTAGGATGATCTCCGAATAATATCGAGTCAGAAGCGATCATACCTGCTGGATGTTTAACGAATTCAGGCAGTGTCTGTGGATTGCCACCAAGCCCAACAAATGATATCCCTAAATTTTCATCAACTAAAAGATCAAATAATACGGTACTTGGTTCTTGGTTTTTAATTTCAGCAATTTCATTTACAGATAAACCGTCATATTTTTTATTGTGTGGTTTTTTAAAATTTGTTAACCAGGTTGTTGGAAATGTTTTGTTTATTTCCTTAGCTATTTTTTTTCTTGAGTTAGTTGATTGAAGGTGTTGCATTAGCTTTTCTGGGCCACCGTCTTTACTCCAATTTGGTAGAATAATAGTTAATGTTGTTCCCGAATATGGATAAGTGTAACAATCAAAAGTAACATCCATACCGTTTTTTATGGCATTTTCTACTAAACCTAAATAATCTGTATATTTACCATTTGTTATATTTTTACTATGTACATACATCATCTTTTGATAATAATGAGTTAAATGTAGTGGTAAACTGGCTATTTTTGCAATTTCAACAGCTTCATCATATGGAGCTAATATATTTTCAGGTTTTGCTAACAATCCTCTTGTATGAGTATGATAAAAACCTCCAAGTTTTGAAGCTTCTTTACACAGTTCTATAAGTTCTTCGGTACTTGCGTATGCCCCCGGAGGGTAATCAAGACCTGTAGATAACCCCCATGCACCTTCTTCCATGCATTCTCTTAAGGCTGATTTCATATTTTCAATCTGCTTTTTGTTAGCTGGTTTGTCATTCCATCCAACACCCCATATTCTAAGAGGTCCATTACCAATAATACATGCTATATTAATTGCAACTTTATTGTCCACTTTATTCAGGTACTCTATAGTTTTTAACCAGTCAGGACTTTCAGGTGGATAATCATTTAAACCTGAATCAAACCATATATATCTTTCAAGTTCTGATTTGTTTTTGAAAGGGACAGGTGATATTCCATCAATACCTATTAATTCAGTTGTTACTCCCTGGAATACTTTGGGTTCATGTTTTGGTTCACCAAATATTGTAAGTCCAGTATG
>ENA-ORDI01001637-ORDI01001637.1-marine-metagenome-genome-assembly--contig:-NODE-1637-length-12042-cov-5.748015_pt1 | contig 12042 bp, 10 predicted proteins | sample MGYA00248628_ERZ508525 | MGnify/ENA primary metagenome ERZ508525 (study PRJEB26195, sample SAMN05422138) | marine metagenome | isolation source: East of Porto Seguro, South Atlantic Ocean | place...
ACAAATGTTCCCGGCTCACCTAAATTAATTGAGCGTCCGATCTCCGTGCCATTCAGATAGGCCACAAAGCCATCGTCATAATCAGCGTGGAGAATGGCGTGGATAAGATCTACAGCATCCGTCACCGCAAAGATCCTGCGCAGATAAACAGAGAGAGCCGGATCAATCTCCGTGCCGTCATCTTCATCACCATAACCAAAACCGCCGGGCCCTGTGGACCAGCCAGAATCATCAAATCCAATGGTATTCCAGTCAGACGGCAATTCTGATTCCGGTAACAGGTAGGCCCAGTTATCACCAGCATAGACAGCTGTTTCCCAGTGATCCTGGGACAGGCAAACCGACACCACAAACAAACTCGCTAGAAGATTTACACCTTTAGTGCTTATTTTGAACATATCAAAAGCATATCCATTCTGATCAGCAATTTACACCAAAAACAAAAAAACACGCACAAAGCCGGGTTTAAATATTATACCTTTAAGATGTGTTAAATTTTTCATCATGCTCTGCCCTATAAATCCAGTTCGTTATTATTTATTGCGAGAAAAATATTAGGTCAGGATGCGAGTTTTACCAGGAATCTTTAAAAGATATAACAGTAATTTGGCTAACAATTTTAGCAGAATAATTGATCTGCTTTAACCTATATTTATTAATTATTTAAGTTGTTCTTATGATATCAATGACCACAAAACTTTTAGTTTATGTCTTGTCCTGTATTTTATTTATTTACCCTATAAAAGTAAAAGCAGAAACATCATCTTTTAAAGATGATATAAACAAGCTTTCCATATTCAAAAATGCTTTTGATAAAATGTATGGAGAGATGAAACACCTTAACAACAGTGCAACACGGCATGAAACAGGTTATTTCTCCAATATTGAAAACGACCAGGTTGAAAATCTTTTATTTCAGTATTTAATACTGCGGTCATCCGTTTGGGAGATTATTAATAAATATCGTGATTATAGTACATATTCTGATGATCCATCCGAAAATATGAAAGCTCTGATCATTGGATATACTTCTGCACTTACATTATACAAGTACAGCGGAATTCTGATCACTACTAACATGGGAGATGGTCAGGCCATCGATAAACTAAATGAATCGTATTATAAGAGCGGTATTCCAAGAGGTTCTTTTCAAACAGTTTATATGAGTTTAACAAAGCTTGAGCACCTGGACGAGCTAGATATCGCCCATGAACTTATTTCAACTGAAATGAATGAACCGGGAACTGAATTACACACACTTATAAAAGATCCAATTTATGGACCATTATTAAATGATCTTGATCAATTGCACCTTGCCCATGTGAAACTCCGTGAAGAGATCTTAAATCATTTTGTTCTGATTACACCCGAACTCACAAATCGGTTAAGGCACAGCTCGATCAAGAAGAAAGTAGAGGATTTAATTAAAAAAGCAGGAGGCAGATTTAATGCTTTGAAGGCAATCGTACTCACCTATGGTGGTCATCTCAAATCTCCTATATCAAACCACCTGACTTTTTCAGACAGAGAGAAAGACACACTCATTTCAATTCTTCAACCTGGAGATATCATTCTAACTTATTCTGAAGGCTATATGAGTAATATTTTCCTTCCAGGGATCTTTAAACATGGGATCGTATTTATTGGATCCAAGAATGGGTGGGAAGAGAATGACTGGCGTTCTATAGATATATCGCTTGAGCAAAGATTTCTCTTAAAACCTGGAGATGATATTATTGAAGCCATTGCAGAAGGTGTAGTCTCCAATTCATTAAAAAAGATTTTAGAAAAAGAAATAAACCGCCTTGCTGTTTTTCGTCCTGACCTGAGTAAGAGCCAAGTTCAGGATGTATTAAAAACAGTACATTCTTATTTAGGGAACTCGTACGATTTTTCTTTTGATTTCAATAATGCAGAAACACAAGTATGCACTGAATTAATCTATCGCGGATTTAATGACATTGGTCCAATTCATTTCGAACTTTCTAAACGGGCAGGGGTTATGAACATGAGTGCAGAAGATATTTGCAGATCAGCACTGGAGACAGGAAATTTGGAACTGGTTACACTTGTAATCGAAGATGAATACAGAGCAGGCAGACCACGTTTTGTAGAGAAAGAATACAGAATTAAAATTATGAATGAGTTATTGGATTAAATTATATATTATACTTTCTGAGCTGCTATTTCACTACGTGTTTTGACAGATTTAACAAAGGGATAGTAAAGATGGGATTGCCAGCTGTCATCAGGATCGTCTGGTATGCCGAAAACTTCAGGATATTTTCTGGTAATAAGGGCAGTACCAAAAATCACATCCCAAATAAAAAACATATTACTGAAATTCCCATTAGGATTACTAACACCGTCAGCTGGACTTTTCCCATGATGCGAAAAATGTGTACATGGTGTGGATATAAGCCGCTCAATTAACCAGGCAAGTGGATGCAAAAATTTGTGATTGTATAAAAATGCATCCCAGCGTGCTTCGCTGTGGGCACCAGTTACAATTAACTGTTTCATAATAATTGCAATAAGCACTTCTCGATATAACCCAAAATACGTAGCGATACCTAACCACCAGATATTGGGCATTAAAACATAATACAGAACTGCATTCCTGTAAGAAACCAATACACCCATTTCTCTTGCTGTATGATGGGGACGATGCAATTTCCATAACCAAGGCCATTTATGAGCCTTGCGATGATACCAGTACTGCAATAAATCATCTCCTATTAATACAAATAATGTAGAAGCCCATAGTGATGACCCTAAAAAATTATTGCGATATTCAGGCAATAGTTTTGCAAATAGCAGAGCGGATAAAAGAAATATAATCGGTTTAATAAATATAAAAAGCTGAAAGGTACTTACTAATTCTACATACCAATCATTTTTTGATCGTTTAGAATTTTTCCCGTAAAGACCGCCCAGGACTTCGATCAATCCAAAAATGATTAATATTGAAAATACCGCATATACATCTAAATATTTTATTTCAAGTATTGCCATTGAACATCCAAGTATATTGTAGAGCAAATTTACTTTATCTTGTAAAATAAATAAGTGAAAAAATCCTGTTACTGGGCGGGGCTCTTGCTTAAATCCAACACCTTTGGATGGTTCGACCATTAACGCCGAAAAAAGAGCAGTTTATATAAATTAGTATCTCATACGATCTTTCATTCAAAAACAAATGGGTGATATATTACTTGTGTCAAAATTGAAATAATCCAACTTCATCTTGATAAACATGGATTAGTGTTTTATATTTATTTTTGCTTTTCTTTAGATAACCAACTAAATCCATATACTACATAAGATTTTAAAATAGCGATATTAAGTTGGCAATACGATTAGAAAAGGATTATTCGTTAGACATTCCTCAGCAGGATGTGTGGGATGCAATGCAAGACCCTGAAGTTCTCGCAGAAATCCTACCAAACTGCAAATCTCTTACCCCCCTCGGTGATGATGAATTCATTGCCAACATCGAAGTAAAGATCGGCCCCATAAAAAGTCAGTTTAAATCCACTCTCTCCATTATAGAAAAATATCCCCCCGACAATTATGCTTTCAAACTAAATGGGAGCGGCACAAAGGGTCATATGTCAGGCAAAGGGTCTATCAAATTGACAAAGAATGGAACCGGTACGAATCTAAAATTTTTAGCAGAAGGTAATGTCGGCGGTATTATTGCCCGTGTGGGTCAAAGATTTATTGAAGCAACAGGTAAAAAACTCATGGATCAGGGCTTCGAAAATTTTAAACAGAAATTGCTCACATTAGAAAGTGAGCAGTCAACTTTATAAATGAGAAGGAGAAATAATGTCTTATTCAATATCAGTTAATGTGAATGGAATATCTCATCAGGATTCGGTGGATTCGCGCGTGCTGCTCGTTGACTATATTCGAGAAAAGTTAAGCTTGACTGGAACACATGTAGGCTGTGATACGAGTTCTTGTGGTGCCTGTACTATCCAAATTGATGGGAAGGCTGTGAAATCCTGTACCATGTTTGCTGTTCAGGCAGATGGGGCGGATATCACCACGATTGAAGGCATGTGTACCAATGGTGAACTCCATCCATTGCAGGAAGGATTCAAGGAAGAACATGGACTGCAATGTGGTTTTTGCACTCCGGGCATGATCATGGCGATGGCAGATTTTCTTGAAAAAACCCCTCATCCGTCTGAAGCAGAAATTCGTCACGGACTTGAAGGTAATTTCTGCCGATGCACCGGTTATCATAACATTGTAAAAGCGGTTCAATATGCCGCAAACAAAGGTTAGGAGGATAGGATGGGAGATCTAATTGGTAAATCAGTCAAACGGGTAGAAGATAATCGATTCCTTAAAGGCGAAGGCAAGTATACCGATGACTTTAATATGGCGCACCAGACCTATGCTGTGTATGTACGCAGTCCCCATGCTCACGCAAATATAAAAAGTGTGGACATTTCTGCTGCTGAAGCTATGGATGGTGTCGTGAAGGTTTTCACAGGACAGGACATTGCAGATGCTGGAATTGTCGGTTCCATCTGCGGATGGCAGGTTGATTTTAAAAATGGTGATACCATGAAAGAGCCGCCGCATCCAATTATGGTTGTAGATAAAGTGCGTCATGTGGGAGATCCCGTGGCCATGGTGATTGCTGAAGATAAGTACACTGCAAAGGATGCAGCGGAACTGGTCCATGTGGATTATGAAGTTTTGGATGCAGTGGTAAATCCGAAAGCAGCAGCGCAAGACGGTGCAGTGCAGGTTCATGATGATGTCCCTAATAATATTATATTTGAATGGGAGCTTGGCGATAAAGCAGCAACGGATGCAGCTTTTGAAAATGCTCATCACATCACTGAACTTTCGTACCATAACCAGAGATTGGTACCTAATGCCATTGAACCACGGGCTGCTTTGGCTCATTATGACGCCAATGATGAAAAGTATACCCTGTATACTACTTCGCAAAATCCCCATATGGCTCGACTGATTATTGGTGCCTTTGTACTGTCAATACCGGAACATAAACTGCGCGTCATTTCCCCGGATGTGGGTGGTGGTTTCGGCAGTAAGATATTTGTATACAATGATGAATGTGGTGTATTGTGGGCATCCAAACAGATCGGCCGACCGATAAAATGGACTGCTGATCGCAGTGAAGCTTTCATTACAGACTGTCATGGTCGAGACCATATTACAAATGCAAAAGTTGCGTTAGATGCAGAAGGTAACATAGTTGGTTTGAGAACGAAAACGTATGCATCCATGGGTGCATATTTATCCAATTTCTCAACCTGTGTTCCCACATATCTTCATGGTACACTCATGCAGGGTTTATATGCTACACCCGCTGTCCATGTGGATGTTACTGCAGTGGTAACAAATACAGTCCCCGTAGATGCATATCGCGGAGCTGGTCGTCCGGAAGCCGCCTATTCAATTGAACGGTTAATGGATACAGCTGCCCGAGAAATTGGAATGGATCCGGCTGAATTTCGCCGGAAGAATTTCATTCCGCCGTTTGACGGTGTGGATGAACCGGGGTACCAAACCCAAGTTGCTCTCCAATATGATAGCGGGAATTATGAAGGTGCCTTAGATAAAGTCCTGGAAGTGGCGGATTATGAAGGATTGAAAGCTGAACGTGAAAAAGCCCGTTCTGAAGGTCGCTTAATGGGAATTGGTTTTTCAACCTATATCGAAGCCTGCGGGATTGCACCCTCAGCGGTGGTTGGTTCTCTCGGTGCCCGTGTTGGACTTTATGATGCAGCCAACATTCGAGTACATCCCACAGGTAAAGTAACAGCCCACGTGGGCGCTCATTCCCATGGACAGGGACATGAAACGACTTTTGCCCAAATAATCGCCGACGCATTTGGTATTGGCATGGAAGATGTGAATATCATTCATGGTGATACGGAAAATGTGCCATTTGGTATGGGAACTTATGGTTCGCGCAGCTTGGCTGTGTGCGGAAGTGCCATCATGAGGAGTGTGGATAAGGTACTAGAAAAAGGAGCGCGGATCGCAGCACATAAACTGGAATGTTCACCTGAAGACCTTGAATTCGCCAATGGATCATGGACTGTGAAAGGTACAGATAAATCTGTTGGATTTGGTGATGTGGCACTGACGGCCTATGTTCCTCATGATTATCCCGATGGTGAAGAACCGGGGTTGGATTTCGCCAGTTTTTACGATCCTGTCAATTTCGTTTATCCTTTCGGCGCTCATATTTGTGTGGTGGAAGTAGATAAGGAAACCGGCGAAGTGGACATCGTGAAATATGTGGCTGTGGATGACTGTGGCAATATCATTAACCCCATGATTGTTGAAGGGCAGATCCATGGTGGGATCGCCCAAGGTGTCGGACAAGCTCTTTACGAAGGCGCTGTCTATGATGATTCCGGTCAATTGCTAAATGGATCACTTTTGGATTACACTTTGCCACGTGCCGACAACCTACCCATGTTCGAAACCGATCATACCGTAACGCCATGCCCCCATAATCCATTAGGTGTAAAGGGGATTGGTGAAGCTGGGACAATTGGTTCAACACCGGCGGTGGTCAATGCAGTTGTTGATGCCCTTGCAGGTCTTGGTGTGAAAGATATCCAAATGCCCTTGACACCGGAACGGGTTTGGAAAGCAATGAACTCAAACGGAAACGCATAAGGAGGTTGAAATGATTGCTTACAATTTCGAATACAAAGTAGCGAGATCGATGGAAGAAGCGTTTTCTATGTTAGCTGACGCTGGAGAAAATGGATCTTTTATAGCAGGTGGACACAGTTTGGTTCCAGCGATGAAACTGCGACTTGCTGAACCCGAAACACTGATAGATATTTCAAAAGTTCCCGGGATGTCAGATATTTCAGTGGATGGCGATACGATCAGTATTGGCGGTCTGGTGACGCATGCGGAAGTAGCTGCTTCTGATGAAGTGAAAAATGCTTGTCCTGGACTGGCTGAATGCGCAGGAGTGATTGGCGATCCGCAAGTTCGGAACAAAGGGACTATCGGCGGAAATGTGGCTCATGCAGATCCCGGTTCGGATTATCCTGGCGCATTAGTGGCATTTAACGCAACCATTTGTCTTACAAGTTCATCCGGCTCCCGGGAAGTTGCGGCGCAAGATTATTTCACCGGCTTGTTTGAAACGGCCAAGGATGAAGGTGAAATTGTCACATCTGTAAAAGTGCCTGCTTCGTCTGCCAGCGCCTATGCGAAATTCCCCAACCCTGCTTCCCGCTATGCGGTTGTCGGTGTGGGTGTTTCATTGACCATGAATGGTGGAACCTGTGAGTCTGCTTCGGTAGGTATTACGGGTGCAGCTGATCATGCTTATCGTGCCAGTGGGGCTGAATCCGCCCTGGCAGGTTCTGATTTGGGTGATGATGCCCTTTCTGAAGCTGCATTGCAAGTGGCTGATGGCCAGGATATGATGAATGATTTGTCGGCATCCGCGGATTATCGTGCCCATCTTTGCGGTGTAATGCTGAAGCGGGCAGTTGCTGCGGCGAAAGCACGCAATTAATTCAAAAGATCCCCAAACATAAACCAGTTTAAAGGATGCCTTGAATATCAGGGCATCCTTTGTTTTACGTACATCTTTAAGTTGTTATTAACCTAAAATTTAATTCTATTGATTCCATACAATCCTGGCTGGATGAACACGATAATATTGCCGATCGATCGCTGGAAATGATATTTTATGATTACCAATTTTTATTTCATGAACTATTTCTGCACATGCGTTTATGAACGATCCTTCTTTTTTACTGGGCTGATCAGCGCATTTTTGACAATGTGCAACGGTAGAAAGAATACAGCAGCAAACATATAATTTAGAAGTGTAGTATTTTTATCAACCATGTCAAATGGATGTAAAATAAATCCCTCTCCATCCTTGCTATTTTTGGGACGAATTTCAAATTCCATTGGACCAAGAGTTCTGAGAAGGTTCAGCACTGTTTTATACCCTTTATCCTTTTTCTTGGGCATTAGATTCCCAGTATTTCGATTATCCTTAAGAATTTTTATTAATAAATGAACTTTATCTTTAAAAATAACTTTTTTCCATTTTATTGTCCCCTGAGAAAAACTGAATTTAGAATCTTTGGCCATTAGGGGATGGGGGCGTGTATCCCGAATTGCTTCAAGGAGTTGAAGAAAATAATTTTTGCCGCCAATTGCTTGAGCACACTCGGAGAGTTGTTTTTTAAAGTTGTGTTTAGCAGCTACGTCTAGTGAGTTGTAATTAACCATGAAAGAATCTGTTTAGTTCTTAATAACCGTATTGAATTTAGCCTGGATGGTTTGATTTATTTCAGTCTCTGTCTGTTTATTATCACTTACCCACTCATATAATGTCTCATCCGGACTTGTCTGTAATCTTAACCTCACGCTGAAATGTAAGAACAAATGTGGGAAAACAAAAAACCCCGCTTGTAGCGGGGCTCTTGTTTAAATATTAGCTTAATACCTTGCGTAGAATCTCAATATCTGATTCAAAGGATTCCGGCAGGAGCGGGCCAAAAGAGAAACGGAAAAATTGCCTGAGCGGCGAGCTGTCTCCCCGGCGTGCCATATCGCAGTCAGTTCCTTTCAGAATCGCAGCACCGTATTTAAAGAGGCGACTGTTAAGTTCGGCGGCAGTTAATTCTCCCGGAAGGCGGCACCAGTGATAAAATCCACCGTCACCGGAAAAAAGGTCTAATCCGAGATCAGCAAATGCGTCGCCATAGCGCTGACGCTGACCACCATAGAACTCTGGTAACGCTTTATGGATCAGGTCTGTGCGCTCTCGCTGCAGTAAAGCCAGGGCATAGAGTTGGGATGGCCGGGAAACACCGCCCATGCCAAATGATGAAAAGTTGCCAAGTATTTCAATGTAGCGTTTCGCGGCCACTACCCAGCCGATGCGGATACCCGGTGCCTGCAGTCCCTTGGTTGCCGCACCCGAAATAAACAAATTGGAATGGTTAATATCCTCGATATAGCTGAGCGCGCTTCCAGGAGGCTCGTGAAACAGTTCATACGCTTCATCTATAAGCAGGCCAAATGAACCATATGATGCTTTTTCCACCAGGGCTTTGAGTTCGTTTCCACTTCTGGTGACACCGGTAGGATTACAGGGATTGCTCAGCATCACCAGATTACGGACAGCATCGCCCGTATTAACATAATCCTGGACAGATGGAAAAAAATGATTTTCAGCATGACTGTCCACCAATGAGTATTTGCGCTGCAGCAGGCTCAGCATATCGTAGTAAGGGGTGTATTCAGTGGCGGCTATGCGAATATTTATATCCGGCTGCAAAAACAGCAACAGCGCCACCAGGCCAGGACGCCCTCCGGCAAAGACCATGACATTCTCGTAATCAATGCCGGCGTTGTAATAATGGTTATAATAGCCAGCAATGGCCTCGCGCAACTCCGGCAGACCCCAGGCCTTTGGATATTTGAGGTCATCCGCATCCAGATTGACATTCGTTGGCATCTCCGGCCCGCCGGGTAACTGGGTCGTCAGCGGGAAGCCCTGGCTCCAGGGATGTGTTCCTATCTCACCCATGGGCGTACCAAAAGCGTCAGCAAAAGCATAAAGGGTCTCGTAAATTCCCATTGGCGGGACATAACTCAAGAAACTTTCTGAAGCTTTGCTCATTGTTGAAACCAAATCATTTCTAACTGAACGTTAATTTTCATATCTTGAATCTAACAGCATTTTTAGAAACAAAAAACCCCGCTACTGGGCGGGGCTCTTGCTTAAATCCTATCCTTCCGGTTGAGCGTTATTTCAACAGCACCATCTTCCTGGTCTGGACAAAGTCTCCTGCACGAATCTGGTATAGATAAACACCAGCACTCACTGGATTGCCGTAGTCATTGGCGGCATTCCAGACAACCGACTTTAAACCAGCATCCTGGGTTGAATTAACTAATGTCTTCACTGCCCTGCCAAGCATATCATAAACAGTTACATTCACATAACTATTCTCTGGCAGGTCATAACGCAGTGTTGTGACTGGGTTGAATGGGTTGGGATAGTTTTGGTGGAGAACGAATGCTCCAGGAAGCGCAGTTTCTGCATCCACATCGATATCAATGTCATTGAATTGAAAAATATTGAGATACCCCTCAATATTACTGGTGAACACCATATTGTTAGAAGTGTGCGGATAAACGCCCCAGCAGCCAGCGAACACAGAGTTATCATTTTGAGCATAGGTGTCGTAAATAGCCACTTCAACAGGATCGGTCGGATCATGGATATCCAGCACTACCACACCAGATGTGTAGTGAGAAATAAAAGCATAATCCCCTTCTATGTGCACGTTATGAGCAAGATCGTTTGGAGCCAGATATTCCGCCACTAAATTCACATTATTCAGATCAGAAATGTCCCAGATTTTAACGGTTCGGTTATCTGTCTCTTCTGTGGTAAGCACATAATTTCCATCTTCCGTGGGCCAGATGTTGTGCAGGTAACCGTTCGAGGGCGAAGCAATAGAAACCAGTTCCTGCGGATGAGCTTTACTGGTAACGTCCCAGATGGAAAATATTGAGCCCCATCCTTCAGCTACATAGGCGGTGTCATTGCGGACCATGATGTCATGTCCGGGTGCAGATATGATACCTACATCTACCGGATTTTCAGGATCGGCAAGGTCGAGGATCAGCCAGCCATTGGATTCTTCGATATAGGCGTATCCAGTCGCCACATCGATAGAAAGGTTGTGACTGCGGATATCTGGAGAAATCTCGTATGACCCCACAAAGCGGACGCTGTCAGGAAGGTACTGAAGGTCCAGGATCATCAGTCCTTCGTTTGTTCCATACATCTCATTAGTGACGTAGGCGTAGTGCCCATAAGTCTTAATATCCCTGTGGAACCAGTAGTCATTCTGCTGAGGTCCGGGAATAATATCGATAACTTCCAGATCGATCGCCCGGATCACAGCAACACCTTCATAAACACCCATTATGGCGTATTCTTCTCCCTCTGGAGTTGTATAGCCCCACACATCGGAACCGCCCGAGGTATCTGAACCGCTGTAGTAACTGTCGAACCAGAGCTGGCCCAGGAATTCAAGGCTGGGGTCGGTTCCCCCGTATAGCGTACTTCCGATAATTACGAATGAAATCAGGTTATTTTTCATTTTTTTCTCATTGGTTTATTCTAATCTTCACGGTGGAATGTAAGGATAAATGAGGGGAAACAAAAAACCCCGCGAATGGGTGGGTCATATTGTATAATTATTTAAATTTTATTTTTAGGAAAAACCGAGGTACTGATTTTGAGTATTCAACATAATCATCTCCAAACCTGTCAATTAGCTCTCTTTCTTCTAGCAAAATAGTAATATATAGAGCTGGTATTAAGAGCGCAACTATAATGTACACACCCAGCATATTTACGACCAATGCACTCCCAATGTTCGCAACCATCATCTCCAAATATCGTGGGTGTCGAATCTTGCTATAGATACCCTCTGTCAAAAGTTTTCCTGGATACCCTTCCTTTGAAACCTCTGGAAAACCCAACAATATTTTCACCGTAAGATACTTTCGTCTTTTACTCTTTATCACAGTTGATACAACCCAGCAAGAGACACCCGCAATAGTTAAGAATAGGTTAAATCCATAATCAGTTCCGATTAGGAACTCTACAAAATGAGAAAGTGTGAAAATTGTGGCAACGAGCAGTAAAAAAAATATCCCGTAAATCTGCTTCGGATTAATCTTCCTCCAATAATTGGCAAAGGGGTGCACCAGGGGCCAAAGGACATAAACAAAGGGAATGAAAACAACAGTAATATAGGCTAGCACATAGCGGACAGTATCCATTATACCTTTTATTATTTCTGTGCTGTAATGCGATTAATCATATCCAAATCTACCCATCATCCCACAAACAAAAAACCCCGCTGCTGCGGGGCTCTTGCTTAAATCCTATCCCTTTTGATGGGGAGTGTAGGTATACTTTAAACCAATAATGATATAATAACAATACCCACAAACAAAAAACTTTGT
>ENA-ORDI01001638-ORDI01001638.1-marine-metagenome-genome-assembly--contig:-NODE-1638-length-12040-cov-2.998997_pt1 | contig 12040 bp, 13 predicted proteins | sample MGYA00248628_ERZ508525 | MGnify/ENA primary metagenome ERZ508525 (study PRJEB26195, sample SAMN05422138) | marine metagenome | isolation source: East of Porto Seguro, South Atlantic Ocean | place...
CTCTATCATCTCTGCTTCCACCTCTATCATCTCTGCTTCCACCTCTATCATCTCTGCTTCCACCTCTATCATCTCTGGAATATCTTGAACCTCTATCATCTCTTCTTCCACCTCTATCATCTCTGGAATATCTTGAACCTCTATCATCTCTTCTTTCACGTCTATCATCTCTGAAATTTCCACCACCTCGTCCAAATGATTCAGGTTTTCTGATGTCTTTTTCAGTTGGATTTTCGTATTTCTTGCCTATTTCACCAACTCTAATGTTGAGTTTTTCAAGTAATGTTTCGTTTAGGCCTTCTCCATAGACATCTACTCTTGCAGCGATTACTGCTTTTGCAGCAACTGCACGTGCAATTTTTCCTCTTTGCCATCTTGGAGCAGTATGAACCATTGCATGTTGGAATAACAATCCATGCTTTGGTGGTTGAGAACCTGTCTTTAATGATCTAAACAATGCTTTTTCAGCTCCTAAAACTTGAATTGTACTTGCAGGCATTGATGCCATTTTTTTGAGACTTCCAGCTCGTCCTAAAAGCCTTGCACCAACTGCAGTACCAAGTATTGCTGAAATATTTGGTGCAATTTCTTGCATTTCAGATTCAACATGGTCTTCAAGTTTTTTACGTAAATCATGAAAATCTAGAATTTGTTTTGCAATTGATTGCACTATTGCCAAATTAACATCCGAAATATCTCCGCCTCTACTTTTTGATGAAATTAAAGATAGCATTTCTACTTTTGATTCTGGAAAACCTGCATCCTCAAAAACTTGTTTTGTTAATGATTCACGTTTTCCAGCTATTACAATTTGTGCATATCCATTGATGCTGTCAATTATATTATCTAATTCTGGAAAATGTAATCCATACCATTCTCGAAGTCTTGAACTTAATGCATTTGCTATCTTGTCAATTTCATCTAGGGAATTAATTGCTTGAATAATGTGAAGATCTGGACTTTCTGATACTTCAGTAACTATTGAAGATGATAATCCTAAAGCAAATTCTCTAAGTTTTCCTAGTGTGTCTTGAAGATTGCTAGCAAAACCTGAATCAACTATAATTTGTGGTTTTGTTGTTTGTATTGTTTCTAACTCTGATGCTTCCATGATTTGTGCATCGATAGAATATTTTTTCAAAATAACTAGTAATGATTCATCACTAACAGTAACTACTCTCTGAATTGAAGATAGATAATTTATGAGCTCATTTAGTTTTGCTTCCTTGTTTTTTACTGAAAGATACTCTTTAACAGGATTTGAGAAAGAAAACGCTCTTTCAAGTTTTTCATCATTGAAAACTGAGATTCCTAATTCTGTTAAAATCACAGAATACATGACTAGTTCAACCTAAATCACCTTTAAAAAACGTACCAGAATTATGAATCAACTGTTATATTCGAAACTGGGTTCATTAATCAAAGTGGAACCCAGTCTTGCAACTTCGATAGGTCAAATTCAATTAGATAGACCTGTAATGTTAGCCTCAGGAATACTGGGAATCTCATTGGATGTGTTTAATCGACTATATCGCTCTGGAGCAGGAGCTGTGGTGACTAAATCTCTTAGTAAGGAGCCATGGGAAGGGTATCCAAATCCAACTATCTTTAGTGTAAAAGGTGACGGTTGGATAAATGCTGTTGGCCTCTCAAATCCTGGAGCGCCAAATTTTGCTAAAATGATTCAACCAAATCAAGATGTTCCAATAATAGTTAGTTTAGTGGGTTCAATTCCTGAAGAATTTGAAATGATGATAAAAGAATTCAAAAACTGCAAAGTTGTTGCATATGAACTGAATCTATCATGTCCTCATGTAGCTAAAGTTGGTTTAGAAGTAGGAGATGATCCTGAATTGGTAAAGAAAATTGTAACTACTGTTAAAAATACTACAAATATTCCAGTCATTGCTAAAGTTGGTTTGGGTACCACTCATTATCTAAATACTGTAAGCACGGCAATAGATTCTGGAATTGATGCCATTACTGCAATCAATACTGTTCGTGCAATGGCAATTGATGTTGAAACACAACGACCAATCCTTAGTAACAAATTTGGTGGATTGTCTGGTAGTCCAATTAAACCAATTGCATTAAGATGTGTTTATGAAATTTCTTCAAAATATGATATTCCAATAATTGGATGTGGTGGTATATCTACTTGGGAGGATGCAGTTGAATTTTTCTTGGCAGGATCTTCTGCAATTCAACTTGGTAGTGCAGTTGGTGACAATTGGGTTAACGTTTTTGATGAAATTAACAAAGGAATATTACAATATATGAAGAGAAAAGGCTATTCTAAAATAACTGATATGGTGGGCCTTGCAAAGAAATCATAACCATCCAACAATTGTAACAATTGAAAAAATAATTGATGAAACACCAACTGTTAGAACTTTAGTTTTTTCAGATGAAATAATGTCCAATGTTCTTCCTGGACAATTTGCAATGGTTTGGATTCCTGGAATAAATGAATTACCAATGAGTATAATGATTTCAAAAGAATCTGGAAAGGCTGCATTCACCGTAAGAAAACATGGCTCTGCTTCTACCGGTTTATTTAATACTAAAGTTGGAGAGCAAATTGGAATTCGAGGTCCATATGGAAACTCTTTTGATATTAAAGAAGGAAAACTTTTGCTAGTTGGTGGTGGAACTGGTCTTGTTCCTATGATGCGATTACTCACTTTTGTAAAATCTACAGATGATGTCACGATTCTAATTGGTGCCCAAACAAAAGATGAAGTCTTCTTTGAAGATTTAGCCAACTGTCTTTTGGAAAACAATCCTCATCGAGTAATTATTTCAACTGATGATGGAAGTTATGGCGAAAAAGGTTTTGTAACTGATTTGGTTGAAAAACTTGTCAGTGAAACCCACTTTGATGCAGTATATGTCTGTGGTCCTGAAATTATGATGTACAAAACAGTACAATCTGCTCATTCTAGGGGTATGTTTGTTCAAGCTAGTCTTGAACGAATGATGAAATGTGGAGTTGGAATTTGTGGTAGTTGTTGTGTTGGTGAGGATCTTGTTTGCAAGGATGGAACCGTATTTGATGGACAACATCTTGCCACAAACAAGGAATTTGGCCATTTTCATAGGAATAAAGCTGGAGTTTTGGAAAATTACTAAATTTGACCAGCAAGGTTTAAACTAAATCATAAAATTAATTTTATGAAGGTAATGGGAACTCCAAAAATCGTTTTAACTGCTGATCGTACTCTAATGTCTCCCTATAGAGGATTATCTCTGGCTACATTTTTTGGATGTGCACCAGCTCTTGACCCTCATAGAAAAAAAAACAGCTTTTGGTACAAGATTCTTGGAAACCAAGTTACTCCAAAAATTCTATTTGATTTTATTTGTAACTATATTCCTCACACAAATGGTGTTGCAAATTATGCACCATATGGATTAAGAAAATTAGAAGCCGGTTTGTTACGAGATGGATTTAGCAGACAAGATGTTGTTGTTGCTCATCCTGATCATATTGAACAATTCATTGGGCCTGAAACAGAAGTAATTGGAACATATGAAATGGATCCTCTTGGAATGGGTCCAGTTACTATGACATTTACTTATGGTAGAAAACAAATCTCTTATGATGAATTTTACAATACTGAACTACATTATAGAATTAAAGCTGCAAAAGCAAAAACTGGAAGTAAAGCAAAAGTAATTTCTGGCGCATCTGGAACTTGGCAATATAACTATGATCCTGAAAAAATTGAAGAATTTGGAATCTATGCTGTACTAGAGGGAGAACTTGGCGGAATTGCTCCAGAAATTGATGGACATGCTGGAAGATTCTTTAACTATTTGATTAATGGTGACTTTGAAAACATGGATCCCTTCAGAAAGAGAAGTGACTTTAAAGTAAACATTAAAGAATTTGAAAGAAACGGCAAAAAAATTCATGCACGGTTTGTCAATTTCTGGTCTAGACCTGACATGGACGAAATTCCAAATATTATTGAACCAAGCATGCATGGAATGGTTGAAGTAATGCGTGGATGTGGACGAGGCTGTAAATTTTGTGATGTCACATTAAGATCATTGAGATACTATCCACCAGAAAAAGTTGTACAAGAAATTGAAGTTAACATGAAGAAAGGTGGCGCTAAATCTGCATGGATTCATAGTGATGATATTTTTGTTTATGGAATGGATCCAAGAACTGCAAAGGGAATGGAACCAAACCGAGAAGCACTTGAAGAATTGTTTACTGCAATCATGTCTACTGGTGTTGAACATACTAATCCAACACATGGAACATTGGCAGGAGCAATTGCTGATGAAAAACTTCTTCCAAATCTCTCAAAAATCATCAAAGCGAGTGCTGATAATTTTATTGGTGTCCAAGTTGGATTTGAGACTGGAAGTTTGAGATTAATTGAGAAATATGCGGATAGAAAACTTGCACCATATAAACCAGAAGAATGGCATTGGGTTGTAAAAGAAGGTGTAAAGACAATGAACGAAAACTATTGGATTCCTGCATTTACACTTATCATGGGTCTTGATAATGATGAAACTCCTGAAGACTCATGGGACTCTATTCGTTTAATCAGTGAGTTAGAACATGAACAACCAGACTCAATGTTTACTGCTACTGCACTAACATTTGTTCCAATTGGATTGCTAGAACAATCTGATTTCTTTAACATTGGAAATGAGATGACTGCTGCACAACTAGGTGTTTTATACAAAACATGGCAACATAATCTCAAATATGGTATTAAAAAATTTATGACTAAGACTGGTGCAAAAGGTCCTCAAAGATTATTCTTTAATGCCCTCGCAAGAACTCTTGGCGGTATTCCACTTGGTGCAATGGAAAAATATGCACGTAGAAAGAGTAAGGAACACGAACGAGTTATTGAGATTATTAAAGCAAAGTACTGGTAGTCATACAAATACATAAATTCACTAATTCATATTTATTATCATGGCAACTCACGGTTCGATTACCAAAGCAGGAAAAGTAAGAGGACAGACTCCAAAGATAGAGGGAAGAAAGATTGTAGGTACAAATTCTAGTCTTAGAAATAAAAGTAACTTTAGAAAGCGATTTGTTCTTGGAAGATATCCCGGACAAAATAAACCTGGCCAAAGACGAAAGAGACGATAGTCGTTTTTACTAAAATTTTATCGTTTTACGATCATTTGCTAAAACAACACTCTTATAAAGTACAAGTACCGTACCATACGGTATGGTAGAAGATTTAAGATTAGATAGTTTAGAGGGCGTAGGTCCTGTAACTACAAGAAAAATGTCAGATGCAGGCATCCACAATATCATGGATCTCATTGTTAGAGGTCCAGTCGAAATTTCAGAAATAACTGGAATGGATAAAGATACTGCAGCAAAAATTGTCAATAAAGCTAGAATGCATCTAGTTGAAGGAGGATTACTTGCCAAAGACTTTGTTAGTGCAGCTGAAATTTACAAACGCAGACAAAATATTGGTAAAATCACAACTGGTACAAACTGCCTTGATACTCTATTTGATGGTGGTATTGAAACTCAGGCATTAACAGAAGTTTATGGTGAATTTGGTTGTGGTAAAACACAATTTGCTCATACACTATCTGTAATGGTTCAGAAACCCAAAGAAGAAGGTGGTCTCGATGGAAGTGTTTTGTACATTGACACTGAAAATACTTTTAGACCTGAAAGAATTGTAACTATTGCTAAAGCTCATGGAATGGATCCAGATAAAGTTCTAGACCGCATCATCGTTGCTCGTGCATATAACAGTGCACACCAAACATTAATTCTAGAAGAATCTGGTCCTGTAATTGAAGAAAACAATGTCAAACTACTTGTTGTAGACTCTGCAGTTGGATTGTTCCGTGCTGAATATCTTGGAAGAGGAACATTAGCAATCAGACAACAAAAACTAAATCATTTTGTTCATATGTTGGTAAGAATTGCAGAAACATATGATTGTGCTGCACTTGCAACCAATCAAGTTATGGCATCTCCTGACGTCTTCTTTGGAGATCCAACCCGTCCCGTTGGCGGAAACGTAGTTGCACATACAAGTACCTACAGAATATACTTTAAAAAATCAGGCAAGAAACGAATTGCTAGAATGGTGGATAGTCCTCATCATCCTGAAGAGGAAGTAATCTTTGCTCTAGGCGAAGCAGGTGTTATAGATCCTGAAGAGGCAGAGAAAAAGACCAAAAAGACTATCACAAAAGCAACTACCAAAAAGGAAAAGGAGCCTAAGGTGGAGACTATCATAGAAACACCTGAAGTTGAAAAAATCACTGAAACTCCAAAGGTTGAAACTCCTGCAGAAACATCTGAGGTAGAAAAAGTAGAATCTACAGTCGATACTGAATCAGATAATTTAGAGCCCCTAGAAGAGTAATTCATCTCTTTTCTCTTATCTTTTTTTTGAAGTTTATTTTATTTCAAATAATATCAATTAAATTATGATATAATTTAAGAATCAGTTAAACATCATGACGGATCTTTATCGCTTGCTTCCAGAAGAGATGGAACAACTAGTAGTTGATATGGGCTATCCTAGATATCGAGCAGACCAGATTCTATTACCACTTTATTACAAATTTCCAAAAGTCATCAATGATATACCACAACTTCCAAAAAAATTAAGAGAGGAACTAACTGAAGCCGGATACACTATTGGTTCCGCAAAAGAAACTCATCGTGTTGTTAGTGATGATGGGGATACAACTAAACTATTACTCAATCTTACTGACGGAACTCCTGTAGAAACCGTACTAATACAATATCCTTCATCAAAAATTAACGGTCATCCAAGATCAACAATTTGTGTTTCAACTCAAATTGGGTGTGCAATGGGATGTGTGTTTTGTGCAACTGGCCAAATGGGATTTGAAAAAAATATCAGAGCTGAAGAAATTGTAGCTCAAGTAATTCATTTTGCAGATATTTTGCAGCAACGTGGGGAACATGTAACAAACTTGGTCTTTATGGGAATGGGTGAACCTATGGCAAACTATGATGAGATGATTCGTGCTGTGCGAATTTTAACACATGATAGATGTTTTGGAATTGGACAACGAAACATTACCATTTCTACTATAGGTCTTATATCTGGAATAGACAAATTGGCTGAAGAAGACCTACAGGTTGGTCTTGCTATATCTCTTCACGCTCCAAATAATGAATTACGAAAAAAACTAGTTCCTACAGCAGGACCTAATTCTGTTGAAGATATTATCGAAGCAGGTAGACGATATTTCAAAAAAACTGGTCGTCGTGTAACTTTTGAATATGCACTTATGAAAGGAATTAATGATTCACCTGAAATTGCAACAGAACTAGCTATACTTTTGAAAGGAAATGGCTCTCATGTAAATTTAATTCCTATCAATCCAACTGCTGGTGATTTTAAGCGCCCAACACAAGATAACATTAGTGAGTTTGAACGAATTTTGTCTAATGCTGGTGTAAATTGTACTGTTCGCATTGAAAAAGGAACTGAGATCTCAGCTGCATGTGGTCAACTTAGAACAGATATTGTTGGATGAATTTTCCAAAATAATGTTCTAAGTGTTAAAATAAGGCTTTTAGAGGTTTTACACTACATGGCAACTAAGAAGTCTCATGGTCGTTCACATGGATTTAGACATAAATCAAGAAATGTTATGAAGAAAAAGGCCCCAAGAGGTGTCTCATTCTTGTTACGTGAATACCAGGAAGGTCAACAAGCACTTGTCATTATTGATCCTAGACAGCACAAAGGATTACCACACAGACGATACCACGGTAAAGTAGGTGTCATCACAAATGTTGGTAGACGTGCTATAACACTCGATGTGAAATTAGGAAATAAATCGAAAACCTTAATCACTAGATTGGATCATATCAAACCATTCGGTGTATAAATATGGAACAAGTAAAAAAGAAAATTTCAATCTCTCTTTCAGAAGTTAAAGAAATTTTAGGTAAAGTAGATGTTGAAGAGATGGATCAAATTCAACGTTGGACCTATGATTATGTTTCAAAATTTGTATCAATTGAACCTAAAGATGCAAAAGAAATGAAAAAACAACTCATGAAAGACTGTGGATTAACAGAAGATGAGGCTGTTGAAATTGTAAACATTAGACCAACAAGTTTAGCCGAACTACGTTCTTTTACATTTGGTTGGAAAAAACTAATTCTTGCTGAGACTCTAGAAAAAATACTTAAGATAATCACGGAGCATTCGTAACTTTTTAGGAGTATTCTATTTTGTACAGGGCACAATCCCACCCTAGAAAATATGAGGAATATGCATATGTTCTAGATTTTAACCCTAGAGGTAAATCAACTACTGTAAGAGGCAGAGAAGGAATTATAGTTACAGTTATTGGAGAAGATCGTCTCACTCTTTTAGAAATTCTTGGAGTTCCTAATTCAACCTTTGAGGTAGATGAGCGAGTCTACATTGGAAAAGAAGGACGAACTAAAGTTCTATCTGTCTTGGGAAAGCTAGAATATGATAACATTTCATCATCAGCTCAAAGTGAATTAACAGCAGTAGTAGAAAATATTGTGACTGTTAATGAATCAAAATTTGTTGAATATCTGAATAATGCACGACCATTAACACCAAGAATCCATGCACTTGAGTTGATTCCAGGAATTGGAAAGACCTACATGAAAATGATACTTGAAGAAAGAGAAAAGAAAAAATTTGAAAGCTATCAAGATTTACAAGAGAGAGTTGGATTCAAAGATCCAATAAAACATATTTCAGAACGAATCATGGATGAAATTACTGGTGAAAGTAGAATGAATCTCTTTGTAAAGAGATGATAAAACGAAAACAACTCGGACAGCACTTTCTTAACTCAAATGCAATAGCCAAATCAATTGTTTCTGAGGCTAAAATTACGAAAGAAGATACTGTATTTGAGTTAGGAACGGGATTGGGGATCTTAACTCCATTACTCTGCAAGAAAGCAAACAAAGTAATCTCAGTTGATGTGGATGAGAAACTTGTTAGAAATGCAAAATCTACATTCTCTGATATTGATAATCTTATCCTAAAATCAGGTGATGGCTTTAAGGAAAAAGATTCCTTTTCTATTTTTGTATCAAATCTACCATACTCTAAGAGCAAAGATGCAATAGAATGGCTTGCACAAACTTCTTTCTCTCATGGTGTAATTATGGTTCAAAAAGAATTTGCTGATAAACTACTTGCTAACTCATCAAAGAGAAAAGCAGTTAGCATTATTGCTAATCATGCCTTTGAAATTAAGAAGATCTCTAAAGTTGGAAAAAATAATTTTTCTCCTCCACCAAAAGTTGATTCGGTGATTCTAAAAATAATCCAAAAAAATACTATGAAAAAAGATCTAATTCAAACAATTAACAAAATTTTCTCATATAGACGAAAAACAGTCAAAAATATTCTCAAACAATTCAACAAGGAAACTGTAATAGATAAACGACTAGATGATCTTTCAGGAGATGAAATAATTCACCTTGCAAATCAAATCCTTGAAAAATGATGAGTATCCTCCTTCTGAGGATACCTTTTTCATGGCAGATAATATTCAAAATGAAAAAGGAAACTTTGCATTAGATATAGGAAGTGGTTCTGGATATCTAACAAAATTGCTCTCTGAGAACTTTTCTTTTGTAGTTGGAACTGACATTAACTATAAAGTGTTAAAGCAGCCAACCTACAAAACAAAAAATCTCATTTGCTGTAATGGTTCAGATGCATTAAATGTAAAATTTGATCTAATTGTTTGTAACCTACCTTATCTTGCAACTGATGAAATCTTGGATATTGCAACAGATGGTGGTGCCGAAGGGCTTGAAATACCTCTAAAAATAATAAAATCGGCTATACCGTGCCTAAACACATCAGGAAAATTTCTTTTTGTCACATCTTCGCTTTCAAATTATCAGGCATTAATTGATGCAACTAAAAAAGAAGGATTAACGGCAAAAGTTATTGCAAAAAAGAAATTATTTTTTGAGGAATTAATAATCATTCAAGCAAAAAAATAATTATTTTTTTAATAGTTCGGCAGAACGTTTTGCAATTGCATCTGTCATTTCACTTGTTTTGGCATTACCGCCAATATCATACGTTACAAATTTTCCTTCATTAATTACTTCATCTGTGGCTTTGAAAATTACATCCCTAATTTCAGGCTCACCAAGATATTCTACCATCCATGCTGCAGATAAAATTGCAGCAGTAGGATTTACTTTATCCATTCCTTTGTATTTTGGTGCACTTCCATGTGCTGGCTCAAACATAGCATAATCATTACCAATGTTTGCAGAGTAAACATTTCCAATTGAACCAATACTGCCAGAAGCACATTCTGATATGATATCCATAAACAGATTTGTACTTAATAAAACAGAATTATTGAATCTCTCAGGATTTTTTACTAACTGTTGAGTCATGTTATCAATATAGTATTCTTCAATTTCAATTCCTGGATTTTCTTGTGCAGCTCTTTCTACCTCACTCCAAAAAATTCCATCAGTTCTTTTTAGAATATTTCTTTTTGTAATTGCTGTTACTTTTTTTAATCCATATTTTTTTGCCCAATCAAATGCCGAGTCTACTATTCTTTTACAACCTTTTCTTGTTATTTTTCTAATTGCTATAGCAGAATCTTCGGATATATCAAACTCAATTCCTGCATACAATCCTTCAGTTGCTTCCCTAAAACATACAAAATCAAGCTTTGTATTTGGTGATAGTCTGTCGTATGTTTTAATGGGTCTAACATTTGCATACAACTCAAATTTTTGTCGTGTAGAAACAGCTACACTTCTTGGAGCATCAGGTGATGGTATGGTTGTAGTGGGACCTTTGTAGCAAGCATCACTCTCTTCCATGATCTTTGTTGTAGAATCAGGAATGTAGGTGGCTCCACCATTTTTTTCCCATTGTTCTGAGCCTGCTTCACAGCGAATAAGCTCAATTTGGGTATTACAAGCTTCTAAGACATGAATCATAGCATTAACTAATTCAGGACCTGTTCCATCACCATTAATCACGGCTGCTTTTTTACCCATTTCAGCGAGATTTGCCGTCTGAGCGTATTTAATTCTACCCTTACCAAATAATTTATTTTTTTTATATGGCTATTTTCTATAGGGGTAATTTATTAACATAATTTGATTTAATTTTGATAGACTATGATCATTGTACAACTATCGGATCTTCATGTGGGCTCTCAGTTTCTACCCGAAGTATTTGAAACACTAGTCAAAGAAGTCAACGGACTACATCCAGATGTAATTGTAATTACCGGTGATCTAACAAATGAAGGACTGATGAAAGAATATGAAAAATGTAAATCTTTGTTGACAAAATTCAATACAAAAAAAATTATTTCAATTAGTGGAAATCATGATTATAGAAACACAGGTTATTTATTGTTCAAAAAATTCTTCCCGTTTCAAACAGTCAATGAGTTAGATGATGATATTGTTTTAGTAACTGTTGGAACTGCTAGACCTGATAGAAATGAAGGTGAAGTTGGATATAGACAAAATTTATGGTTGGAGAGAACTATGAAAAAATACAAAGACAAGATAAAGATTGTAGCAATGCATCATCACTTAATTCCAATTCCTGATACTGGTTCTGATCAGCTTACTGTTGTTGATGCTGGTGATGTTCTAAGAACAGTTTTGGATACTCAAGTTGATGTAGTTTTGTGTGGACACAAACATAGACCTTGGGCTTGGAATTTTGGAAAACTGACAGTTGTCAACGCTGGAACTGCCACGTCTGAACGAGTTCGTGGATTATTTGAAAACACTTACAACATTCTTACCATTTCTAACAAAAAGATACAAGTAGATCTCAAAATTGTAGGTGGAAAAAGAGTCCATATTGAGGAAATTGTAACTAATTACAGCCAATTTGGAGAAGAGTGAATTTATTTACAGATTAATCCTAGGCATCTTTATGCGGGGGTCGCCTAGCTCGGTAGGGCGTGAGATTGCTAATTTCATGTTCGCAAGGACTCGTGGGTTCAAATCCCTCTCCCCGCGCCATTAAAA
>ENA-ORDI01001639-ORDI01001639.1-marine-metagenome-genome-assembly--contig:-NODE-1639-length-12036-cov-8.958609_pt1 | contig 12036 bp, 11 predicted proteins | sample MGYA00248628_ERZ508525 | MGnify/ENA primary metagenome ERZ508525 (study PRJEB26195, sample SAMN05422138) | marine metagenome | isolation source: East of Porto Seguro, South Atlantic Ocean | place...
ATAAAATGGGAGATATATTAAAACCTACTAAATAATCCAATGCTCTCCTTGCCATATAAGCATCAACTAAATAAGGTTCAATATCTTTTGGGTTTTCTATACCATGAGTAACAGCTTTTTTTGTTATCTCATTAAATACAACTCTTTCAATTGTTTTGCTTTTAAGAAGTTTTTTTTGCTCTAATACCTCTTTAATATGCCAGGCAATAGCTTCACCTTCGCGGTCAGGGTCAGTAGCAAAAATTATTTTTTCTGAATCAACAGCAGTATCTGTAATTTCTTTTAAGTATTTTTTTGAAAAATTATCAATCTCCCATAACATTTTAAAATTATTATCTGGATCAACCGATCCATTTTTTGAAGGAAGATCTCTTACATGGCCATAACTTGCTAAAACCTTGTAATCTTTACCTAAATATTTGTTAATTGTTCTTGCTTTAGCTGGACTTTCTACAATAACTAAATTCATTGAATCTACCTTATTGAATTTAGTGTCAAAAATATTTCAGTTTGTCAAACTTAAGATTATATTTAATAAGAAAAATGGCTTTTTATCTATAGTTTTATTTTTTGTTCCGTTCCGTTTTTCAATTTGGATATATTTTTTCTATGAGTAAATATTATTAGTATTAAAATAATAAATAATAGTAATTTTAGATCTCCTTTTTCATAAGTGTTTGGGTTAATTGCAAAAGTTACTTTTTCTGTAATCAAAGTGATTATAAATACAGTTAAGGAAGAAAAAATTGACGACAATGAAGAATATTTAAAAATTAAAGAAACAGTTAACCAAGTAAAAATAAATAATGCAGCTAATCCGTAAGATAAAGCAAATAAAATACCTAAAAAAGTTGCAACTCCTTTTCCACCATTAAATTTTAACCAAACAGGAAAAAGGTGACCAAGAAAAGCTAATAAAGCAGATAACTGTAATAGTTCAGGAAAAAAATGTTTAGCTATTAAAACTGGAATATAGCCTTTTAATATATCCAAGAAGAGAGTTGCAAAAGCTAAATATTTGTTTCCTGTTCTAAGAACATTGGTGGCTCCAATGTTTCCAGAACCAATTTCTCTTATGTCTTGTTTACTAAAGATTTTAGTTAAAATTAGACCAAAAGGGATGGATCCACATAAGTATGAAAAAACTGCAACTAAAACAATTTCCATTATTAGTTAAGCTCTTTCAAAAGCCATTTCACCTTTTATAAAGGTTTTTATAATTTGTCCTTGTAACTTTCTATCTTCAATAGGAGTATTTTTAGATTTTGATAACAACTCATCTTTATTTACAACCCATGGCTTATTAATATCAACAACACATAAATCAGCGTCTCTACCAATTTGAAGGCTACCTTTGTCTATCCCAAGAATTTTTGCAGGATTTGATGTAAGTGGAGCAATTATTTTATTTAGTTTTAGAGAATCATTGTGGAATAATTCTAGAGCAAGTGGCAATAAGGTTTCTATTCCGGTAGCACCAGTTGCTGCTTGGGCAAAAGTTAATCTTTTAGATTCTTCATCTTCAGGTTTGTGATCAGAAACTATAACTTCTATCAGTCCTTCATCAATAGCATTGATTAGTGATAATCGATCTTGTTCGGTTCTAAGTGGGGGAGAGAGTTTTAAAAAAGTCCTAAAATCACCAATATCATTTTCATTTAAAGACAAATTATTTATAGAAACGCCTGTTGAGAAAATTTTACCTTCTTCTTTAGCTCTTTTGATTGTAGATAGAGTTTTTCCAGAAGATATTTGCGAGATATGATATCTACAATGATATTCTTCAAGAAAAGATAGATCTCTTTCAACTATAATTTTTTCTGCTAAAAAAGGTATTCCTTTTAAACCAAGTCTAGTCGAAATTTCTCCTTCGTTGATTAAACCTCCAGCTGATAAAATATTGTCTTCCGCATGTTGCATAATTAAAGCTCCTGATTCTCCCGCATAATTCATTATTCTTGACATTACTTGAGGGTTTTGAACTGTTTTAAGTCCATCTGTAAAAGCAATTATCCCTTTTCTTTTAAGAAGTCCAAATTCAGTCATTTGTTTACCTTCAATATTTTTTGTCAGACTTGCAGCGGGATAAATATTTATTTTAGCTTTATCTCTTCCTCTGCGTTTTAAAAAATCTACCATAGAAACGTTATCGATTACTGGCGAAGTGTTGGGCATTGAAACGACTGAAGTAACACCACCAGATAATGCAGCATTACTTAAAGTTCTAAAATTTTCTTTATATTCATAACCTGGTTCTCCAACAAAAACTCTCATATCAACTATGCCAGGTATTAAAATTTGTCTTTTCAGGTCTATTTTTTCTGCTCCAGTAGGTAAATTTCCATTCGCTACTTTTTTTCCGACAGCTTTAATTTTACCGTTAATATCAATAATCAGACCTCCGATTTCATCCATTTGATTTTTAGGATCAATTATTCTTGCGTTTATTAAATATTTTTCTTTCATTATATTTTTTTACAATAAATTTTTAGACAGGCCATTCTTACAGCAACACCCAGTTCTACTTGTTCTCTTATTACACTTTTATTAATATCATCTGCTAGGTTAGTATCAATTTCAACACCTCTATTCATCGGACCTGGATGCATTATCAAAGCTTCTTTTTTTGCCTTTGCCATTTTGTCAGGAGTTAAACCAAAGTATTCATAATATTCTCTAGCTGAGGGTAAAAAAGAACCTTGCATTCTTTCATTTTGTAATCTTAACATCATTACAATGTCGCAATTATCTAAGCCTTTTTTCATATCTGTAAAAACATTTACTCCTAGACGTTCAATAGAATGTGGTAGTAAAGTTTTAGGCGCCACAACGTTAATCTCAGCACCCAACATACTCATCAAATAAATGTTTGATCTAGCTACTCTTGAATGTAAAATATCTCCACAGATAGCTATTTTTAATCCTTCAACTTTACCTCTTCTGTTGATTATAGTTAAAGCATCAAGCAAAGCTTGCGTTGGATGTTCTCTTCTACCATCTCCAGCGTTAATTACAGAACAGTTTACTTTTTGAGATAATAAATTAGGTGCACCGGAGTCCTGATGTCTTACAACAATAATATCAGGATGCATGGCATTTAATGTCATTGCTGTGTCAATTAAAGTTTCTCCTTTTTTAATAGCAGAGTTAACAATATTCATTGACATAACATCTGCCCCAAGTCTCTTTCCAGCTAACTCAAAAGAACTTTGAGTTCTTGTTGAAGGCTCAAAAAATAAGTTAATTTGAGTTTTTCCTCTTAAAATATCCGTTTTTTTTGAGGTACTTTTGTTTAATTTTATAAAATCTTTTGCTTCATCTAATATGTATGAAACTTCGGAAAAAGAGAGATCCTGAATACCTAAAAGGTGATTTTGACTGATTTTAACAGCTTTGAATTTTTTAATTACAGCCATTAAAATCAACTCTATAGAGCTTTCGAGTAGCCTATGCAAGTAATTTATTAATTGCTCAAATAATCAATGGCTCCTTGAAGTATAAATGCAGCTGAATTTTTGTCTAGCTTTTTAATCTTGTTTGAAACATTAGTATTTAAATTTTTGGTCATTTTAAAAGCAGCCTCACTTGAAAGCCTTTCATCCCATAGTGTGATTGGAATTGTAACATTTTTTGATAAATTTTTTGCAAAATCCATAGATGATTGAGCTGACCTACCTAAAGAACCATTCATATTAATTGCTTTTCCTATAACGATTCCCTTTATTTCATTTTCTTGGATAATTTTGTCAATTTCCCTTAATAAAGATTCAAACTTGTTTTTTATAAGAGTTTTGAATGGAGTAGCAACTGCTTTGTTTTCATCACAAATAGCTATTCCGATATTTTTTTTTCCAGGATCAATTCCTAGTAGTCTAGATTTAATCCCTATATTCTTTTTAAATTCATCTATACTCAGTATATTGTATGTTTTCATCTTAAATGATAATTTCTACTTATTTGTTAATAATCATAAATGTCAATAGATAAAGATACAGTAAAACATATATCAAAATTAGCTAGAATTTCATTAGATGATAAGAAGATTGAAAATCTATCTAAAGATCTTTCATCAATAATGAAATTTATTGAAAAATTAAATGAACTAAATACTGATAAAACTAGTCCTCTTACATCGATAATAAATGCTTCACTTAAATCAAGAAGTGATGAAATTAGAGATGGAAAAATAAGGGATCAAATTTTGAAAAATTCACCAGAGACAAATAAAGAATTTTTCGTAGTGCCAAAGGTTATCGAATAATATGTCAAATATTTCAGAATTTTCTCTCACAAGGATAGTTTCTGGAATAAAAAAAAAGGATTTTACGTCAGAAGAAGTAACTAGATCATTTATAAATAATTCAAAAAAATCTAAGAAATTAAACACATACATTACAGAATGTTTTGATCAAGCTATTCAATCCGCAAAAAATTTTGATAAAAAAAAAGATTACAAGGGTTTATTATCTGGAGTACCAATAGCTGTAAAAGATTTGTTCTGCACAAGAAATGTTAAAACGACAGCTGGAAGTAAGATTTTACACAATTTTGTTCCTACATACGAATCTACAATTACGAGCAATTTATGGTCTCAAGGTTCTTTTTTATTAGGGAAACTAAATTGTGATGAATTTGCTATGGGCTCATCAAATGAAACTAGTTTTTTTGGAAATGTTATAAATCCTTTCGGACAAAAATTAGTTCCTGGTGGATCATCAGGAGGCTCAGCTTCTGCATTGGCAGCAAATCTTACCCCAGCTACTATCGGAACCGATACTGGCGGGTCTATCAGACAACCAGCATCCTTTACAGGAACAGTAGGATTAAAACCTACGTACGGAAGATGTTCACGATGGGGAATAGTTGCTTTTGCTTCCTCCTTAGATCAAGCGGGACCTATGACGAAAAATGTAAAAGATTGTGCTTTGTTGTTACAAGCTATGTCTGGTTATGATCCTAAAGATTCTACGTCGGTAGATATTAAAGTTGATAATTATACTTCTAAATTAACTGAAAAAATAAAAGGTTTAAAAATTGGAATACCTAAAGAATACAGAGTTGATAATATGCCAAATGAAATAGATAATCTTTGGAAAAAAGGAGTGGATTATCTAAAAGATGCTGGAGCCACTATAAAAAATATTTCTTTGCCTCACACAATATATGCTCTTCCCGCATATTATATTGTTGCACCTGCTGAAGCGTCATCAAATTTAGCGAGATACGATGGTGTAAAATATGGACATAGAGCTAAAGGAAATAATTTAGTTGAAATGTACGAAAATACTAGATCTGAAGGTTTTGGGGATGAAGTAAAAAGAAGAATTTTAATTGGCACTTATGTTTTGTCATCTGGCTATTACGATGCTTATTATTTAAAAGCACAAAAGGTTAGGCAATTAATTAAAAATGATTTTAACAAAGCATTTACTGACGTGGATGCAATATTAACACCATCAACTCCTAGTTCGGCATTTAAAATAGGAGATAAAAAAGATGATCCAGTTTCAATGTATTTAAACGATATTTTTACAGTACCAGTTAATTTATCTGGTTTGCCTGCTATTTCTGTTCCAGTAGGTTATGACAAAAATAATTTACCTTTAGGATTACAACTAATTGGAAAAGCTTTTGATGAACAGACAATTTTAAATCTTTCGTTAGCCATAGAGAAGAGGGCAAATTTTAATAAAAAAATTAAAGTTTGGTGGAATTAATGACTGAAAAAAAATTCGATTATTTAATAAATGGAGATAAGAGCAAATGGGAAGTTATTATAGGCTTAGAAGTTCATGCTCAAGTTTTATCAAAATCTAAACTTTTTTCTTCATCTCCAACAAAATTTGGTGCTGAACCTAATACACAAGTTAGTTTAGTTGATTCTGCATTTCCTGGAATGCTTCCAGTTATAAATCAATTTTGTATAGAACAAAGTATCAAAACTGGATTGGGTCTAAAAGCTAAAGTAAATTTGAATTCAGTTTTTGACAGAAAAAACTATTTTTATCCTGATCTTCCTCAAGGGTATCAAATTTCACAATACAAAAATCCAATAGTAGGAGAAGGTGAAGTTGTACTTGATATGCCATACGGAACTAAAAAAGTTGGAATCGAAAGACTTCATCTTGAACAAGATGCTGGTAAAAGTATTCACGATATAGATCCAGACAATTCCTATGTTGATCTCAATAGATCTGGAGTTGCTTTAATGGAAATTGTTAGTAAGCCAGATTTGAGATCTCCTGAAGAAGTAAATGTTTATGTTAAAAAATTGAGATCAATCATGAGATATTTAGGTACTTGTGACGGAAACATGCAGGAAGGTTCGTTAAGAGCTGACGTTAATGTTTCCGTAAGAAAAGTTGGAGACAAAAAATTTGGAACAAGGTGCGAAATTAAAAATGTAAATTCAATTAGATTCATGCAACTGGCTATCGAATATGAAGCAAGAAGACAAGTTAAGCTGTTAGAATCTGATAAGAAAGTAAATCAAGAAACAAGATTATTTGATACAAAAAAAAATGCTACTAGATCGATGCGTTCAAAAGAAGAAGCTCATGACTATAGATATTTTCCAGATCCAGATTTGTTACCACTTAAATTGGAACAGAGTCTGGTTGATAAGTTAAAAAAAGAATTACCCGAATTGCCTGACGAAAAGAAAGAAAGATTTATAAAAGAACATAATTTATCCCCATATGAAGCAAATATCTTAGTATCTGAAAAAGAAATTTCAGATTATTATGAAGAAGTTATTAAAAAATGTGATAAAAAATTAGCAACTAATTGGATTACCGTAGAATTATTTGCCTTATTGAATAAAAAGAATCTCTCCATTTCACAATCACCAGTTAGTGCAAGAAATTTATCCAAGTTAATTAAGATGATTACTTCAGGAAAGATTTCAGGAAAAATTGCAAAAGATGTTTTTGTAAAAATGCAAGTTGATGATAAGGATGCGGAACAAATTGTTGAAAAAGAAGGTTTAATACAACAAAGTGACCCTAAGGAATTGGAAAAAATAATTACAAAAGTAATTTCTAATAATAAAGATAAGGTAGAACAATATAAATCTGGAAAAGAAAAACTTTTTGGTTTCTTTGTTGGGCAGATTATGAAAGCTTCTGAAGGTAAGGCCAATCCTCAACTTGTTAATGAAATTTTAAGAAACAAGTTAAAATAAAATGTTTAAAAATATTGAGGTAACACAAGAACTCTTAGACTATATTTACGATCATAGCTCCTCCTTACACCCAATTCAAAAAGAGATCATGAAATATAACAAAACACTTGGAGATATACAAAGGATGCAAATTTCTGAAACACAGGCACTTTTTTTACAATTTTTAATAAAAATAAATAATGTAAATAGCTGTTTAGAAATTGGTACTTTTACTGGTTTCAGTGCTTTATCTATGGCTTTAGCACTACCCATTGATGGAAAGTTAGTTGCTATTGATAAAGACAAAAAAATTATAGATATGGCAAAATCTTTTTTTAAAAAAGCAGAAATGGAGAACAAAATTTCAACGATTATTGATGATGCAAAACAGTCTCTAAAATCACTTTTAAAGTCTAATTCGGTTTTTGATTTGATATTTATTGATGCTGATAAAAGCAATTATATAAATTATTTTGATTTTGCAATTAAACTTGTTAAAAGAAACGGCATTATAATTTTTGATAATGTTTTATGGCACGGTGATGTAGCAAAAAAGGAAATTGTTGATAATCAAACTGAAGAAATGAGAAAGTTTAATAGTCACATTAAAAATGATAAGAAAACAGAAAAAACGATTTTACCTTTAGGTGATGGCCTAACAATTTGTAGAAAGTTATAGATGTTTTACGTTCAGGGTTTTTACAAGATTAAGAGAATTGCTAATTTCAATCAGTATAAGGATTTACTAAAAAAATATCTTTTATCTAAATTCGTTAAAGGTACTATAATTTTATCACCAGAAGGCATTAATGGTACTATTGCTGGCAAAAAAAAAGATGTTAAAAATTGTATAGAATATATTAAGGATAAATTTTCTATAGTTTCCTTCGATAGCCACAATACTTCAATTTGTGAGTTCTTACCTTTTCATAGGGCAAAAGTTAAAGTTAAAAAAGAAGTTGTTCCTATAGGATTAAAATTAAAATTCAACGAAAAAAATAAAAGTTGTTACGTAGATCCTAATCATTGGAACAAATTAATCAGTGATAAAAATGTTACATTAATAGACGTTAGAAAACCTTTTGAACATAAAGTTGGAACTTTTAAAGGCGCTGTAAATCCGAAAATTAATAGTTTTAGAGAGTTTCCAAAATATTTTAATAAACTTGAGAAGAATAATAAGGTAGCTATGTTCTGTACGGGAGGAATACGCTGTGAAAAAGCTTCTAACTTTTTAATGCAAAAAGGATTTAAAAATGTATTCCAACTTAAAGGAGGTATTTTTAACTATTTAAATAAAATAAATATCAAAAAATCCTTATGGAAAGGTGAGTGCTTCGTTTTTGATAATAGAGTTTCAGTAAAACATAAATTATCGTTAGGTTCTTATTCTATGTGTAGAGGATGTCGAATGCCCATTTCAGTACAAGAAAAAAAATCTAGTAAATATAAGGAAGGTATTTCATGTCCATACTGTTATAATAAGTTAACTAAATCACAAAAAGATAGATTTTCAATGAGACAAAAACAAATTTTAATAGCAAGAAAATTAAATAAAGCTCACATCTATCAAAAAGAATATTAATTCTTTTTTCATGAATTCAACTTTAAGTCTAACCAAAGATCCAATTCCTAGTTTGATCAAAAAAATAGCGATACCTGCTAGCGTAGGTACTTTTTTTCAAACAATGTTTAATATTGTTGACACTTTTTTTGCTGGAAAAATTTCTCCCGAAGCATTATCAGCTCTTGCTAAATCTTTTCCAATTTACTTTATTATAATAGCTGCTTGCGTCGGTGTTACAGTAGGTGGAACATCTTTAGTTGCAAATAGTATTGGTGAAAATAACAAAGAAAATATTTTAGGGTATTTTGCTCATACCATTATTTATGCTGTCTTAGTTTCAATATTAATTACTATAATTGGTCTGGTCTTTTCTCCGAGTCTGTTTGCTTTAATGGGTTCTGCGGATGAAGTAATTGTATTAAGTCTTAAATATACAAATGTAATATTTGTCGGGTCGACTATTTTTATCATGTTAGTAGCTTTAAACTCTTTGCTTCATGCTGATGGTGATACCAAAACGTACAGAAATGTACTTATTTTAAGTTTTTTTCTGAATATAGGTTTAAATCCACTATTTATTTTTGGGTATGGTTTTGTACCGGCGATGGGAATTGCTGGAATAGGATTAGCAACACTTGTGGCTCAGTTTATTGGATTGCTTATTATTTTTAATAAAGTAATTAAATCAAGTAGAATTAAAGACATATCTACAAAATATTTTTATCCAAAAGTTTATTTATTAAGAAATCTGTTTTATCAATCAGCACCAATTTCAGCTGCTTTACTATTAATCTCTGTAGGTAATTTCATAATACTAACTTATATCGGAGTTTTTGGTGAATATGCGACGGCAGGTTATGGATCAGCTGCCCGTTTTGAACAAATATTTTTATTGCCAGTTCTGGGATTAAATACCGCCATTATATCAATCATTGGGCAAAATTTTGGAGCAAAAAATTTTTTAAGAGTGAAAGAATCTTATTTTAAGGCTGTGATTTACGGTTTTACTCTTATGATAATATCAGGATTAATAATTTTTATATCTGCAGATAAAATTGTTAGTATTTTTTCAGATAATCCAAGTGTAATTAGTTTTGGAACAACGTACCTAAAAATATCAGCTTTAATTTTTCCAGCTTATCCAATTTTTTTTATAAGCAATGGTTTCTTTATGGCTATAAAAAAATCATCCTATTCAATGTATTTAAATATAATAAGAAATGTTATTTTATTTATACCCACGATAATTATTACTAAAATGTTGGATGAAAGTTTTCAAACCTTTTTTTGGAGTTATTGCTTTTTTAATTGGCTTTATGTGTTATGCTTATTTGCTTTTGTAAGTGCTTATATAAAAAGAAATTTAAATTAATTGAGCCGAGTCTTTTAACCAATCCCATAAATAACCGGCAAAGGATCTTCTAACATATAAATCAACGTCATTTTCACTCCTTTGATGAATAGTAACATCGATATGATTTAGTATGGTTTGAACAACCTTGTTGTCTCCAAAATCTTCCGAGCTAAAATCAAAAGGACATCCTTTGGAAAGAACTTCAAAAATATTTGAACCTGATAATGAAAAAATTGTGAAGTGATCAGTAACATTTGTTACTGCTCCCAGGTTGGTTTTACTAATACCATCAAACAACACTTGTTCAAGTTCGTAGGTATTAGTTTCTTTTGTTATTTCATCATTTGAAACTAATAACCATTCATTAGGTCCTAGCCATAATGAAGAAATTTTTTCTTTGCAGGACGTACTGCATGTTTTTTTAGGTAGTATCATTGCAAGAATTTTTCCTACTTTGCTTGCGAATTCTTTATTTTCTAGATTACCTCGCAAATTAATTTTAACTATGGGAGTTTTTTCTCTCATGGAAAAATTATTGTAAGAATGACTTTCGGTAACTGGTGTAAAGAAATCAAGCATTTAATCTATCTCCTTCTTTATCCAAAAAAACTGTATCTGATACAGTAACTTCGATAGTTTTATTTGGCATAGGCACAAAAAGTTTTTTTCCTTTCAATTTTTTTCCATTTTTTACAACAGCTAGAGCGATTGATTTGTTTAAATTTGGACTGTAGTAGCTAGAAGTTACGTGACCTATCATATCCATTGGAGGCTTGTTTTTTACCTCTTCAACAATTTGTGATCCTTCCTCTAAAACTTCTTTGGGGTCATTTGTAAGAAGTCCAACAAGCTGCTTTCTATTTTCTCTCATCGTATCAGATCGGTATAGAGATCTTTTTCCTATAAAATCATATTTTTTCTTACTTATGATCCAATCCATTTGTAAATCAACTGGAGTAATTGTGCCGTCCGTTTCTTGTCCTGCAATTATAAAACCTTTTTCAGCTCTTAATAAGTGCATTGCTTCAGTACCATAAGGAGTTATTCCGAACTCTTTCCCTGCTTCCATGCATTTTTCCCATGTAGCTTGACCATAGTTAGACTGTATGTTTATTTCGTAACTTAATTCACCTGTGAAACTTATTCTCATTACACGACACTTTATTCTATCAATTAGGCCTTCTTTAAAACTCATATGGGGAAAATTTTGATCAGAAAAATTTATGTTTTTAACAACTTTTTCTAATATTTTTTTGCTGTTAGGACCACAAACACTCACAGTAGCAAAATGATCTGTAACGGAAGTTAAATACACATTGAGTTCAGGCCATTCTGTTTGTAAAAAATCTTCTAACTTACTCATTACTGAAGCTGCACCTCCAGTAGTTGTTGTCATTATGTAATGGTTAACGCCTAATCTTGTGGTAACACCATCATCGTAAACCATACCATCATCATTAAGCATTAGACCATATCTGCATTTGCCAATAGCTAATTTGCTCCAGGCATTTGTGTAAACACGATTTAAAAATTCAGATGCATCGCTACCTTGAATATCAATCTTACCTAATGTTGAAGCATCTAAAATTCCCGCATCGTTTCTTGCTGCCTTTGATTCTCTTTGGACGGCTTCATACATGCTTTCGTTCTTATTTGGGTAATACCAAGCTCTTTTCCATTGTCCGACATCTTCAAATTTTGCTCCATGTTTTTCATGCCATGTATGAATGGGTGTTTTTCTTACAATATCAAAAAATTGTTTTACGTTTCTTCCAACAATAGCTCCAAAAGTTAATGGGGTATATGGTGGTCGAAAAGTTGTAGTTCCTAATTCACTCATTTTTGTATTAGTAATTTCAGATACTATTCCCAGTGCGTGCATATTTCCTATTTTCCCTTGGTCGGTAGCCATTCCTGTTGTCGTATACCGTTTAACATGTTCTATAGATTTAT
>ENA-ORDI01001640-ORDI01001640.1-marine-metagenome-genome-assembly--contig:-NODE-1640-length-12036-cov-3.921649_pt1 | contig 12036 bp, 22 predicted proteins | sample MGYA00248628_ERZ508525 | MGnify/ENA primary metagenome ERZ508525 (study PRJEB26195, sample SAMN05422138) | marine metagenome | isolation source: East of Porto Seguro, South Atlantic Ocean | place...
ATATAATTCTACACGACTTCTCATTACTAAAAGTTCTTTTACATGATCTTTTAGGTCTTCTATAAGCCATGAGCCATAATCTGCCATAATTATTTCCCTTCATATTGCCACATTACTGCATTGCAATAAGCATGAACTGCCCCCTCTGTCATATTTGTTTCATGACTATGTTGTAAATGAATTGGCCACCTCAAAAAGTTAGGAGGAAACAGTTCCAAGTTTATTTTTTTCTCTGTTATAGTTGATGGTGGTTTATCATGCAAATCATGTTCACAATAAAAACATAACCAATTTTGTAATACACAATATTTTTCTCTAACTTTTTTTCTAGTTCTTTGGTGCCTTATTATTCGCATTCTGTAATTGTTCAAATTAATTTCCTTATCATAGTTATATTTTTAAATTTCTGCTCTGGCACTTTTCCCTGGTTTTAATGACACTTGTTCCCCTAAATATCTTACTCCTTTGCCTGTGTATGGATTAGGGGGACGGGATGACCTGATTATAGCTGCTATATGACCGACTTTTTGTTTGTCTATTCCAGAAACAGTAATTTTCGTATTATCTTCAACTTTAATAGTAATACCGTCAGGTGCTTCAATGACATCTAAGTGGCTTTTCATTACACTTAGGTTAATTGCAGAACCTTTTTGTTCTGCTCGATATCCAACTCCAACCATTTCTAGGGATTTTGTGTAACCTTCAGATACACCAATTACCATATTATTCAACAAGCTTCTTGTTAATCCATGAAGAGATTTTGATTCTTTCTCATTATTATTTCGTGTAACAATAATAGAATTATTTTCAATGTTAATATTTATTTCATCTCTAAAAGTGTTAGTCAAATCACCCTTAGGACCTTTTACAGAAATATTGTTATTTTTGCCTATATTAATTTCGACATTTTCAGGTATATTTATTAGTTTCATTCCTATTCTAGACATTATTTTTCTCCATTACCATATAACGCAAATGACTTCTCCGCCTAAACGTTCTTGCCAAGCTTGTTTGTGTGTCATAATTCCTTTAGAAGTTGAAACTATTGTTATTCCTAAATCTCCATAATATCGCGGTATTTCACCTTTCCTTGAATAGATTCTTAGTCCAGGTTTACTTATTCGTTTTAATCCATTAATCTGAGGTGTTCCTTCTGGTTTATAGGAAAGATCAAGATTAATGTTTTTAACATTATTTTCAGTTCCGATTTTGTAGTTAGAAATAAATCCTTCTTCTTTTAAAATGTTAGCTATATTGGATTTCATGTTTGAATATGGGATTTTAACAGTAGTGTTTCCTACTAAGTTTGCATTTCGTATTCTAGTTAAGAAATCTGATATTGGGTCTGTATTCATTATATAACTCCTATTACCAGCTAGCTTTTTTAACACCAGGTAAAAGGCCTTTATGTGCCATTTCTCTGAATGTTATTCTAGATAAACCAAAATAATTAATGTAACCTCTTGATCTTCCTGAGACAAAACATCTATTTCTAATTCTTATTGGATTTGAGTTTAGTGGTAAATTATCTAATTCTTTTCTCGCAGCTAATCTTTCTTCAGGGGTTAGTTTAAGATTTTTAGATTTCAATCTAAGCTCCATTCTTTTTGTAGAATATTTTTCCACCATTTTTATTCTTTTATTATTTCTTGCTACAGAAGATACTTTAGCCATAAATTACCTCTTTATTTTTTGTTTAATTCTAAATTTTCATTTTTAATTATTTCTGTGATTAACCATTTTTTTGTTTTAGATAATGGTCTTATTTCTTTTATTGTTACTTTTGATCCAATTTCTGCTTTGTTTTCGGGGTCATGGGCAATATATTTCTTGAATCTTTTAATATATTTACCATACAATCTGTGTTTAAATTGACGGGTTACACTAACAATAGCAGTTTTATCCATTTTATTGCTTATCACTTCTCCAGTTCTTGTTTTTTTATTACCCATTTTATGACCTTAGTATTTTCCTTTCTTGAATTACAGTTAATATTCTTGATTTATTTTTTTTTAGTTTTTTAATCTCAAATGCATTTGCTAATTGTTTTGTTTCTAATTTAAATTTCAGATCTAACATGTCTCTATTTATACTTGTTAATTCTTCTAACAATTCTTGATCATTTTTATCTCTTATATTGTCAATGTTTGGCATTAAAATAATTTCCTTTCCAAGAATGATGTTTTTATTGGTAATTTGTCTGATGCTAAATTTAATGCTAATTTGGCTTCTTCTTTTTCAATTCCAGATATTTCAAACAAAACTTTTCCTTTGATAACAGGAGAAACATAATGATCAACATTTCCTTTACCTTTCCCCATTCTTGTTTCTGCTGCTCTGGCAGTAACAGGTTTATCAGGAAATATCCGTATCCATATTTTTCCGCCTTTTCTTGTATATCTTGTCATGACCCTTCTTGCAGCTTCTATTTGTCGGGCTGAAATCCATGATGACTCTTGAGCTTTTAACCCATATTCCCCAAAAGATATTTTGGTACCTTTTGAAGCTATTCCTTTTAGTCTTCCTCTATGCTGTTTTCTATATTTATAGCTTTTTGGTTGCAACATTTTAATTATTCCTAATTATTATTTTGATTTTCATTTATAAAAGGGAACCCAAATGAAGCAAGTAATTTAATACCTGTTTCGTTATTTTTTGCAGTAGTTACAATTGTTATTTGTAAACTACGTATTTTATCTATTGAATTATAGTCAATTTCAGGGAAAATAACCTGTTCTCTAATTCCCAGAGTATAGTTACCATTTCCATCAAATGATTTACTTGATAGTCCTCTGAAATCTCTAACTCTAGGTAAACTTAAGTTAATCAATCTATCAAGAAATTCATACATTCTGTGACTTCTTAGAGTTGTAGCTACTCCAATAGCCATTCCTTCTCTTATTTTAAATCCAGCTATAGATAATTTGGCTTTTGTTGTTATAGGTTTTTGTCCTGTTATTAGAGAAATATCTTTTAGGCAATGTTCTAATGCTTTAGAATTTACAAGTGCTTCTCCTAATCCAACATTAATAACTATTTTTTCTATTTTTGGTGCAGCTAATATATTAGTTAAATTTAAATCTTTTGTAAGTTCAGGGGCAATTTTTTCTCTATATAATTTAAGCATTCTGGGCATTTTAATTGTTTCATTAGCTTTTGTCATACAATTACCTCACCAGTCTTTTTATTTATTCTGACTTTTGATTTATCTTTTAACACTGAGATAGCTACTTTTGCTGGTTCATTGTTATTTGGATCAATTAATGCGACATTACTGATATCTATAAACATTTCTTTATCAATGATACCTGCTTGTTGTGTTTCTGATTGGCTTTTCATATGTTTTTTGTAAATATTTAATCCTTCAATCAATAACTTTCCTTTTTTAGGTAAAACTTGTTGTACTTTTCCTTTTTTACCTTTATCTTTGCCAGTTATAATTAGTACATTGTCGTTAACTTTTATTTTTTTCATTATAATACCTCCTGTGCTAAAGATACTATTCTCATGAAGTTTTTATCTCTTAATTCTCTTGCAACCGGGCCAAATATTCGTGTTCCACGTGGTAATTTATCATCAGTAATGATTACTGCAGCATTATCATCAAATTTGATATAACTTCCATCCTTCCTTCTTATTTGTTTCTTTGTTCTAACAATGACTGCTTTTACTATTTCCCCAGATTTTATTTGAGATGATGAAGTTGCTTGTTTAACAGATGCAACAATAATATCTCCTGCATGTGCAAATTTTCTACCACTACCACCAGGGACACCGATACAACTTATAACTCTGGCACCAGAATTGTCTGTAACTTTCAATCTACTATAAATTTGTATCATCGGTATTATCCTTAGTTTTAGTAGTAGTTTTAGTAGTAGTTTTAGTAGTAGTTTTAGTAGTAGTTTTTTTAGTAGTTTTTTTAGTAGTAGTAGCTTTTGGTTTTTTTGTTTCAGTGTCAACTGCTTTAATCCCTTTTTCTACTTTAGTAGTTGTAGTTTGAATAGAACCTATAGGATCATTCTGATTAGTTGCATCAGGTTCATTTGATGAAAGCTCAGGCGTTAAAGTTAGTTCTATTGGTTTGATTTCTGAGAGTTCTACATGTGTTTGTTTAGAAATTTCGATATCTCCTCTATATATCCACACTTTTACACCAATCTGACCATATTCTGTATGAGCTTCAGCTATTGAATAATCAATATCTGCTTTTAAAGTGTGTAGAGGAACTCTGCCTTCCATTGTTTTTTCTTTCCTAGCTATTTCTGCTCCCGCCAATCTTCCTTTACATATAATTTTTATCCCTAATGCCCCATTTTGCATAGAGCGACTTACGGCCATTCGTGCAGCACGTCTGTATGATATTCTTCTTCCTATTTGTTCAGCTACTGAGTGTGCAACAAGCGTTGCATCTAAATCTGGATTTCTAATTTCCTCAATATTTAACTGAACTTTGTTTTTAGTTATATCTGAAATTAATTGTTTTAATTCATCTATTCTTTGTCCCCCTCTACCGATAACAATACCAGGTCTAGATGTGAATATTTTTACAGATATTTCATTGGTACTTCTTTCAATTTCTATTTTAGTTATACCTGCATCCTGATTTAATTTCATGATTTCTTTTCTAATTTTATAATCATCTTTTACAAATACAGGGTATGAAAATTTACTTCCAAACCAAGTGGAATCCCAACCTCTCGATATTCCTAATCTAAATCCTATTGGATGAATTTTTTGTCCCATATTTTATATCCTTATTCCGAAAGTTTGACTACTATATGACTAGTAGGATGATTAAAAGTACCCGGTCTTCCACGTGCTTTAGCTCGCCATCTTTTGAGTGTGGTTCCTTGATTAGCATATATTTCATTTATTTTTAGATTTTCAATTCCTGGAATTAATAGGTCTTTTGCATTTGCAACAGCTGATTCGATAGTTTTGTGTATTTCAAATGCTGCAGGAGACTTTTGATATTTTAAAAGAATCAATGCTTCATTGGTATTTTTATTTCTTACTAAATCAATATATGGCTTTAGCTTTTTTGATGATATTCCTATGTTTTTAGATATTGCTTTCATTTTTCCACATTAATTTGAAGTAGTTCTTTCTGATCCAGAATGCTTTCTAAATGTTCTTGTAGGAGCAAATTCTCCCAACTTATGTCCGACCATATTTTCAGAAATAAAAATTGGCACATGTCTTCTTCCGTCATGTACAGCTATAGTAAGTCCAAGCATATCAGGTAGTATAGTTGAAGCCCTGGACCATGTTTTGATTATTTCATTTGATTTTGAATTCATGGCTTTTTCAACTTTTTTTTGTAAACTGTTATTTACATAGGGTCCTTTTTTAGTTGATCTTGACATTATTTATTTCCTTTTTTTAATTCTTATAATGAATTTATCACTAGGTTTTCTTTTCCTAGTTTTAGCACCAAGAGCGGGTTTCCCCCAAGGGGTTTTAGGACCAGGCATTCCAATAGGAGATTTTCCTTCACCGCCTCCATGAGGATGAGCATTTGGAGCCATTGCAACACCTCTAACTGTGGGCCTTTTACCACGATGTCTATTTTTACCAGCTTTACCAAGTTTAATATTTTTATGATCTTGATTACCTAAGGATCCAATAGTAGCTTTACATTCTTTATGTATTCTTCTCATTTCCCCAGATGGTAACCTTATTAAAGTGTGCTCGCCTTCGGTTGCAAGCACTTGAGCTGAATTACCAGCTGATCTTACTAATTTTGCACCTTGCCCAGCATTCAATTCAATATTATGTACTTCTGTACCAGACGGAATATTTTTTAAAGGCATACAATTTCCAATTTTGACTTCTGTTTTTTCGTTGCTTAATACAGATTCCCCTATTTTTAAACCTTCAGGTGATAGGATATATGCCCATTCGCCATCATTGTATTTTATTAATGCTAAATTAGATGATCTGTTCGGGTCATATTGAATAGATTCTACGATACCTTCAATTCCTGTTTTTATTCTTTTGAAATCAATGATTCTAAATTTACGTTTATGACCGCCACCTCTGTGTCTAACTGTGATTTTACCTTTGTTGTTTCTTCCAGCATGTTTTTTCAGTGGTGCCATAAGAGATTTCTTATTTTCTTTTGATGTTATTTCATCAAAATTAGAAAATATTGCCCCTCTTTGACCTGGTGTAGTTGGTTTTTTACTAATTAGACTCAATTTTACACACCCTCAAATATATTAATGGTTTGACCGTTTTGTATTTTTACCAACGCTTTTTTAATTTTTTTCCCTGCCATCCATGAGCCTGTTCTAGCATTTCTTTTTTGTGCAGTCTTGGTTATTAAAGTTCTGATATTTACAACATTTACTCCATAAGCACTTTCAACATTAGATTTTATTTGTGATTTGTTTGATTTGATATCCACTTCAAATGTGTATACTCCTTGATCTTGCAATAAAGATGATTTTTCACTTATTATAGGTTTTTTTATGCAAGTATAGTTAGGCATCAATTCCTTCTTCAGATTTTGTTTGTTTTGTTTTACGGATTTTAATATTTAACTTTTTATTTAATCTTTTTTCAATTAAATTATTAAGCCCCTTTTCAGTAATGATAATATATTCAGATCTGGCAATTGCAGGTGCATTTATTAAATCACTGGATAAAGAACTAATATTTGGAATATTACTAGTTGTTTGTATACTTTTTTTATCTGCGCCATCTAATATTAACAAACTGTGTTTGTTTAGTTTTAAACTATTTAATAAATTTATAGTATCTTTAGTTTTATTAAATTTTTTGGAATTAGTAAAATCTTTAAGTACAAATAATTTTTTTTCATTTATTTTATATGCAAAGGTAGATAATAATGCATTGAGTTTCATTTTTTTGTTTAAACCTTTTCTATAAGATCTTGGTGATGGGCCAAATGTTATTCCGCCCCCCCTATTAATTGGATTTCTTATAGAACCAGATCTGGCTCTACCTGTTCCTTTTTGTGGAAATGGTTTTCTTCCACCACCTCTAACTTCAGCTCTTGTTTTGGTTTTATGCGTACCTTGTCTTTGATTAGCAAGAAATGCAACTACATTTTGATGAATAAGTTGGAGATTTAAAGGATATGATGAAATACTATTATCGATGTTATGATCACCAACAATTGTCCCTTTATGGTCTATTAGTTTTACTTTCATCGTTAATTACTGCCTTTATTTTCATCTTCAACTTTAGGTTCTTCATAAGGAGTAAATGCTTTATTACTTGCTGAGATTGATACTAAAGTATTTCTAGCTCCAGGCACAGAACCTGATATGTATAATAAATTATTGTCTAAATCTATATCTAATATTTCAAGATTTTTTATTGTAAATTGTTCTCCTCCATATCTTCCGGCCATTTTTTTTCCTTTAATAACTTTTCCAGGAGTAGTGCCGGCTCCTATGGAGCCTGGTGCACGATGTCTGTCTGATTGTCCATGGGTTTTAGGACCGCCTTTAAAGCCCCATCTTTTTACAACCCCTGTAAACCCTCTGCCTTTGGATTTTGAAGTTATATTTAAATATTGACCTTTTGAGAAAATACTTACATCAATTGAATCCCCTATTTTATTTGAAATGTCTTCAGATATTTTAAATTCTTTTAGTGTTTTGAATTTATTTTTAGTTTTTATAAGGTGTCCTGTTAAAGGTTTGTTTAATTTTTTTGCAGGTTCAAACCCTAATTGCACTGCATTATACCCATCATTTTTTTGGGTTTTAATTTGGGTTATCGTGCATGGACCAGATTTTAATATTGTTGCGTGTTTAGATTCCCCATCTTTAAAGATAGTTGTTGATCCAATTTTTTTTGCTAATATATTATTTATCGACATTTTTTATTTTTTATTTATAATTTCATTGAAATATCTACACCCGCAGGTACAATAAGGTTAGTTAGATCATCGATAGTCCTAGCATTTGGGTCTAATATATCTAATAATCTTTTATGAGTTCTGAATTCAAAGTGTTCTCTGCTATCTTTATCAATATGAGGGGATCTTATTACACAAAATCGTTTAATTTTTGTAGGTAAAGGTACAGCTGAAACTGAGGCACCAGTTCTTTCTGCTGCTTCAATAATTTGTTGAACCGAGAAGTCGATCATTCTGTGATCGAAGGATTTTAATTTTATTCTGATTTTCGATGTTTCTTTTTTATTAGTCATTCTTTGTGCCTTGATTTTCCATTTTGTCTTTTAATATAGATTTTGGTAATTCGTCGTATCTTTCAAATTCCATTGAAAAACTAGCTCTTCCTTGCGTAAGAGATCTTAGAGTATTAGCATATCCGAAGCTTTCTCCAAGAGGTACAGATGCTTTGATAATTTGTGTATCAGTTATAGAAGTTGTTTCACTTACCTGTCCACGTCTTCTGTTTAAATCTCCGATTACTTCTCCAAGGAAATCACCAGGGGTTGTTACTTCTATTTTCATAATAGGCTCTAATGCAACAGGATTGCCTTTTTTAATGGCATCTTTTACAGCCATAGAACCTGCAATTGTAAATGCAATTTCAGAGGAATCAACATCATGAAAACTACCGTCAATTAGATTAACTTTTATATCAACCACAGGATATCCTAATAAATTACCACTAGTTAAACCTTCTATAATTCCTTTTCTAACAGCGGGAATATATTCCCTTGGAATAGATCCTCCTTTTATAGAGTCTACGAATTCAAATCCTTCACCGCTTTTTCTTGGTTCTACCTCAAGAACACAATGGCCATATTGTCCTCTACCACCACTTTGTCTAATAAATTTTCCTTCTGCATGAGAGTTAGAGGTAATAGTTTCTCTATACGCCACTTGTGGTTTTCCAGTATTACATTCTACATTTAGTTCACGTTTCATTCTATCAACTACTATTTCAAGATGAAATTCTCCCATACCTGAAATAAGAGTTTGAGCAGTTTCGTCATTGTAAGAAACTATAAATGTAGGATCTTCTTCAGCCATTTTAAGTAAAGCTTCCTGTAATTTATCTTTTTCGGATTGTAGTTTTGGTTCTACAGAAACGGATACTACAGGTTCAGGGAAAGTGATTTTTTCTAGAATAATGGGTTGATTCTCGTCACATATTGTATGACCAGTTGAAGTGTCTTTTAATCCAACTGCTGCTGCAATATCTCCTGTACTGACGCTTTTTATTTCTTCTCTGTCAGCTGCATGCATTTTTACTATTCTTCCCATTCTTTCTTTTTTACCTGTAATAGTATTTAGTACTCCTGCACCTGCATTTATAGATCCTGAATATACCCTGAAGTAAATCAATCTCCCTATATAAGGATCTGAAACTGTTTTAAATGCTAAGGCAGAGAATGGTTCATTATCATCTGCTTTTCTTATTTGATTTGATTCACCTCTATATTCTTTTCCTGATACGGATGGAACATCAAGTGGAGAAGGTAAATATTCTCCAATGGCATCTAGCATAGGTTGAATAGCCTTTCTTTTTAGTGCAGTACCACACATTACAGGAATAATTGAATTAGATATTGTTGCTCTTCTTATAGCATTTTTTAATTTTTCATTTTCAAATTCATCACCAGAGAAAATTATATCTAGAAACTCCTCATCGTTTTCTGCAACTTTTTCAATTAGATTTGAACGATATTCTTCTGCTTTTGCATTCAAATCTTCAGGTATGTCTGTGGTTTTATCAATATGACCAATCTCATCCCCAATTTTATAGTAAATTGCTTTTTGTTCTACCAAGTCTATAATACCTTCAAATTTATCTTCAGTTCCAATAGGGATTTGTATAGGGACTGGATTTGCTGACAATCTATCTATTAATGTTTGAGTTGCCTTGTCAAAATCTGCACCTATTTTATCCATTTTATTTATAAATACCATACGAGGGACATTATATTTGTTTGCTTGTCTCCATACAGTTTCTGATTGAGGTTGTACTCCTGCAACAGAATCAAGTACGACTATTGCACCATCCAATACTCTTAAGCTTCTTTCTACCTCAGCTGTAAAATCTACGTGCCCGGGTGTATCAATAATATTAATATCAAAGCCATTCCATTTACATGATGTGGCAGCAGAAACAATGGTTACCCCTCTTTCCTTTTCTTGCGCCATCCAATCTAAAACAGTATTTCCATCGTCTATATTTCCTGCTTTATGAGTTCTTCCTGTATAAAACAATACGCATTCAGAAACAGAAGTTTTCCCGGCATCTATATGCGCTATAAATCCCATATTTCTAGTGTTTCTAAGTTTATTAGTCATAAGTTTATTCTCCGTAATTACCATCTGAAATGAGCAAAGGCTTTATTGGCTTCGGCCATTTTATGTATATCATCTTTTCTTTTTACTGCAGGTCCCTGAGAATTTGAAGCATCTAATAGTTCTCTTGCAAGTCTTAAATAATAAGCAGAGCCTGTTCTGGATCTTGCACTTTCAATTATCCATCTCATGCCAAGTGTCTGACTTTTTTCTGAAGGTAATTCAGTAGGTACCTGATAATTAGCCCCCCCAACTCTTCTGCTTTTTAGTATTACTGCAGGAGCAACATTAGAGATTGCCTGATTAAATATTTCAATTCCTGGTTTTTTTGCTTTTGATTCAATTTCATCCAATGCTGAATAAACAATTTTGCGAGCTAAGGATTTTTTCCCACTTTTCATAACTTTGTTTATGAATTTAGTTAAAGATAGATTGTTATATTTTGCTTCAATTATTATATCTCTTACTTTAGCTCTGCGGCGACGCGACATTTTATTACCTATGAATTATTGTGTTGATTGTGATGTTGATTTAGAAGTTCGGGATTTTTTTGTACCATACTTGCTTCTACCTCGATTTCTATCTGCCACACCTTCCGTGTCAAGAGCTCCTCTTATAATATGGTATCTGACTCCTGGTAGATCTTTTACCCGTCCGCCTCTTATTAGCACTACAGAATGTTCCTGTAAATTATGTCCTTCCCCAGGTATGTATGCTGTTACTTCCATGCTATTAGTTAATCGTACTCTTGCAACTTTTCGAAGAGCAGAGTTAGGTTTTTTAGGTGTTTGTGTTCTAACTTGTGTACAAACACCTCTTTTTTGAGGAGAACCAGTATTTCTATAGCCAGAATTTTTTAAAGAATTAAAAGAAAATCTCAAAGCTGGAGATTTATCTTTCCCTCTTTTTGTCTTTCTTCCATTTCTTATTAATTGATTAATTGTAGGCATAAAATAACACCATTTCTGATAAAGGACTAGTAAACTTGTGTAAAAACACGAAAAGTTATTATATTTCTATGAGTAGAGGGAGTCAACAAATTTAGACCTCTCATATTATTAAAATACATAAAATTTAGATATTTTATGTATTTTTACGATTTCTTAAGACATTTTTATGTATAATATTTTTTTAGTTTTGAAATTTTAGAATTTTATATGATTAAAATAATTCAGGCTAAGACACGAATTGAGTTGATTCAAGTTAGAAATATTAGAATAAAAATTTTTGTTATAGAACAACAAATCCCTTGGCGTTGGGAATTTGATATTCATGATAAAAATGCAGTTCATTTAATTGTTGTGAATTCAAAAGAAATAATAGGTACAGGTAGATTTTATCGTGATAAATATTCTGGTGATTATAAACTTGGCCGTATGGCTGTAGTAGAAACATACAGAAATCAAGGAATAGGATCAAAGATGCTTATCAAAATAGAAGAAATTGCCAGGAATAAAAAAGTTCCAAAAATAATTTTAGAAGCACAATCTGATAAATTGCATTTTTATGTTAACCATGGTTACAAAATAGAAGGAGATAAATATTTAATGGATGGAATTTATCATACCAAGATGTTTAAGAAATTTTGATTATTGATTAATTCCACGCAATTGGTGCTATTCCTTCAATATCAGTTTTTACATCAATTACACAAGGTTTTTCAGATTCTATAGCTTCTTCTAAAGCAATATTAATTTCATGAGGTTTGTTTACTTCTATTCCAATACATCCCATTAATTTTGCTATTTCTGAAAACTGTCCCTGATTGAATT
>ENA-ORDI01001644-ORDI01001644.1-marine-metagenome-genome-assembly--contig:-NODE-1644-length-12030-cov-2.333389_pt1 | contig 12030 bp, 10 predicted proteins | sample MGYA00248628_ERZ508525 | MGnify/ENA primary metagenome ERZ508525 (study PRJEB26195, sample SAMN05422138) | marine metagenome | isolation source: East of Porto Seguro, South Atlantic Ocean | place...
CGCCAGTAGAAGCACCAATAATAATGAGCTTCTCGCTGGATATCATGGGTGCTTTAAGCCGAGTGGGCGGCGGCGTGTTTTTATGGCGTGCCTGACGCGGACGCGAACGAGCTGCAGCACGCAATTTTTCAGCAATTTCGTTAGCATACTCCATCATACCGCTGCGAATACCCAGGCTTGGCTTCGCTACAAAATCCAGCGCACCGAGCTCCAGGGCGCGCAGGGTAATTTCAGAGCCGCTTTGGGTTAGCGACGACACCATCAGCACCGGCATAGGGCGCAATCGCATCAGCCGCTCAAGAAAATCGAGGCCGTCCATCCTCGGCATCTCGACATCAAGCGTCAGTACATCTGGGTTATGCTGCTTGATCAGATCTCGGGCAGCGATGGGGTCAGGCGCAACGGCGACAACTTCCATGTCTGGCTGTGAGTTAATGATTTCGGTCAGCAAATCACGAATCAGCGCCGAGTCATCGACGCACAACACTTTGATCTTGGCAGCGCTCAAAGCACGCCTCCTCTTACGGTATCCACCGCGGCATCACTCCCTGCTGGCAAACGCCCTCGCCGGAGCTTAGCTCACGTCTATTGTTCACTTATTGTTCACTTATTCGCGAGGGTATAAACCGTTTGCCCGCGCAACTTAAACGCATCGCTGATATACGAGAAGTTTTCGGAGTGTCCCGCAAATAGCAGACCATCCTGTTTCATCAGCGGCGCAAACCGCTTCAAAATCTTAGCTTGCGTCTCTTTGTCGAAATAAATCATGACATTACGACAAAATATTGCATCAAAAGGGCCTTTGATAGGCCACTGAGGGGCCAGCAAGTTCAGTGGCATAAACTCAACAAGTGCCGAGACTTCTGGGCGCACGCGGGCAAGCCCGATGTGATTGCCGGTACCTTTTTGAAAGAACCGCTTCACTCGCGCTTCGTCCAGTTTGCGCACTTGCTCCTGGGGATAAATCCCCTTACGTGCTTTCGCCAGTGCATCGGTATCAATGTCGGTAGCAATCACTTTGGCTTGGGAGGCTTTCGCGCCAAGTGTCTCTAGCAGCGTCATGGCAATCGAGTAGGGCTCTTCCCCTGTCGAAGCGGCTGAACACCAGATCGTTACCGGATCTTGCTTATGCCTAATATGTTCCGCCAATAATGGGAAGTGATGCGATTCACGAAAGAAAGCAGTTAGATTGGTAGTCAAGGCGTTGGTAAACGCCTCCCACTCTTTCGCGTCGGGTTGACGCTCCAGCCGCGACAGGTAGTCAGTAAAGCGCGTCATGCCATGATGGCGCAGCCGCTTAGCTAAGCGGCTATAGACCATTTCGCGCTTATGCTCAGCTAATACAATACCAGCGCGCTGGTAAATCAGCTCTCGAATGCGCGCAAAATCAGCATCGGTCAGCACCAGATCGCGTTCGATCTGTCCACTGGACGCCCATTGGCCTGCGTCGCTACCCCGTTCGCGTTGGTCTGTCAAAACTCTTCCCACTCCTCTACAGAGGCCATTTGCCGTTTCTTAGTCGGCACAGGCGATGTGGCACTGCTGTTATGTGCAGACCCCGCTGGCAACACGTTTGCCTTTGGAGTTGCGGTCACAGGCGGCTGCAAGCCAGTGGCCGCTAGCGGGCTTTGGTTAAGTCGAAACGCTTCAACGGAAAGCGACAACAGTCCTGCTTGTTGCTCTAGGGCAACAGCTGCCCGTGCAGTTTCTTGAACGCGCAGAGCATTTTGCTGTGTTGCTTGATCCATTTCCGCAACGGCTTGGTTGACTTCCGTAATACCGCTGCTTTGTTCCGCAGAAGCCGCCGAGATGTCGTGCATAATATGAGTAACGCTGCGTGCGGCTTCGGCAACCTCACTAATCGCTGCCTCAGCTTTTTCGACTAAGCCAGCGCCTACGCTCACTTCCTGGCTCGAATCGTCAATAAGTGTGCGAATTTCCTGCGCTGCTCCAGCACTACGCCCAGCAAGCTTACGCACCTCTTCGGCCACCACAGCGAAGCCACGACCATGCTCTCCCGCCCTGGCGGCTTCCACCGAGGCATTCAGAGCCAAGATATTGGTCTGAAACGCAATCGAATCGATGACGTTGATAATGTCGGTCATTTTCTGCGAGCTTTGTGTTATCCGCTGCATATTAGCGACCAGTTGTGTCATCAATTCCCCGGTTTGTGTAACCCTTGTTGCATTATTATCGGCCAGTCGACGCGCTTCTTGAGCGTTATCACTGTTCTGTCTAACTGTAGTAGTCATTTCTTCCATACTGGAGGCCGTTTGCTGAAGCGAAGCTGCCTGCTGTTCAGTTCGCGTGGAGAGCGCTTCGTTGCCACTGGCAATGTCTTTAGCTGCTGGGGTGACTACGTCAATGCCACTTTTTACATCACTAATGATGTTGCTCAGGCTTTTACGCATGGTGTTGAGAGAGTCCATCAACTGACCAATTTCATCACGGCGTTTGGGCGGTACATGTGCCGCTAAATTGCCGCCTGCGATTTGCAACGTAAAACGTGACGCGCGCTTCAGTGGCGTAATAATAGAGCGCAGCGTTAGGACACTAATCAGTACCAGTAACAATAGTCCTGCGCCTAATACACCAGCTTGTACGCTAAGCATGGCGGTTTGACCACGCTCGGCCTCTGCTGCCATTGCCTCCGCAGCTTCCTGCTTTTGAGCGATCAGTTGATTGACCATAGCGGATAGCTCCCGCCCCTCCTCGTTCATCACACTGATAACAGCATCCAGGCCGGTGAACGCTTGGTAAGTCTCTTCAGCCTGTAGCACGCTAGCCGCTTGGTTCATGCCTTCAGACAAAAAAGCTTGTAGCCGCTCGTTGAACGAAGTGGCCAACGGCGTCGTATTCACATCGCGACTGAAGTATGCCTGCCAGATATCAACGATTTGTGTAGCACTTCCCTCTATCGCCTCCCCCATCTCGAAACGCTGGTTAATCAGCTCCATGCGCTCAGGCTCAATCAGCGCCTGACGTGTTTGCGCAATCGTTTGATCAATTTGCTGAAGGCGAATAACATCCCTTAAGCCATCGTTATTTAGCTCACCCAATCGTTCGCCTGCCACATTAAGGCCATAAAGCCCCACGCCACCGCTCGCTACTAGCAGGGCCCCTGCCACGACCACCATGCCAACTAATTTGGCACGTATTGTGTCGAGACGAATGCGCTTAATGCGCTGTAACAAGCCCTTTTGGCGCACGCGCCCTTTATCCAAGTAGAGGCGCTTATTGCGCCCTTCTCGTATCTCTGCATAACGCTGTTCAGCCTGAGCAATCGCCTTGCGGGTCGCTTGCACCCGCACAGAGGTGTAACCAATTACTTGGTCGTTCTCTACAATCGGTGTGACGCTGGCGTCTACCCAGTAGTGGTCTCCATTCTTACAGCGATTTTTCACCAGCCCTCGCCATGTCTCCCCCGTCTGAACGGTTTTCCAGAGGTTCTCAAACGCAGGCGACGGCATATCTGGATGACGTACTAGGTTATGAGGCGCTCCTATCAGCTCTTCATGCTGATAGCCGCTAATCTCGATAAATGCTGGATTTGCGTAGGTTATGCGCCCTTTTAGATCAGTACGCGAAACGAGAAAATCGTCTTGTTTAAGCTCCACTTCCCGTTGAGTCACTGGCTGGTTATTACGCATCATGCTGCCTCATTGTTTATGTTATTGTTTATGTTTTAACGCGGTAATAGCTTGGTTCATTCCATGGCCAGAGCAGAGAGCGCTGAGTTAGAACTCTTCCCACTCTTCGGTCAGCGCTTGTGTTTTAGTGGCCGGTAGGCGCTGCGTTGTCGTTGGCGAGTGCGAAGGGGCGCTGATGACACGTTTTTGTGTGTCGGGCTGCCCACCACCTGCTACACGGAACCGTTCCACGGCTTCACGCAGGCGTGCTGCCTCGCTCTCTAGCTCATTGGCGCTCCGCGCGGCTTGCTGCACCAGCTGAGCATTCTGCTGAACGACTTGATCCATTTGCGCAACCGCTTGGTTAACTTGGCCAATACCGTTGCTCTGCTCTTCCGAAGCGGAGGCAATCTCATCCATGATGTCGCTAACGCGCTGTACCGCCGCGACGAGATCCTGCATGGTTTGGCCCGCCTGGTTCACGCGATGTGTGCCAGCGTCTACTTTACCGAGCGACGCATCAATCAGCGTACGAATCTCTTTGGCAGCATTGGCACTGCGGCTGGCAAGGCTGCGAACTTCTTGTGCTACCACGGCAAAGCCCTTGCCATGCTCGCCCGCACGCGCCGCCTCTACAGAAGCGTTAAGCGCTAAGATATTGGTTTGGAAAGCGATATTGTCGATCAGGGTGATAATGTCAGCGACTTGATGAGAACTGGCGCTAATCTCCTGCATGGTCTCAACAATGTTACTGACTTCTTCCCCACTGCGACGCGCCGTGAGCGTGGCATCACCTGCAAGCTGGCTCGCTTGGAGGGCATTATCGGCATTGTGACTTACAGTAGAAGCTAGCTGCTCCATGCTGGACGCCGTCTCTTCTAGCGATGAAGCCTGCTGTTCTGTGCGAGAGGAGAGGTCGTTGTTGCCGCTGGCAATGTGCTGGGAGCGCTCAAAAATCGTGGTGCCGCTACGCCTGACCACGCCAACAGTTTCCGACAAGGAACCTTGCATATGGGCCATCGCGCTATAGAGCTTGCCGATCTCATTGTTGCCAGGTGACTGGATCTGCTGACTGAGGTCACCCTGCGCCATGCGCTCAAAATAGCCGACCAGCCGATCCAGCGGGCGCAGTACGTTGGCACTGACGCCCCATACCACTACCACTACCGTTAAAACGGTCATGGCCACAACGCCGATCAATACCCAGCGGATGCGGGTGGCAAAGGAAGTAAAGGCCAACTGCTGGACTTGTGGGTCGCTGGCACTTTGTACAATGGCCGCCCCGTGATGCAGCGCATAAAGACCGATACCACAGGCAATGAGCACCAGCAGCGAGAAGGTGGCCAATACTAGCCCCCAACTCAGACGGACGGTCATATTACTCATCAGTTGACGTACTAGCTGTGTCACACGCATTTCTCCAAACACAACCGTACTAGCCAGCGCTATCCATCGCGCCAGAGTGGGTTGTTTTTTGGCTCAAGATGGGCACGTCTCCCTGTGCCCCGTGGCAGGTCGTTAGCGGTTACTGGTGCTATCTACCAGCGCCATCTCTTCGCTCGTCAGCAGCTTATCGATATCGACCAGCACCAGCATTCGGTCATCCAGGCTACCGAGGCCACTTAGGAAATCAGAGGAGAGCGTTACGCCAAACTCTGGCGCAGGCTTGATTTGATCCGGCGTCAAGGTCATTACGTCAGAAACGCCATCTACCACGATACCTACGATACGATCTGCCACGTTGACGACGATCACCACAGTTTGGCCACCGTACTCAACGTTATCCAGGTGAAACTTAATGCGCAGATCCACAATCGGCACAATCACGCCACGCAGGTTCGTTACTCCCTTAATGAAGTCGGGTGCATTCGCAATACGTGTGACGTTTTCGTAACCACGAATTTCCTGAACCTTTAAGATATCAATGGCGTACTCTTCATCACCTAAAGAGAACACCAGGAACTCGCGATTTTCCGCTTCTGCTGCGGCTAGCACCGCCTCATTAGATGCTTGACTCATGACGGCTCAGCCTCCTTGTAATAAGAGAGATATGGTTGGTTAGCGGCTTTTCCTGCTTCTTTTTTGGCACGGCTTAAGCGATGCAAGCCTGTGATATCCAGAATTAACGCAACACTGCCATCTCCCAAGATGGTAGCGGCCGATACCCCGGGCACTTTGCGGTAATTATCTTCGAGGTTTTTAACCACGACCTGTTGCTGGCCAATCAATTCATCGACCAGCATGGCATAGCGACGCCCTTCGCCCTGCACAATTACAGCGATGCTCTTAGTGGGGTCCGTAATGGCGTTCTCCACATCGAGCACTTCATGAATGGCTATTACGGGCAGGTACTCATCGCGTACTTTTAGTACCACGTCGTCCCCTGCCATGGCATACATATCGCCTTTGTCGGGCTGCAGTGACTCAAGTACGGTAGAGAGCGGCAGAATAAAGGTTTCGTTGCCGACTTTGATCGACATACCGTCCAGAATGGCCAGCGTTAGCGGCAGTACGATCCGCGTATTGGTGCCTTCGCCTTTTTTCGACTGGATCTCAACCCGGCCGCCCATGCCTTGAATATTCCGTTTGACAACATCCATGCCCACGCCACGTCCAGAGACATCGGTAACCTCTTTAGCAGTCGAGAAACCGGGGGCAAAAATCAGCTGAAAAACATCTTCATCCGACATGGTATCGGAGACGTTAAGACCATTCTCGCGGGCTTTCGCTAGCAGGCGTTCACGATCCATTCCGGCGCCGTCATCACGCACTTCAATCAAAATATTGCCACCTTGATGCCGGGCAGACAGAACTAACTTACCCGTACGCGGCTTGCCCAGGGCTTCACGCTCGTCGGGCATTTCAACACCGTGGTCCAGACTATTACGCACCAAGTGCGTTAGTGGGTCGGTGATACGCTCGACCAAGCTTTTATCAAGCTCTGTGGATTTACCTTCGGTGATCAGTTCAATCTCTTTGCCTAGTTTGCCAGCGGTATCACGAACTACACGCGGAAAACGGCTAAACACGAACTCCATGGGGATCATGCGAATCGACATGACCGCTTCCTGAAGATCGCGGGCATTACGCTGCAATAGGCTCATGCCATTCTGTAGCGAACTGTTGCCGACCGACTGGTCACCAAGATCACTCACTGTTTGGTCCAGCATCGACTGAGTGATGATCAGCTCGCCCACCAAGTTAATAATCTGGTCGACCTTATCCACGGACACCCGAATAGAGGAGGACTCTGCTGCTGCCTTTTTCGGAGCCGCTTTACCTGGTTTACTGCTAGCAGGCGACTTGCTGGCGTGTGCTTTTTCGGCCACTGGCGCGGCTGGCTTCTCTTCTGACGCAGAGGGCTCAGCCGGTGTGCTGGGTACAGGTGTTGCGGGCTCTGCTGCCGAAGCAGCCTCCTCCACAGCTACCGTGGTGATTTCAATTTGTTCTGGCTCAATAATGAAGCACATTACGGCTTCAATATCATCGGCGCTGACGCCCCCTTTTAGGGTGACCTCATAGCGCTTTTCATCCCCCGACTGGGATTGAATATCGCCTAGCTGTTCTAACTCTTCTACCAGCAGCCCACGATCTTTATCGCCCACATTGAGAAGCACCACTTTGAGGGTGTGCTCGCTGGAGCTAGCGGCTGCCGATGCTTCTTTGTCGTCCTCTGCAGGCGCTGATTTTTGAGGGGCCGGTGCCTCCGCAGGGGCATCAAGTGTTTTGCCAATCTCTTCGAGGGCAATTTGCTGCAGCGTTTGGCAGATACGCTCATACGCTTCTTGATTGGGTTCTTCCTCGTTGCGATAGGCATCGAGTTGCTCGTGCATGATGTCTTTGGCCTCTAAAAAGGTATCCACGAGGTCAGCACGCAGGGTGAGTTCCCCTTTGCGCGCGTGATCCAGCAGGTTTTCGAAAATATGCGTGGTTTTTTGTAGCACGCTAAAACCGAAGGTTCCTGCGCCACCTTTGATAGAGTGGGCTGCGCGGAAGATAGCGTTCAACTGCTCGCTATCCGGATCATCGACATCCAGTTCCAATAAGTGCTGCTCCATATCAGCGAGCAGCTCTTCAGCCTCTTCAAAAAAGGTGTCAAAAAAATCCGCTATATCCATGCACCGCTCCACGTGAACGTCATATTTTTTGTGACAAGCCGCGCTTACTGGTCGTCGTTGGCTTGTGGGGTGTTTTGTGGCACTAGCTCTTCCGGCACCTCTTCCTCAGAAAACTGAGCATCAGGCGCTAGAACACCAGGGTTACGAATGGCTTCGGCAATTTCAGGTAACAACACAACCAACTCAATACGCCGATTGATCGGATCGGTTGGCGCAGTGTCAGCCAACAACACACGATCAGCAAAGCCCGATACGCGCAACAATTGATCTGGATCAAGCCCGCCGGCAACAAGCTCTCGGCGCGAGGCGTTCGCTCGATCATTTGAGAGCTCCCAGTTGCTGTAGCCACGATATCCTCCAGCATACGGCACACTATCAGTATGCCCACTAATACTTAAATCGTTAGGCAACTCATTGAGAAGAGGAGCTATGGTGCGTAGCAAACTACGCATATAGGGAGCGACCTGATCACTACCAAGCTCAAACATGGGTCGCTGTTCGGTATCCAAGAGTTGGATCCGTAACCCTTCACGGGTTAGATCAAAACGCATTTGGTTGCGCAGCTCACGCAGCTCCGGGTCACGCTCAATCACACGTTCAATGCGCTCCTGCAAATCATTAAAGAAGCGCCGTTCTTGAGCACTAGGGCGTGTATGCTGCATTACATCAATACGAGCGCGTTCACCATCACTATGAGTAGGATCAGGGCCACCACCAGGAATCACGCTGGTACTACCTGACATGTCGCCGCCTGTAATTGCAGTAACCAGGGGCGTACTGAAATACTCCGCCACACCTCGGCGGGTCTCTTCGCTGGAGACACTCAAAATCCACATCACTAGGAATAGCGCCATCAACGCGGTCATAAAATCCGCTAGGGCAATCTTCCAAGCTCCCCCGTGGTGAGCATGGACGACTTTTTTACGCCGAATAATGATCGGACGCTTATCCCCACCCTTACTCATGCACTACCGCCTTTTTTGGCGTCACGAACGTACTCTTCAAGCTCAGTGAAACTGGGACGCTCTGCGGTATGCAGTGCCTTGCGACCAAACTCAACAGCTAATTGAGGCGCATAACCGTGCAAGCTTGCTAGTAAGGTGACGCGGATACACTGCAACATTTTTTCTGCTTCTTTTGCTTGTCGCTCGGCGTAGCTGGCCACTGGACTTATAAACCCGTACCCCAACAAAATGCCTAAAAAGGTACCTACTAGCGCTAGCGCAATCATTTCACCCATCTGAGCGGGTGTGGCATCAGCGTAGGTCAAAGCCTTAATTACCCCCATAACAGCAGCAACGATACCGAATGCAGGCATCGCATCCCCCACTTTAGAGATCGCATCAACTGGAATATGAGCTTCCTGTTCGAATGCCTCGATTTCATGCAGCATAAGCTCATCAATTTCCATTGGCTCCATGCCGCCACTGACCATGAGGCGCAAATAGTCAGTTAAGAAATCCATGATGTGTGGGTCCGCCAGCACGGTTGGGTGCTCTTGAAATAAAGGACTCTCTTGAGGGTTATCGATATCGCGCTCAATCCCTAGCATACCCTCACGGCGCACCTTGGAAAGAATCTTGTACTGCAATGCCATTAGCTCCATGTACAGCGCTTTATTATATTTTTTGGTTCGCTTGAGCTTGGGCAGTATCTTAAAAGTAGCTTTAATGGCTTTACCATTATTGGCAGCAATAAAAGCACCGACCCCTGCGCCGCCAATCATGAGCAACTCCGTGGGCTGATACAGCGGCCCCAAGCTACCACCTGCTAACACATACCCGCCAAATACAGATAGCAGTACGACGACATAACCTAAGGGAATCAGCACAAGCAGTGTCCTTGCGATATCAGTTTTTTATCGACGAAGCCACACCCATTTCTTCACCAAGAAGGCATGAGCAGCTCCACCCCAAGTGCAACTTAGCAATATCATACTAAGGCGCATGCAATGTTTAATGAGAAATTACCAGCGTCTTTTACCGCTATCTAAACGTTAAAGAGGTCGTGTATTCGTTCTATACCCTGCTGCTAGTAGCGTGACAATTTTATACGTTCAACGCTGTGCTTTACGGGTTTTCCCTGCACGCGAAGGCGGCTGACAAATACCACACACATAATCATGTGTCGGACTATGAGCATGGGCAACAAAGCGACCTTCACATCTTGTACAAGTCGTTAGCTGCAACAAATCACTTTCAAAAAAGCGCACCAACGTCCAAGCACGAGTAAGCCCCAGCACCGGCTCCACGCCTTCCAGTGAAATCTGCTCCTCGTACAGTCGATAAGCCTTAACGAAGGCGTCGATGCGCTCGCAGCCAGCGCCTTTCAGCAGCCCGACATAAATGTTGTAGAAGAACGAGGAGTGCACGTTGGGCAGCCAAGTGACGAACCAATCCGCAGAAAATGGCAACATCCCTTTCGGTGGAGACATGCCACGCACTTCCTTGTAGAGCTTAATCAACCGGGTACGGCTAAGCTCTGTTTCTGTCTCCAGCACCTGTAGCCGTGCACCCAACTCAATCAGCTCAATGGCCAACTGCACTTGGTGCATTTCATCAACCAAGCTCTTCTGGCTCACTCCGACTCTCCCGACGACAAAGACTCCAAGGGCTCGCAAGCCGAAAGCAGTGATGCATGTAACCCAGATAACCCTTGATCTCTGGGGTTTTCTAAAATTTCGCGCAAACGTCGCCCACTCGAATGGCTAAATCGGCAGACTAACTGGTTGCTGCGCGCCAGCTTAGTGAGTTGCCAGGCATTCAGTGATACCAATAAATCGGCAAGTTCGCTGTCTATTTTCAGGCGAAACATAGCTGCTTCGCGATCCTCGCTCAGCAAACGCTGCGCAAGAAGCAAGTACGCTAAGTTAATTTCTTGAATTTCATCGAGAAAGCTTGTTTGACTCATAGTGTCCCATCGAACGACACAGGCGCGACATTGTGACCGTTATACTGGCGCCATTGATGACTTTTTTCTTTACCCAGCACCATGGTTGCATACAACGCTTATATTGGCTACTTGAGCGTTTCACGATGACTTATCCCATTCTCAGATAGCTCAAACACCCAAACAAGCAGCTCAGCGACCACTTGATATAGGCTCGCCGGGATCTCGGCATCCAAATCTAACTGCATGAGCAGCGCCACAAGCTCTGGTGCATCGTGAACATAAATACCCTGGCGTTGGGCTTCGGCCATAATTCGCTCAGCCAGCTCACCATACCCTTTGGCTACTACACGTGGAGCCTGCTCCCCTTCTTGATACGCAAGTGCAACCGCTTGCCGTCGCCGATCACCCGATGTCATCATGATGGCGCTCCAATGTTACATACCTAGCCTTGATCTGAACTTTATGAAAATCAAGGGCGTTTAAACGCTGCTCCAATGAGCTAACCCCTTCCTCAAGACGCTGGTGCGTGCCAGCATTATCAGTGGTCAAATCAATACTCAGCGTCTTTTGATGAAGCCATAGTGCAACGCTGAAGCTACCTAAGTTAGGCACATCAAGCTGCATTTCGGAGCGCCAGCTCTCCTCCGCACCCTCCTCTTCCGATGAACCTCCTTGCCCCCCTTCACGCCCAGGCAGGTTGATCACTAACGCCATAAAAATCCCAGCCCACACATCACCTTCCCAGCGGAGCGTTGGCATCACCAACATCTCCAACTGCTGACGCACCAACCCCTGTAAGCTCTCATGAACGACCTCTCGTGAGCCACGGCTAAGCGCTTCCGGCTCGCTGGCAGCCGGCAATGTCAACGAGGCTGGATTAATCTCTCGACGCTCCGCAGCAGCTGGCGTCGGCGAAGTCGAGGCTGGGAGCATGACAACAGGGCGCTCTAAGAGCAGTTTATTATCGCCATTCATAGGCACTAGGGGTGTATTGGGCAAAATACCGGGGGTGGCGCTTGAGCGTAAAGCGGCTATTGAGGGGGTTGTGGCTAATACCGAAGAAGCAAAATTTGGTAAAAAAGGAGCAGTCGGGCGAGGCCCAGGTTGCATTTGTGGTTCACGCAGTAGTTGCTGGAGTGGAGTTTCACCTTGAAACCAACGCTTCAGGTGGGACTCATAAAATAATCCACTATCGCGGATGCTTGCTTCTAAACGACTTGCCAGCACTTGCGCCGATGGTGCGTCTTGAGCCGACATAAGCGGGGCCTGGGGCTTCATTACCGCTGGAGGTGCCGGGAAACGCAGTAATACATCCGCAATCGTGCGAGCCGCAGGGCTGAAGTGTGTCTGTGTTGAGGTGGGTGCGCCATTACCAGTGGGAGGACTTCCAG
>ENA-ORDI01001646-ORDI01001646.1-marine-metagenome-genome-assembly--contig:-NODE-1646-length-12029-cov-2.820867_pt1 | contig 12029 bp, 12 predicted proteins | sample MGYA00248628_ERZ508525 | MGnify/ENA primary metagenome ERZ508525 (study PRJEB26195, sample SAMN05422138) | marine metagenome | isolation source: East of Porto Seguro, South Atlantic Ocean | place...
CGATGCTTTCACAGAGCAGGGCGAGCTAATCAATGAATCCGAGATGGAGCTTCTTGATCCTAATGGTACTACGCCTAAGCGTAGAGAATCTAAACCATTAGATAAGGTTAGTACTTTAACCCAAGGCGAATACCGCGAAATAGCAAGAGCTGGTTTCGATGCGCGTACAGGTAACATACCTACAAGTCCAGCCTTTTTTGAAGGAGAGGATGTCAAAGCATTTATTGTTAATACGGGTAGGGTATATGACCCTAATTGGCAACCAGTGCATGGGGGCACGCCCAATCATTTTATTGTTGATAATGATGGCAATATAAGTTCATTAACTAAAAGCGAGTATGATCGTGCAATAGATCCTAACAATGTAAAAAAACAAAAGACACAAAAACAAAAAGATTGGAAACAAATGATTCTTTCTGTAACAGGCAAGAAAACTTTAAGTAAATCAAAGGACCAAACAGAAGCGGAGTGGAAACAAGAAAAAATAGATGTTATATATGCTTGGGCAAAAACATATGGGACTAATCCTCCAGATGCGATAAAAGGCAAACTATATGAATCTATTTGGGGCGAAAAGACATTAATAACAAGTGCTGTCTTGGCATTTAATTCGGTTACCAAACGACTGTATTGGAGTCGCGAACATGGTTTAGAGATGGATGAATATGCTGGACCTGATTCAATAATAGCATTGGAAGAGGGGCTTTTAACTGAGTTAGAACAGAAATTATTTTTCAGAGTTTTCAATGAAGAAAACTTCTCTATAATGCCACAATTTTTAAATGCCTTCAAAAAGAATTTAAATAAAATCAAAAGCCTTGTTGAGTTAGATAGGCGACAAGATATTCTTGACGAATGGCATCAAAACCTCGCCGACAATCTTGAAAATATGGAAACAGATTTTCTTGATGCTCATTATGCGACTTTGAAATCCTTACTAAATAAATATGGTGATACTGAATTTTCTAGCCAAACTTTACCTGATCTTAAATTTTTCGATAATGAAGGGGACATTGCAGCTATTAATATGATGTATAGTGGAAAAGATAGCATAGCAGCTAAGGAGAGACGACAAGCTTACATTGACAACCTACTAGAAGCACCTTTGGATAGAGCTACTCAGTTACGCAAGAATTTATCAAAATCATCAGAGATTTCATATGATAATATGCGTCGTCGCCATTCTAAAGCTAAAGAAAAAGACAAGGCTTATACAGAACACTTTAATGATGGGTTCTGGTACACTATTACATCATTCCTGTGGGGTAAGCCAGTTCAATCCATCCGTGACATCAATAAGAGCTCACGATTTGGATCCAAGCGGGGCAAGATTACTGCAGCAGATAAGATAGCAGACCTTGTACAGAGAGCGATATCTTCTACTAAGCGTACAGAAGGTATGGAGATGGGCACAGATATGATGCAAGATGTATCTATGCGTAGTGGTGAATTCTATACGCAATTATCTAGAATCTTCGCATTAGCAACTGGTCGCGCAGGTGACATAGATGCCAAAGCTAATAAACAAATGGTTAATTATTTGATGGGTCGTGATGTAGTATTTTCCGATCCAGATGTTAAGGAAGCTGCAAAACAATTAAAAACACTATTAGAGTCTGTATATAAATACGGTAAGGATGCAACGAGTAACTTAGAAACTCCTTTGAATCTTAGAGGAGAAGCAGATACTATCGTGCCTCGCGTGTGGAATATAGAATACATTGCCACTCGTAAAGGTAAGGCTGCTTTCTTGAGAGAGGTTAATAAAGCTCTACGTGATAGATCCGATATTAATGTGACGCCAGAAGAGATGTATGAATCCGTTATAAATAGCGGTGGTTTTGTACAAGGTGATTGGACTAATATGAAAGCTGATCAAACTCGTACTGAGAAAGATATAGAGAGAGATCAATTGATTGGTGAAACATTGGACATGATTCCAACACAATCAATGATGGATTCTGGACTTATTATAGAGGACTTACAAGCATTAGTACCTAGATTTATACAGAAAGCAATAGAGCGTACTGAATACTCTAGGAGATTTGGCACTAGTGATGAGTTACTAAGAGGTATGATAAATGAGGGGTTAGAGCAAATACGAGCTAACAATCGAGAAGTATTGAAACTAGGTGAAAACAAAGATGGCTTAATGCACATCAATGAAAAGAAGTTCACCAAAGCCGTCTGGGATATGGCGCGTATACTTAGAAATCAGTATGGTTATGATATGGCTAATATGCCAACACGTAAATGGTTGCAACGCGCAGCTAATACAGAAACTATATTGAAGCTTCCATTTGTTACGCTAGCTTCTATTCCAGAATTCTTCACCCCAATGCTCAAGGGTGATGTCAGACCTGACAAATGGTTCGTAGATTTTATGGCCGGTACTGTATGGGCTGGTTACAAGGGTATGAATGGATTGTCTAAGCTTTTGTTTAATAAGCATTTACCAGCGATGCGCAAAGCTTCTAAAGATATAGGTGGTATGGGCATCATAAGTGACGTACAACTCTTGCGCGAGCTAGGTATAGCTGATATACAGGCTATGGGTGATCTAGTATCTACTCGATATGCTAACCCAAACTTTGCACGAGGTGGTTTAAGAGCTGGTGCTAAAGGAACCATCGCAGGAAAAGTACCTAAGAAGATTCGTGCTATATTTAATATGCAGACGTATATGCAAGGTACATTACTTACAACTATAACTGAAATGCAACAACTTATGGCTTTGAGAAACTTTCAACGCCACATGGGTAGACGCGTACAATTTGTTAGTAAAAACAAAGGCAAGAGTTTAACTGGTAGAAAAGCTAGACTAATGAAGCAGTTTACACAAGACTTAGCAGATTATGGTATTGTGGTTGATATTGATTTAAATACAGAAGCAGGCCGAGCAGAGTTTAATGCTGGAGCGTTAAGATTTATAGATCAAGTTATTACTCGCCCCAACGATGCTACTACAGCTAAGATATTTAAGAATCCTTTGACATCTCCTCTAGTCTTATTCAAGAGATTCATCACTGTATATGGTAATACTTTGATGACATCTATCGGTAATGATTTTGCTACTAAGGTAGATAATATAGAACGAGCTAAACAAGTAGCACAAGTAGCCTCTGTAGCTATGATTATGTATGGATCAGTAATGTTTGCAGAGATTATACGTGGAGTTCTCAAGGGTGATCTTGATGAAGAAGACTTCAAACTCATGCCTGATGACTTTGCACAGTTCATGCGTCGATTAGATAGAACTGGTTTATCATCTGCACCTGGAGCTGTAGCGATTAACTTAGCATTTCCTTACAAGCGTGGTTGGTGGGATACTACACAATCACGGATAATGAATGAATTACTTGGTCCATTAGGCGGAGACCTTACGGCATTAGGTGATGCATTAATATCTGGTAAAAATAACTCGTGGGATAGATTACTTGGACAAGCAATGCCTAGTGCTAAACCGTTATTGAAAAAGAGGAAACGTGTTAGACGAAGATCTCAAGCTGGGGCGGGGGTAAATTGGTGAACATAGCAGAAGCAATGGCGAATGTATTGAAATCCGATAAAAGTACCTTAGGGGAAAGAGCTGCGCTAAGCACAGTATTTAAACCTGGCTCTATGGCATTAAATAAATGGTTAGGAACACCTACAAAAAACGTTGGTGATTATCTACCTGCAGGTCACGTTGGTCAGAATTGGATTTATCATCCTACTAACAAGAATTTAGTACAAGTTACACATGGTTCTACTAATATAGCCGATATTATAGATGGCGGTTTTAATCCCAATAGAGGGCCTGTTTTTATTACGCCAGATGCTAGAGTTAGTAATCGCGTTGTTCAACTTCCAACAGCTGGACCTAAGAATACATGGATACCAAATCCTAATGCGGCTCCTGGATCAGGTTCAGTGCGTGGATGGGTTGATAAGAATATACTTGCTAGAGGGTTAGCATTAAGCAATTTAGGCGAGGTAGAAGCTTTGATGAATCCTGCCCAAGCTAATAAAATATTTGGGGTAGGTCCAAAACCAAGCATTACAAATAGAATTTCGAACGTTTTTAAACCAACTGTTATACCTAACGAGTATTTAGGTCCTATCAATATAGATAAGCGTCTAGGCCTTACAAAAGACGATTATGCTTTTTCAAAGATAATGGGCCAAGATGCTAAATCGAAGGCTACTCTTGGTCTAGCTAAGAATTTGGGGCGCTTAGGTCGAGCCATACCCTTTGCGGGTGCTGGATTAGGCGCGGTAGATGTTACTCGACGTGTTAATAGAGATGATTGGTTAGGCGCTGGATTAAGTGGACTCGGTATGATACCTGTAGCAGGTATACCAGCATTAGCTGGGCTTGCTGCATATGATGCTTATGATATAGTAAACAATCCAAGAACTGGTCCAGAACCTATGAGGATACCTTCAGCATTTACAACACCACAGTATGGTTCAGGTGCATATCGTAATTAAGGAGATAGTTGGTGAACATAGCAGATTCATTTAAACCAAAACTACCTGTAAACAGCAGAACAGATCCATGGGCATGGATGGGTATGCGCAAGAAGCGTTCGCAACCTATGCCATCACTATTAGATAATAAAAGTTATGCTCCCGAAAAGGAAGCATTAAAGATGATAACGGCTGGGCCCTAACTTTGGAAAGCGTTGCTCCCTGCGTAAGTACGGGTTAGTGGCCCGGTCACAAATCCTTCATCATAATAATTTTATGTTTGGTTTTTATTTCCTCCCAACCCATAGTTTCTAATGCTGGTTGCATACCTTTACGCCCAGTTAAAACCATTCTTACACATCCTTCTCTTAGAGCAAAATCTTCTGCTACCCTTTGTAATTCCATATGACAATCTTTAAAGTTATTACCAGCAATTAATATGCAGTGTAAAATTTTAATACGTTCTGCATGATGACCTATTTCAGATATTCCAATTAATCTAATTTTAGTATCTTTGTCAACTACAATAAATAATTGTGACATCGTATCATGAAACCAAGCTCTATAATCATCTGTAGTAAGATAAGATAATTTGTCATTTTCACTAATTGTATCTAAACCATTCTGTATTAATGGTTCTATATGGTCCCATATCCTGTGTATATCCTTAGGTTGAACTAAATAACCCTTGTATTCTCCCATATCATAACTCTTTCATTAGGTTTATTTGATGCGTGTCTTTCATTTCTCCCCAACCCATAGCTTCTAATGAACGTTTCAATCCCTTTCTTCCGCTAATCATCATATATGTACATTCTTTTATACGCGCGAATTCTTCTATTTTATCAGCTAGTATATTGTAGCAATATTTTAATTCTTTTCCGCCGCACAACATCCATCTTAAAACATGAAATCTAGGATAAGGTTGAATTTGAGTTATGGCTATAATTTTTATTTCTTTGTCTTTAACGGTAATAAAAGGTTGAACTAAATCATTTTCCATTAGTATTTGATAATCTTCAGGAATAAGATACTTTATGCCTTGACCCTGGCCATATTGCATAGTATTTAATGATTTTTGTATTATAGGTTCTATTCCATTCCATATTTTATGTACGTCTTGAGGTTTAACTAAAAAACATCTGTATTCTCCCATGATCCCCCCTTAAAATACTTCTACAACCTCTACTTTATCTGATATAGATATAATCCTATGCACACAACCTTTGGGTATAGCTGTAACACCGTAATATTCATTTTCAGCAAGTGTATTTGCTAACTTTAAAACCCCTTCTTCAGACCATGTAGATTCGTTAATGAACCAACCTATTTGTTCAACCTTCATAACATTAACTTCTTTAACGGCTTCCCAACCAGATGATTGAACAGTATCAAACCACTCAACTCTGACTATTTTCATATCTCACAAACTCCTGCGACGCACGCATATTCTTGGCTACCTGTAGTATCATCAACTTGTTCTACCAAGTCATCCCAAGTTAGTTCTATCGTACCATATTTCTCATTCCAATTTTGGAACTCTTTAGCATTTATATCTTCATATGGTGCTGCTTGGTATACATGCCCCTCATCAGCGCTGGGTAGGAAACTTATACCATTCACTATATCGAAGTTATCCCAGATCCAGGCACCTACAGATGGCCACTCTGTCTCTTTAACATAGCATGTCATACTTGGTTTGTGTTCACAGTAATGTAATGCAAACTTTTTCCACAGTTCTAACTGCTCCATAGCAGAGACATCATGACGCGTCTTCGATCCCGGTGCCTTCATAGGAAACTCAAATGCCCAGGCATCTTTGTTGTAAGGATCTTCTATGTACTTTACTCCATTATCGATGAGCTTTTGAGATAGCGGATCCTTTTTATCATTGCGTACACGGCGGATATAATATCGAGCGTGACGAGGATGAATCCCACTGCTGCTATCCACCAACTGGCTAACAGTCCCGCTAGGCTTGATACAAGTAACAGAGGTAGATGGGTTGATACCAATCTCGTCTGAAAAAATTTCATTCGTTTTAACTGCATGATCGCGTAATTCCTCTAATTGTTTTGGCGATGCTTTCAGCAGAGCCGGACAATCAAAGATACCTGTTATACTTACACCTAACAGGGCTTCCTCTTCACAGTTCTTCTTCCACTGGGCACCTAGATAACGAAAATCCGTGAGGCTAGCCTGCACGGTACCTAACACAGTAGCCGCTTCTATTTTTGTTTTCAGCGTCTCTATGGTGTCATTATATCTAGCTACTACCTCAGACAGATTACAGAACTGTTTAGAACGCAGAACTATTTCCGAACATGGATTAGTTCCGAACTCCCAATTACTATCTCTCCTCTCTGGAGCCATTGCTTGACAGGCTCGTCTATTGAAAATACCTCGTTCACCTGATCGTGACTCGTAGATGGCTGACCACTCTCGCATGAACGCTCCTACATCTGGACATTCTGTATAGCATATAGAGTTGTTAGCTAATGCCCTCTGGGGGTTCTCTAAGAACCAGTTACCCATCTTTGCATTACGCATCCTTTCATCAGAATGATTACTTAACGATATTTCAGCGGTTCGTCTAACCCCGCCGACTACTACTGCTTCTCCGATATAATTCATAATATCATGACATTCTAATGAATTAAGCTGATCGCCTCTTGCATTACGAATGATATGAATAGTTTTTTTAAATAACTCATCTAAAGGTTCCGGTCCAGAGGCACGTCCACCGAATGTAACCAGTGGCATACCTGCTGCACGAATCTTAGATAAATCCCATTTGGGTATTAACCCTTGATACAAAAAGGCTATAAGCTCTTTGAAAGCTTTAGCCCAACCGATTTTAGAGTCTCTGACAACTATAACTGTGTCTGTTTCATGAAAGTCCTCTGCAATGATTGGGAGCTTTTGTATGTGTTGTCTTTCAACGCTGAACCCCAGACCTGTGCCACACATAAGAATATAGAGACACTCATCGAAAGCGCGCAAACTATCAACAGCAGTATAAGCACAATTGTATCCAGCCACATGGTCTTTCTCCAAGGCCTTGCCGGCCGTCATTAAAGCCCTCATCGAGGGCATTACTTCCATCCCTACAATAAGGGGTTTAAATCGTTCAAGGTGATTACGATCAAAGCGAGTATCAAAAAAATCGATATAGCGTCCAATGGTTTCCTCCCAGGATTCCCTGCGTTTATGTTCTGGTAGATACCTAGCATATCTACTCTTATGTATGAACTGTTGATACGGCGTAATATGCATGCTCTAGAGCTCCAGAATCGCCCTCTAAGGGCAATAAAAAAAGAGGGCAGGGCCTAAAGTAGACCCCGCCCCATAAGTACTAAACAACTATGTCAGTTAGAAGGGTAGGTCGTCGTCCATATCACTGGATACGTTACTCTGGCCACCTCCCTTTTGCTTTGGCTCTGAGAACCTCATGTTAATTACCGCATTCGCTGCAAGGTAATCAAATGCCTTCCATACCTTATTATTATCAGCATCTTCGTTCGGGTTTATCCATGCTGCTACTCTCATATCTGTCCCATTATAATTGCCTGGTCCAGATAGTGCGGGATCTTTAGCTGTTTTCCTCTCGTTAAGAAAAAACCTTCCCTTATTCGTATTATCAAATGCTTGCTTTCCTGCCATTAGCGCTTCTCCTGCCTCTCGGCTCTTAGTTGTGGACAAAAATCACGTACATTACAGTACGACCAACATCTCTTTGGTGATCCCTCTCTGTGTTCTATGTAAACCTTAGTGGGATCAATCAAATCCATGATGTATTTATTTGCTTCTTCTTCTGAATCTGTAAGTCGCAAAGCATTCTTACGACCTTCTTTCATTACAGCCCATTTCTCTTCTGATTGCCATCTCTCTTCAGGCGTACAATATGGATCTTCTTTGAAATGCCTACTTAACTGCTGATCGATATACTTTTTACGTATAGAAGGTATCCACAGAGGTATATCAACCACTGTCATCGCATGTTTTGGGTATGCTAACACATCAGACGCTTGTCTAGCATTCCAATCGCGAGCGATAGCTACAATAGATAAACCTTTGACTTTCCAAGCGTTAGCTATCATTAGATCAGCTAAAACATTAAGCTGATATTCCCACGACTTTTTATAACCGTTAACTAAGTTCCAGGCGCTGACCGTTTTAACATCGTAGAGTATTCTAGATGACATGTCATAAACGTCAATCTGTCCTGTAACTACTTTACCGTCATAATCGTTGTAGAATCGCTTTTCTGTCAGTACATCTGAATTACTTTCGTTAGTATTTTCAACCACTGAGTGTACTGCTGATCCCCAAATAGACCATACTCGGTCTTTAACATCTTCGACGAGTTCGTTTGCATGTTCATATCGTAATTGATTTACTTGAGGACTATCTATTAGTCTCGTTACAGAGATATCACTAGGACGAGTTCCCTTTGAGTAGTTATTTGTGGTAAGGGTATGGTATAACCAATGCGGATAATTGTTCTCATTTGTGAACGTACGAGCCATTTATATCTCCTTGATTTGAAGGTTCTATTATACTAGAATCCACCTCTTTGGTTGTACTCTGAATAGGAATATCCTTATAATACTTACAAAAGTGCTCTGCTTTAATCACGACATAGGCGTCCTCGAATTTTGTATATCTCTCATGGAGGACTACGATGGGTATCCTGTGCTCTTTTTCACGATCAGCCTGCCTATAGGCTGAGTGCAGCCAGTCTGGAAAGGCTTTTCTATGCTTGACCTCTATGGAAAAGATCGGATGCTCTACATCTCGTCTGCTTTCCCCATTAGAACCAGTTCGGGTTCCTCCAAATAATTTAGCAACTCCACGTTCTACATTTTTCCAATTATCAGTTCTCATTAGAATGGTATCTCCTGGTCATACTCCATATCTTCCGGTGCTCTGAAGTATACGATAGATGGTGCTGATACACTATCTGTGAACGCTCCCGTGTCCGGTCCTATTTGATTCCACCACAACTTAATACGACATGGCTGTCCATACCGTACCTTTACAGCCGATATAAGCCCATCTGATAACTCCGCCCAAGTTCGCGTATCAGACGAGCTTATAGTCTGTGACCCCCAACCTTCATTAACTTTCTCTTGCTTTTCAATATTACGGTTAACTATAAAAACATTATCAGCTAAATTCGTTATATCTCCAGATCCTACAACATCAAACTTGTCTGGCTGACTCTTCTCAGAATCTAATTTGCGGATATGATGCACCACGTGTATCATCAGACCCAGTTCCATACAGGCTTTCTTTAGGTGAACAATCAATTCCCTCTGATGCATCCATAAGTTATCGGAAGTTAATCCAATTGATGTGAGATTGTCTATAATTACATGACTTATATTCTGTTTCTTTGCGGCATCCAGAAACGTGAACACATCTTCAAACCGCATACTAGGCTGGTGCCATACCATAATATAGTCATTTAGCCATCTTGCTACTAAAGCATGAAATACTTCTGTTGGTTTAGGAACACCGGTCGCTTGCCTGATAAGATTCGCGTAGACGGTCTCGCACGGCATCTCTTGCGACCAGATGGCAGTTTTCTTACCTTGTACTGCCCAGTGCAGAGCACATTGCTGAAGCGCAACTGATTTCCCATGCGCGTTGATACCTGCCCATACATTAAGAGTCTTCGGTTTGAATCTAAAGTCTGACTCCCAGGGAAGAGTATCCCCGACCATGTTATTTCCGTCTTGTATATACTTCCAGATCTCTTTAAGTAAGTCTTCCGATATGGGTGAGACAAATTCTCCATGTGTTTCCTCTATTGGTTTCATACGAGCTGGATCTTGTTGATACATCCATGCTACTTCATCCATTAGAAATACCTCGTATCAGATGTCTCGCGATCAGTCGTCGTGCGACCCTCCATTGGTTGTGTCCACCACTGCTGCTTAAGGTAGGTAGCTGGGTTAGGCCAATATTCCACATCGCGCCATTCTCTATGTAAGCGGTCACGTATGTCCAAAAATATTTTATCCTTAATCTCTTCCAGTCCTTTGTCTTTCCATTCCTTAGTAGCATTAGCCCAAATGTAGCTTTGCCAACCAGATGGTGGAGATGGTTTGGGATATAGTTTCAAAAACTCCCCTATAGATAGTGGTCTATTAGATGGTCTATTAGGTAGCGGTACGTGTACGGGGGGCTCAAGTACACCCTCTACGGCGGGCGTACACCCTGTCCATATGAACTCGTAAGTATTAGAGTTATTGAATCGCCGGTTGATCTTGAGTATCCCGCCTCGTTCTGCTATACGATTCAACTGCTTACTGCAATAGCTTGGAGTCATACCACACCGTTTAGCTATGGTGTTTATGCTAGGAAATGCTAGATTAGTACTGTTAGGATCTCTGAATGATAGCACACCTACTAAAGCCCTGATCTCTCCCTTACTCAGATCACCCATAGCTGGGAGCAAGCTATTAGGTAAGATGCAAAAGTTTTCTGTTTGCTTCAATGAACTCCCCTTACATTGTTATGTATGTTCTGTGCTGTCGTTCTTATAATCATCCATATATCATGTGGTTTAGCTCCTGGTCCTACTTCCATGCCTTTAGCTTTATAAGCCGCTTGTACATCATGCTGCATAGCTACAAGATCCCTTAAACTGTCATTAGCTATATCTTCAGTATATCGACTAGCTACTAATGGTTTGTTATTAACAAGATACGCTGCTGCATAGATTTGACTCCTATGCCACCAATACTCTATTCCTGCCATTATCTCTTCGACATCTTCAGTATCTTTAAACACATCTGGATCTAACAGCATAGCAAAGTAATCATATGGAGAATCTTGTTCCTCGTTCTTCTGCCATTCAGCCGCCCATTGCATCTCGTCAGGAAACCAGAAGAATCCATCTATGACAGTGCCGATATCATTCTCTACGCGATCTCCTGATTTTATAGCCTCTGCTATTTCTGTAACATCGTTAATATTATACTGTTTCACAATTCTTGGCCGGGTAATGCTGGGCCACCATAATCCCAACCACCAAAGTCATCTGTACTTCCAAAACCGCCATCACCTCGCTGTGATTGGGCGTCAAATAAACGATGTGCTTCAACCTCAATGATTTGTGGTAAGGCTATGGGTAGATACAGAAACTGTACTAGTTTAGTATTTGGTAATATAAACACATTGCGATGACTAACATTCATAACATGCAAATGTATCTCGCCTTCATAACCAGAATCAACAACACAAGCACCAACTTGAAGCCCATGCTTAGTTGCTACACCTGACTTATTGAATGCTACCAATGCCATACCAACAGCTACATGAGCCTTAATACCACTTGCTATTCTGGTGGAATGCCCTGGTTGGACAGCTTCAGATCGGTAATCATTTGGTACATAGAAGTCTATACCAGCATCGTATTGATGGGCACGACTAGGAGATTGTACATCTCGCATCTTACAGAACCTAAATACTTGCGGCATACTCATTCTACATGGTCCTTTATAGTTTCTACTCGACCAGACCAGTCGATTGTGATTGACATAGGTTCTGGATCTGCCCAAATACCA
>ENA-ORDI01001650-ORDI01001650.1-marine-metagenome-genome-assembly--contig:-NODE-1650-length-12007-cov-2.973847_pt1 | contig 12007 bp, 7 predicted proteins | sample MGYA00248628_ERZ508525 | MGnify/ENA primary metagenome ERZ508525 (study PRJEB26195, sample SAMN05422138) | marine metagenome | isolation source: East of Porto Seguro, South Atlantic Ocean | place...
AAAATCATCTATGGAAATACGATCGTCGGCCATCTCTTACTCCTTCGCTTGTTCTGGCTATTGATTCAATTCTATTCTCGGAAACGGAACTTCAAATTCACTCAGCTCACTTCCGGGCTTCAGTTGTCCCCAGGTTGATTTCAATTCGGTAACTGTGGCACCGATCATCCCCAGAATTTTGGCCGTCCTCACCGGCATAATGGGATGCAAAAGCTGCAGCGCAATCCGGAGAGACTCCGCCGCGTGATAGAGAACGGTTCCTGCCGCATCCTTATCGGACTTGACCAGTTTCCACGGCATCATTTTTTCCATATAACGGTTAATAGAACGGACGTACTCCATAACCGCTTCCACAGCATCGTTCATCTTCATCTCGTGGATCTGATCAATTGCCTCGCCAACCAGAGAATTCCCAGACTCTACAAGCTGAGTTTCGTCTTCACTCAGCTTTCCCGGTTCGGGGATTCTGCTATCAAAATGACGGTTCACCAACGTACTGATTCTTCCTACCAGATTGCCAAGATCATTTGCGAGATCGCTGTTGTAACGGCGAACAAATCCATCCGAGGAAAAATTACTGTCTTGACCCAATACCATGTCCCTCATCAAGAAGTAACGGACGGGATCCACTCCATATTGGTCGATGAGATCGAGCGGTTTCACCACGTTGCCCATCGACTTGGACATCTTGAACTCATCGCTGAGCCACCAACCGTGAGCGAAGATAGTTTTAGGCTGGGGAATCCCCGCGGCGAAAAGCATAGTTGGCCAGTAAACACAATGTGTAGTCAAAATATCTTTGCCTATGAGATGATAATCTGCTGGCCACCACTTGCCGAACTGCTCTTCATCCTTTGTAGCACCGATGGCACTCACATAATTGAGAAGGGCATCAAACCAGACGTAAGTGACAAAGTCTGAATCGAAAGGGAGCTCTATTCCCCAAGACAAACGGGATTTCGGTCGGGAAATGCAGAGATCACCCAACGGCTGGCGCAGAAAGCCGAGAACTTCGTTCCTCCGAACTTTTGGCTGAATGAACTCTGGATGTTCGTTGATGGTGTCAATCAATTGCTGCTGATATTTGCTCATGCGGAAAAAGTAGTTCGACTCCTTGATCTCTTTCAGCGGTGTCTGATGCTGAGGACATTTTTTATCCTCCAATTCTTTCTCGGTATAGAAGCGCTCACAACCGACACAGTATAGGCCGATATATTCATCGAAGTAGATATCGCCGCTGTCGTATATCTGTTGGAGGATTTCTTTAACAACTTCTTGATGGTCTCCATCTGTCGTACGGATGAAAAAGTCGTTCTCGATATGGAGCTTTTTCCACAGATCCTGAAACCGGATTACCATTTCATCGCAGTGCTGTTTAGGTTCTACTCCTCTATCACTTGCGGCCTGAAACACTTTCTGACCATGTTCATCTGTTCCGGTTAGAAAGAAAACATCATCCCCTGCTTCTCGATGGTAGCGTGCCAGAACGTCGGCCAGGATGGTAGTGTAAGCGTGACCAATATGCGGTTCGTCATTGACGTAATATATAGGTGTGGTGATGTAGAATTGTCCCATCTTACTCTATCCTGCTGTCCCGTGAAGGTTTTCCTGAATATCGAAAAGTAGATTGGTTATCACCAAATTTAGGTTATAGTTGCGGGAAAGCGAACTGGAACACGTTTCTAATTCTTTTACAATTGCAGCGAAGTCACCGACGGGAAAGTGCTTCACAAATTTTCTCAAAGAGTATTCCATACCTTCCAAGATTATGTGAGCTTCGCCATTCATCTTTTGGATAAACTGAGCATCTCGGAACCAGTAGCTGAGGAGCTGGAAGTGGAAATTCAGTACCTGGGGATTGGTCCGGTATGTTGAGGCAGCATGCTGAGTAAATGAGCGCCAGTTATTTTCGGAAGGTTTTGTCAGCCATTTTACTAGAGATAACAGTTGGTTTTGCACTTCCTCCAAGTCCTGTTTTGCGAGATGTTTTGCCATTCGGACATTCCCTTGAGCAAGATGAGCAATTAACTTGGCTTCTTCAGCTGGTGTAGCTAAAGATTCTTGAAGATGCTTTGTCACTAACTCTGTTTGAACTGGAGGAAAAAAGACCTGCTGACATCTTGATCCAATGGTTTCCACCAGTCGTTCAGGGAAATCCGTTATCAATATGAAAGAAGTCTCGGGGGGTGGTTCCTCGAGTATTTTCAGGAGTGCGTTCGCTGATGAACCATCACCGGTCATTAACAGATCCGCATCAAAGATTAGAACCATTTTCCTGCCGGTTTCCATCGCCTTCAGATATATTTTCTCCCGAACTTCCCGGATGGAATTAATTAGAATAGTATTGGATCGAGGCAGCCGGATTTTCGTATATGGATCATCAGCTTTGGCTGCAATGAGCTCTGCTAATGCAGTTATTGTGTCATCTTTTAGAGCCTTTGCTGGAGGATCATTCTTTTTAATATCTCTATCTTTAGGCAGCGGTACGATGAGGGTCATATTGGGATGCTGCAATCTGTTAAACTTTGTACACGATGAACACTCTCCACAAAGAGCACTTCCTCCTGCCTTGCAATTGACTAGTCCGGCAAAGCGTATAGCAATCCCTTCTTTGCCGACTCCCGAAGGACCGTGAAACAGATAAGCTCCTGTAATATGATCATTCTCATACGCAGTCACCAGGCGTTTCCAGATTTTCTCTTGCCCAATCAGTGTGTCTAGAATCATCCCTTGCCCAGCCAATGCTCCGGATTCAACTTTTCTCGATTTCCCCATATCTCAAAGTGAAGTCTGGAGCTGTTTCCAGAATCTTGTTTACCCACATGAGCGATGATCTGTCTTGCCTTTACATACACATTTTCATCAACCTCCACATCATCCACATGAGTGTAGACTGTGTAGAAACCGGCTCCATGATCTATTATAACAGTATTACCGTAACCGCGAATATAGGTCACTGTCGTGACAATTCCGCTAAAGACAGCGTGAACTGCACTGCCCGCATTGCTTCTGATATCTACGCCTGTGTTTTCGGTGATAGTCTTCAACGTTGGATTTTTATGGCTTCCGAATTTTGAAATAACGGGTCCATCGACTGGCCAGGGGAGACTTCCTTTCATAGCAGAAAAATCTCCGCCGGCAAGAAGTGTATCTTCTCTTCTTCTCCGTTCTAATTCTTTTATTCGGTTTTCTTTCTCACGTTCTAGTCGCGCGATGATGGCTTCCATCTGTCTGGCAGCTTCCTGTCGATCCTCCAATTCCTGAAACAACTCCTGCTTACTTCTTTTAAGATTGGAAATTTCTCGGTTTCGCATACTTCTCTTTTTTTCCAGCCACGCTTTCTGAGACGTTTTTTCAGAATCTATTTTTTTAATGTCTTCCAGTGACCGCTCCAAAGACTTTTTCTCCGCATCTATCTGGGCAATGGTTTGCTTCACCTTCGAAGCCAGTTCACGATCATACTGGGAGATGACTTTTAGATACTCTTCTCGATAAACTCGATCACGCCAACTATCCCGGTTTATTATCATTTCCAGTTCAGAGGGTCTCCCAGTTTTATAGATATTTACTACCCTCTGTGCATATTTGTCACGAAGTTCATCAAATTCTTTTTCTTTCTCTTGAATAAGCTCTTCAGCTTTTTTTATTGCCGATTCCTTTGACTTCTCTTCTTTCCTTAAGCGATACAAAAGATTACGGACCAAAGCGATCTCTTCATCTAACTCTTGGATCTTAGTCTTCGCACTTTTTTCCTGATCGGCTGTACTCTTGATTCGGAGGCGGAAGTTTTCAATCTCCATTCTTAGTCGATCCAGTTCCCTGGAATGGAACTGAATATCTTCATCAATGTCCTCGGATTGAGCTGTAATCATCAGCGGAGCCAACAACATGTATAGTATAAGAGGTTTAATCACAGCAGTTTTCACGAGGGGAAAATAGGTGGAAGAAGCTGTCACTAGCAATCGTTTTCACATGTTTGTGCATGAGAAAACAGAACTACTAACCTTAGTTATTTTTCTTCTATCTTAAACAGCACATAATCCTCAAATGAAAAATACGCCTCTCCCCGTTTGGGGAAGTGATAAACCCATAGCTGATAATTCAGACCTTTCTCATCTTCCTTTTCGATGATCTCCGCCGGCTCACCCAGAATATCGCTCACTTCTGACACCAGCATTCCGATCTCCACCTTCGGCATCCGTCGCCAAGCGAGATCAACTCTCGCTTCATTGGCATAAGACTCCTTCAATTGATCCACTCTCAGTTTGTCCAGACTTAATAGCTGGGCTTCCAACTGTTCACGAATGTTTTCAAACTCCTCATCCTTTTCCCCCAAAATTTCCTGCGCCTTGTAGAGGGAGAGAACAGCGAGCCGCAAACCGGCTTCATCCTTAGCTTGATTTACATCCTCCAACATTCCCACTGCAGATCTCAGCTCCAATCCGCGTATCTCATCCCTCAATTCCGGAGCCATGGAAAGCGCTTTCGAATACTTTTCCAGCGCAAGAGGATAGACTCCCCGTGAAGCAAGATCCTTCCCGTGCTGAATAGTAATCCGTGCCTCAAGTTTGCGAAGAAATTCCTTTCCCTTGATAGAAATTACAGCGGCTCGCCGGGCGTAACTAAGCGCATCGTCATCCTGACCAAGTGTAAAAAGTGAGTCAGCAATCTCAATGTAAAATCCAGCCATCATCTCAATTTTCATCTGGAGTTTTTTCTTAAAAGGTTCAACAGCCGTCCGCTCCGCTTCAATATATTTGTCCAGCGCTTCCACCAACATATCCCGAGCTTCCAGCCGCTTCCCCTCAGCGTAAAGCTGCTCTGGAATGCGGATATTGCAGATTTCGATGAGCTTTTCCGCACGTCGAACACGGGCGTGCCGAGGATGCTGATCAATAAACTGATTGAACTTGCGTTTAGCAGTTACGTAATCAGAATCCAAGTAATACCCCTTGGCCTCATCGCCGATAGTCTTGCCGCCGCCATAGAAAGCGCCGAAGCTGAAGTAAATTCCTACCTGCGGAAGCTGCATCCCGGTGATGGGAGTAACTTCTTGCGGATCGCTGATATTATCCACCTTAGCATAGTAGTGACGCAGTTCAAAACCCCAGGCATATCGGGCAGCGGTATCCGACTCCCGGATGAACTTAATTCCGATACCGTACATGGATGTTGCTCCCGTTCCTGATGGCTCATCTTCAAGACTGTCACCCCGATAAAACTGGACCTTTCCCACGCCGTAGCCGTAGCGGAATTGGACAAACCATTTCGGCCTCCACTGCATGATCATAGTAGTTGTGAGGTTAACTTCCATGAAAGTGGGTGTAAATGTTTTGGTCACTCCCCAAGAAGTGGGTACGCTCGGAGGACCGCTAAGAATTGTACTCTCAGAAAAATCGATGGATGGGATGTTTAACACAGCCGCACGGCGTACTCCCACTCCAGCAAAAATGTCAAAATAGCTCTTCTTGAAAAAGAGGTAGGAGAGGTTGGTTTGAACAGCATCAAACTCCATGTTGGAACCGATCCGGCCGGAAAGGGCGATATTCTGGAAAATGTCCTCGGTAGTATCAGCGTAAGTTATAAAAGTAGGGTCGAAGTTATACGGATTGTAGCTCTTCCAGCCGTAAAAGCCAATTCCGTAGCGACCCTCAGCAGGGATGCTGACAATCGGCTGGCGAAACTCCATTGGCCGAACGATAGCTTCAAACATCCTGTTGTCGCCGTTTTGCAAATTTGAAATAAACGTCCGGAAGAATTGAAAGCGTGTTTTCTTCTTCTTTTCCACCTCCTGAGCAAAGGTAACAGTAAATGTCGCTAAAATAATAAAGAGGTAAATCAGCTTAATTAACGGTCGAGATGTGAATGGTGAGGAAGCCATCGGATTTGAAAATTGGGTGAGTCAGATCAATTATTCAAGAGAATTCACGCACATTTAACTGAAGTCTTTTTTTAACACCAATGGAACAAATCGCTTTCGTAACTTTTCAACACTATTACAAAGGTGCCATGAAGACAATCCGTAAAATCACTTTTTTCAGCATTTCACTGCTAATACTCTCTGCAGTCTTATCTGCCGTTGAACCTGATGGAGAAGATTTCACTATCTGCCGGGTCAAGTATTCCGGCGGCGGGGACTGGTACAGCGATCCCAGTTCGCTTCCCAACCTGCTGGCGTTTATCCGGAAGAACACCAACATGGAGGTAAGCGCAATAGAAGCACGTTACTCTCTCGATGACGAAGAAATTTTCGGCTATCCCTACCTCTACATTACCGGCCACGGCAACATTCGCTTCTCAGATAAGGAAGTAGCAAACCTGCGGACATTCCTCCTTGGCGGCGGATTCCTGCATGCCGATGACAATTACGGCATGAACGACTCATTCCGCCGCGAGATGAAGCGTGTCTTTCCCAATAAGAAGTGGGTGGAGCTACCCCACGATCACCCCATTTATCACTGCTACTACAGTTTTGAAAATGGCCTGCCAAAAATCCATGAACACGACGGTAAGCCCTCACAAGGACTGGCTCTGTTTGAAAATGAGCAAATGCTTGTTTTCTACTCCTACGAGAGTGATTTGGGCGACGGCTGGGAGGATCCTGATGTTCATAATGATCCGAAAGAAAAACACCAGACCGCATTGAGAATGGGCATCAATATTTTCTTTTATGCACTCACCCACTGAAATGAGAAAAATCGCAACTCAACTCACCCGCTTCCGTCATCGTAAAATTGTGACCGATCTCTTAATAACGGGATGGATCATTCTGGCAATCGGCACAATAATTGTCTCGCTCCTTCTAGTGCTGGAGGCGGTCTTTTGGCTATCACCTGCTTTACGCTACGGTGTCTGGCAGTCAGGATTGGTGCTTCTGGCGGCAATAGCTGTAATGGGTGCGGTAGTGGGATTGTTCATTCGCCAAGACAGCATCAGGCGATATCGACTGGATACAATCGCTCATGAAACGGGAAGAGCGGCACTGCCGAAGGGTGACGAGATCATCAACGCCCTCCAACTGGAGAGTGGTGACAGCGGCAGCTACAAAACTTCGCGGGAACTGGCGGATGAATTCGTAACCGAGACTGCCAGCAAACTCAGCTCACTCTCACCAGCTGAGGTTTATTCCACCAGAGAAAAAAAGAAGCTGAAGGTTGCGGCTTTGGGCTCAATTGCTGCTGCCGTATTACTGATAATCTTCTTTCGTGCTTCATTTGCCGGCGCAGCGCAAAGATGGATTCATCCCCGGACGGATTTCCCGGTCCCTTACCCATACGAACTGAAAAGCATCACAGGTAATCTATCGCTTATGGGCGGTGACGACGCTATCATTCAATTCTCCGCCGAGGGAAAGAGCCTCCCTTCTTCTCTTCAGCTTGAACTCATGAGCGATAAAGGGGATGCGATGCTGATACTAGAAATCACGGAACGGGGCAACTTTTCCTACGAACTGAAGAGTGTGCTCCAAAACTATCGCTACCGGGTTTTTACCACCTCCAGTCATTTTTGGGAGCCGTGGGAAGAAATCTCGTCCCCGATCTACAGGATTGATGTGACCGACCGGCCCACAATCGAACAGTTTACAGCCACCGTAATTCCGCCGTCGTATACCAGGCTGTCACCTTCCGAGCAGAAAGGCAACATTGCGGAAATCCGCGGGATCAAAGGTTCAGAATTGGGTATTTCTCTTAAAACCGACAAAAATCTGGATGAGGGGTTTTTGACTGTTGGGACTGGAAGTAAATCCGGTGATCAAGAAAAAATTCCTCTGACCATTAACGGGCGAAAGGCAACAGGATCTGTCTCCATGATGAGAGACGCTTCTCTTACCGCACATGTGTATGATTCCCGGGGTATCGGCAACCTCGATCCCATTGAATACAGGCTGGTGGTGCTGCAAGATCTTTCGCCTCAGATGCAGGTTTTGATCCCGCCGGAAGTGACTGAATTGGGTAGCGATTTTACAATTCCCATCAAGCTCCACATTGAGGACGATTTCGGCTTTAGCACTTTGCAGATCGTCTATGAGGTCAAGCATCCCGAATATCTTCAGCAGGAGGAATCTGTGAGTATCCATGTGCTGAAAAACTTTTCACGAACGACTATCGCTCAAGACATCTATTACCTTTGGGATGTGAGTAAGCTTGGTCTTATGCCGGACGACGAACTTCAGTTCCATTTCGAAGTGTACGATAATGACATCATCTCGGGGCCGAAAAAAGCCGTTTCATCGACATTCTTCGCCAAGTTTCCATCTCTCGCCGATCTGTTTGCCCGAACAGAAGAGCAGGAAGAAGAAGTTAAATCGGCTGCAGAGGAGATGGGGAAGGAACTTGAAGAATTAACCGAGTCGCTGAAAGAGATGCAGTTGGAACTTCTAAAGGATGAAAAGCTGGAGTGGGAAAAACATCAGCTTCTTGAGGAGTCACTAAAGGAAGTGAAAGATAAGCTGAAGCAGATTGAGTCGCTGAGGGAGCAGATGGATACCATTGCCCAGGAAGCGGAAAAACACGATCTATTCTCACCTGAGTTGTTAGAGAAATTCCAGACCTTGAATGATCTTCTTCAAGACCTAATGTCACCAGAGATGATGGCCGCCATGGAGCGAATGCAGTCTGCATTAGAAGATGTGTCACTGGAAGACTTACAGGCAGCGCTGGAAGATTTTTCTCTGAACGTGGCAGAACTGGAGTCACAGCTCGACCGGTTTATAGACATTTTCGAGCGAATCCAAGCCGAACAACAGATGGACGAACTTGCTCGCCGAATGGAGCAGTTGGCAAAAGATCAGGAAGATCTTACATCCAAACTGGAATCAGAGACTGCAGATGAGAACGCCTCTCGTCTAGCTGAAGATGAGCTGCGAAATCAGCAGGAATATAAGAATCTACTGGAATTGATGACGGAAGCTGCCGAAAGTATTGAACCGTATGCCCAATCACCCTCAGAGGATTTGAAAGAGTTGGCGGAGTCTGAACTGGCACAAGAGACCTCCAACTTGCTGGAACATGCAGTTCAACAGTTAAAACAGTCAGACATGAGCCAAGCTTCGCTATCTGCAGAAAGTGCCAGTCAAAACCTCCAACAGATGAGCCAAATGATGCAGAGTATTCAGATGGGTTTCCAGACGCAGTCTACAGGCGAAATGGCAGAAAAGTTTCGAAGCATTCTCAGAAAGACACTGACCATCTCAAAAGAACAGGAACGGCTGCAAGGCGAAACAGCAGACCTTCCGCGAAACAGTCCCCGACTGAGAGAGAAAGGCGGCGAACAGCAGCTTTTGAAGGATAAGCTGACCCAGCTCATTGGCGAAATGATGGAGCTGTCTCACCAGACTTTTGCCGTCTCGCCGGAGATGGGAAAGGCTGTAGGTAGAGCGGTAGTAGGAATGACCGAATCACTCAGTAGAATGGAAGAACGTAACGCGTCATCCGCCGCCAACAAGCAGTCAGCAACTGTGGCTGCTTTGAATGATGCTGCCCTTGCCACCATATCCGCCATGGAAGAAATGCAGCAGTCAGGAATGGCATCCGGCATGGAACAGTTTTTGGAGCGAATGCAGCAGATGACAGGCCAACAGCAAGGGATCAACAACCAGACGCTGCAGATGTTGATGGGGCAGATGACTGCTTCCGCACAAAAGGAGATGATGCAGCGGTTGGGTAAGCAGCAAGGACAGCTTAGGAAATCGCTTCAGGAGTTGATTAATGAGACTCGAGGATCCCGGCAGTCAGGTGAACTCCAGGGTATCGCAGAACAGATGGAGGAAGTGCTGAAGGATTTCCGGCGGAGGAGGGTGAACCGAAAAACAGTGAAGCGTCAGGAGCGAATCATGTCCCGGATGCTAAACTCCCAGAAATCGCTCAAACAGCGAGATCTCTCTGAGATGCGGAAATCGAGAACATCAGTCGAGGTGGTTTCTGATGGACCCGCCGGACTTCCGGCAGACTTGGGACAGCGGAGGAATCTCGCCATCGAAGCGCTAAACGAAGCACTTAAAGCTGGGTTTCCCCGGGATTATCAGGAAATGATCCGCCGCTACTTTAATTCACTTATTCAAGGTGAAACTGTGGAAACAGATCAATGAATAGAGCTCTTGTCATTTTGCTTTTGATCGCAACTGTGTCTGCTCAGCAGACCGTTCGTCCCAACGTAGCGTCAGATAAAACTGCTATCCGAAGAGCGATTAAATTAGAACGTTCTCAGCAGACAGATGAAGCCATTCAAATCTATGAGGATCTCTTGGAGGTTAATCCAAAAAATTCCCAAGCCTATACACAGTTGAAATCTCTTCTCCGGCGGCTGAAAAAGTACCAAGAGTTGGAGGTTCTCATTCAGTCTCGACTGGAGGTTTATCCGCAAGACATCCAAAGTCTGGCTGAACTGGGTGAAGTTTTTTTGCTTATGGGAAACGAATCTGCCGCTGTGGATCACTGGGAACAGATTGTCGCTGAAAACCAATCTTCAAAAACGGGTTTTCGCGTTGTTCTTCAAAAGTACATTCGACATGGAATGAAAGACCGAATGGATAAACTGGTCGCACATGGAAGAGAAACGTTTGGTGAGGTGGACCTATTTTCTCTCGAACTGGCAGGATTCTACTCCCGGAAACAGGATTTTAACAATGCAGCTATCGAATACCTAACGTATCTACAATACAATCCTAAACAATTCAAGTCCGTCTCTCGGCAGATACTCCGCATGTCAGACAACAGGGAAAGTCACTACGCAATTGAGGAGGAACTGATGCGCTTTCTAGAAACTGAGAACAGTGCTGTCCGCCTACTCTACGCCGATTTCCTTTTCAAGATCGGACGTTATGCTGACGCAGTTATACAACACCAAGAAATTGGTACTGCATCCGAAAATGATCTCAATCGTTGGATTGCACTGGGCGGAAATCTTCGAAAAGAGATTGAATTATCATTGGCGGCTGAAGCCTACATCACCGTCCTCCGCTCCCTTCCTCATGACGCTAAGCAGCTACTCACTCCGCGACAGCGGAAAATCATGGGCGAAGCGCTATACGGACTGGCGCTGACGTCCGAACTTCAGATTTCCCCGGAGGAAAAAGTGCGATCGTTGGCGGGTTATTTTCCTGATAACCAGTTTTTCAGAGACCCGTTTGTGAGCATCAGCGTTATTGATGCGGAATCCCTTCAGGAGACTTTCGCGCTCTACGACTCCATCCTCACCACTCTCCCTGCCACCACTTTTTCTCCTCAGGCGCATTTCCGCTTAGGCGAGATCAAATACCGCATAACCCGAGATTTTGACGGTGCTCTCACCTCCTTCCGAGCGGCTTTAACGGGTACAAACGACAGATCACTGAATATTGCCGCTTCATCACGTCTGGCTGATGTCCTCACGGCAAAAGGTGATATAGAATCCGCTCTGGACTTCCTGGATGACAAAATCTCTTCACTTTCCGAAAGATGGCAGAATAATTTGAATGTGAAAAGGTGCCATCTACTGCTTCTAAGCGGTTCTTTGGATTCGGCCGTTAACAGCCTTACAGATCTCGTGGATGATCTGGCAGTGACGGATGACGCCTTCAACGATATGCTGGAGCTGAAAGTGTTCGTGGATGAGCATTTCAGTCGAGTGGACGAAGAGGGTAAGGAAGCTTTCCGTAATTACATTTCGGCTGAACTACTACTTCGCCAGGCTAAAAAAATCGAAGCACAGGCTCTATTTCTAAAGGTTGCAGAAAATTATCCTGAGACATCTATTGCCCATGAATGCCTTTTCCGGGCAGCGGAGATTGATCAGCAAATGAAACGTTACGATGAAGCCATTACAACTTTTAGTTTACTCTCAACTGGCGATTGGGGCGACAGAGCTGCCACGCGAATCGCGGAAATATACGACCGAGAACTGGCGGACAATGAGAACGCGTTAATATGGTATCTGACCGTCCTCAATGAACATGAGAACAGTCTCCTCGCCGAACCGGTCCGCTACCGCATCCGCGAATTGACAAAAGATAAGGAACTCCATTGAAGAA
>ENA-ORDI01001653-ORDI01001653.1-marine-metagenome-genome-assembly--contig:-NODE-1653-length-11988-cov-11.142725_pt1 | contig 11988 bp, 11 predicted proteins | sample MGYA00248628_ERZ508525 | MGnify/ENA primary metagenome ERZ508525 (study PRJEB26195, sample SAMN05422138) | marine metagenome | isolation source: East of Porto Seguro, South Atlantic Ocean | place...
GTTATATAGGATTAGAAATGGGCTCTGTTTGGAAAAGACTAGGATCTAATGTAACAGTGATTGAATTTTTAGATCATATTGTTCCAGGAATGGATAAAGATATTTCTATTGAATTTCTAAAAATTCTTAAAAAACAAGAAATTAATTTTAAATTAAATTCAAAGGTTACAGCAGTTACTGTAGTAAAGGATAAAGCGATTGTCGATTATACATCCAATGAAACTAGTATAAGAACAAGAATTCAAGTAGATAAAGTATTGGTTGCAGTTGGAAGAAAACCTAATACAGAAGAATTAAATTTAAAAAAAATGTCTATAAAAAGTGATAATCAAGGTAGAATTCAGGTGGATAATAAATTCCAAACATCTATTAAAAACATTTATGCAATTGGTGATGTAATTAAAGGCCCAATGCTAGCTCATAAAGCTGAAGAGGAAGGAATTGCTGTAGCAGAGATAATCGCAGGACAATCGGGACATGTTAATTATAATATAATTCCAGGTGTTATTTATACTTCTCCTGAGGTGGCTTCGGTTGGAAAAACTGAACAACAATTAATTAAAGAAAATATAAAATATAAAATTGGAAAATTTCCTTTTATGGCTAATTCAAGAGCAAAAGTAATTAACGAAATCGAAGGATTTGTAAAAATATTAGCGGAAGAAAAAACTGATAAATTGTTAGGGGTTCATATAATAGGACCTCACGCTGGCGATATGATTGCGGAAATGGTTCTAGCAATGGAATTTGGTGCAAGTTCTGAAGATATAGCTAGAACATGCCATGCTCACCCAACTTATTCAGAAGCAATTAAAGAAGCTGCTCTTGCTGTAGATAAAAGACCAATACACTATTAAAAAATTTTCATATTATACAAATATGAAAGTTCCGATTCTTATTCCAAATATTTTTGATCATCCATTTACTTATGAAAGTAATTCTTTGAATTTAGATAAAGGAAATTACGTTACTGTGCCTTTTGGAGCAACTAAAATAACGGGTATTGTTTGGAATAGCTTTGAAAAAACCGAAAAAAAATTTCAAATAAAAAAAATAGAAAAAAAACTGAATGTTCCTAAAATGAAAGGAAGCATGATTGATTTTTTAAATTGGTTTTCAATTTATAACGTTGTCCCAATTGGAATGTGCATTAGATTGACTTTGTTGAGCAAGGGGGTAGTAGAAAATATTTCTGATAGCTCTTTTAATCAATATCAAATATTAAACAAAAATTCTAAGTACACATTAAATTTAGAACAAGCAAAATGTTTATCCGAAATTAAAAAAAATGAAAAAAAATTTAATGTTCATGTTTTAGATGGAGTCGCAGGTTCGGGAAAGACACTGGTTTATTTTAGTCGGTTGTGGGAAATTATAAACCAAGGCTATCAGGCATTAATTATGCTTCCTGAAATTGCTCTTACTTCTCAGTTTAAAAAAAGATTTGTTGATTTTTTTGGATTTGAACCAGCTATTTGGCATTCAGCAACTTCAAAAAAAAATAAAAAAATAATTTGGAGAGGAGTAGTTGAAAATAAGATTAAAGTAGTGGTTGGAGCAAGGTCATCTCTCTTTTTACCTTTTGCAAAATTAGGAATAATTATTGTAGATGAAGAACATGATGCTTCTTATAAACAAGATGAAGGAATTGTTTATAATGCTAGAGATATGGCTATATCAAGAGGATCTTTTGAAAAAACTCCTGTTCTTCTAATTACATCAATTCCTTCCGTAGAAACATTTAATAATATTATTAAAAAAAAATATTCAACTTCAAAATTAAATAAAAGATATCAAGACGCTTCTATGCCAAATCTTGAGATAATCAATTTAAATAACAAAAAAATTTCTAATAAAAATTGGATTGCAAATGAAACAATGGAAAAAGTTAACCGTCATTTACAAAGAGGTGATCAAGTTCTATTTTTTTTAAATAGAAGAGGTTTTGCACCATTTGTAATTTGCAAAAAATGTCATAACAAATTTCTTTGTCCCAATTGTTCGGTCAATCTTAATTATCATAAGAGTAAAAATTTTCTTTTATGTCACTATTGTGGATATAAAAATAACCTAAATAAAATTTGTAAAGATAATAAACCATGTGAATTTATAATGTGTGGACCTGGCGTTGAAAGGATAGCAGAGGAACTAGAACAAAAATACCCCGATAAAAAAATACAAATATTTTCGAGCGATACTTTAAATAAAAAAAAAACCTCAGAAGACTTAATTGAAAAAATTGAAAATAAAAAAATTGACATACTTGTAGGTACACAATTAATTTCTAAAGGTTTCCATTTTTCAAAATTAAATTGTGTTGTAGTTGTTGATGCTGATTTTTCTTCTCACGGATATGATTTAAGATCTGCAGAAAAAAATATTCAACTTTATCATCAATTATCTGGAAGGGCTGGACGAGAGGGAGAATCATCAACTATCTATTTTCAAACATATACACCTGATGATGAAATACTATTAAATATTTCTAAAAAAAATCCACATCAATTCTTGTTAAATGAAATTGAGTTAAGGAAAAAAAATAAGCTTCCACCATTTTACAGATTTATTTCTATCATTATTACTGGAAAAAATGAGAAACAAACGATTAATGAGGCATTAAAAGTCAAAAATCAAATTACAAAAGATATTAAAGAAGAAATATTGGGACCAGTTAATGCACCAATATTTAAATTAAATCAAAAATATAGATGTCGACTTTTGTTGAGATCTAAAAAAAATATTTTAATCCAAAAAAAATTAGCAAAAATATTAAAAAAAATAAAAATTTACTCTGGAATAAAACTTACAGTTGATGTGGATCCAATTACTTTTAATTAATGTATCAAAATTTGGTCAATTTTACTCATAGCTCTGACTTGAAGCATAATATTTGATATGCTAGTTACAACCTGTTTAAAAATTTGCCAATCACTAAATTTAACAACTAAAAGGGGATAAACTTGAATTCGAAGGGTGATTTTTCAGAAATGACAACCGGGAGATATGCTCTAGCATTGTTTGAACTTGGTCAGGAAAATTCTGAGCTAAATGAAATGGAAGTAGAGTCAAAAAGCTTACAAGATCTGTTAAAAAAAAGTTCTGAATTTATGAGCCTCGTAAAAGACCCAACTTATAAAAGAAATGAACAATTAGAAGCTATAAAATTGATAAGTAGCAGATTTAAATTTACCAACACTTTTAGCAAATTTTTATCTCTTCTATGTTTTAAAAGAAGATTGTTTTTTTTAGAGAAGATTTTAAATAATTTTTTACAGCTTGTGTCAAAGAGTAGAGGAGAAATTAAAGCTAAACTAAGTTCTTCAAAAGAACTTTCTCAAGTAGAAATAGAAAATATTCAAAAGCAATTGTCTGAAAACTTTACATCAAAAATAATATTAGATTATAAATATGACCCTACCTTAATTGGTGGATTGATTATTCAAGTAGGAAGTATAATGATTGATACATCAATTAAAAATAGACTTAAACAATTAGAAAAAAGTATGTTAGAGGCCTAAATGCAAATAAATCCATCTGAAGTAACGAAAATTTTAAAAGAACAAATAAAAAAATTTGGTGAGAAAGCAGAAATTACTGAAGTAGGACAAGTATTGTCCGTAGGAGATGGGATTGCTCGTGTTTATGGTTTAGACAATGTACAAGCTGGCGAAATGGTAGAATTTTCTGATGGATCAAAAGGTATGGTTTTGAACTTAGAAAACGACAACGTTGGTGTTGTAATTTTTGGTGATGATAGACATATCAAAGAAGGGGATGTTGTTAAAAGAACAGGTGCGATAGTAGATGCTCCAGTAGGAAAAGAATTGTTAGGAAGAGTTGTAGATGCCCTAGGAAATCCAATAGATGGCAAGGGTGCCTTAGATAAAAAATTAAAAAGAAACAAAGTTGAAGTAAAAGCTCCAGGAATTATACCTCGTCAATCTGTAAATGAACCAGTACAAACTGGCTTGAAAGCAATTGATAGCTTGATCCCAATTGGAAGAGGGCAAAGAGAATTAATTATTGGTGATAGGCAGACTGGAAAAACTGCAGTAGCAATTGATACAATCATTAATCAGAAAGAAATAAACCAAGGTGGTGATGAGAAAAAGAAATTATATTGTGTATATGTAGCTATTGGACAAAAACAGTCAACCGTTGCTCAGATAGTTAAATCGTTAGAAGACGTAGGAGCAATGGAGTATACAATAATAGTTTCGGCAACGGCTTCTAATGCAGCTCCACTACAATTTTTGGCACCTTATACTGGTTGTACTATGGGTGAATATTTCAGAGACAACGGTATGCATGCATTAATTATTTATGATGATTTGTCCAAGCATGCTGTGGCTTATAGACAAATGTCACTTTTATTAAGAAGACCACCGGGAAGAGAAGCTTATCCAGGTGATGTTTTTTATCTTCACAGTAGATTACTCGAAAGAGCTGCAAAACTTAGTGATGATAAAGGTGGTGGATCATTAACAGCGTTACCAATAATTGAAACACAAGCAGGTGATATTTCTGCTTATATTCCAACTAATGTAATTTCAATTACCGATGGTCAAATTTTTTTAGAAACCGAACTGTTTAATCAAGGGATAAGACCTGCCGTTAATGTAGGATTATCAGTTTCGAGAGTAGGTTCAGCAGCTCAAACAAAAGCTATGAAAAAAGTTGCTGGTTCAATAAAATTAGAATTAGCACAGTATAGAGAAATGGCAGCATTTGCTCAATTTGGTTCGGATCTGGATGCCTCCACACAAAGACTATTAAATAGAGGTTCAAAATTAACTGAACTTCTCAAACAAGATCAATATTCTCCTATGTCTGTTGCGCAACAGGTAATTGCGGTTTTTTCAGGTGTAAGAGGTTATTTAGACGATGTTGAATTAACTGATATCAAAAATCTCGAAAAACGAATTTATGAAAAAGTTAAATCCTCAAATCCTGAAATTATTGAAAATATTAATAACACAGGAAAATTGGACGAAGAAACAGAAAAAAAATTAGCATCACTTATAAAAGAATTTAAAAAAAAAAACAACAAGTAGCATTTTATGCCAAGCTTAGATGATTTAAAAAAAAGAATTTCGAGTGTCAAATCAACACAAAAAATCACTAAGGCTATGAAAATGGTGGCTGCGGCAAAGTTAAGAAGAGCCCAAGAGAATGCTGAGAGAGGAAGGCCCTTTTCAGAAAAAATGAATAATATCATCCTTAACTTAAGTAATTCAATTTCAGATAAAGATAATGCTTCAAAGTTTTTGGTTGGTACCGGAAAAGATACCACACATTTATGTGTTGTTATTACTGCGGATAGAGGACTTTGTGGTGGGTTTAACACAAATATATGTAAAAAAGCCAAGAACTATTTTGATAAAATTTTAAAAGAAGGTAAATCGCTAAAAATTTTTACGGTCGGATTTAAAGGACATGATCAATTAAAAAGAGTCTACGGAAAATATATAATTGAGAAAATAAATTTTAAGGGATTTAAAAAAATTACTTATAAAGAAGCAGAAAATGTCGGAGAAATTATAATTAAATTATTTAGCGAATCACAATTTGATGTATGTAAAATATTTTATAATAAATTTAAGAATGTTATTTCGCAAATTCCCCAAGAACAACAAATAATACCGATTGAAAATCAGAAAAAAGAAGAATTAAAAAAATCAGATAATTTTTATGAATTTGAACCTGAAGAAAATGAAATTTTAAATAATTTACTTCCAAGAAATATATCTACTCAAATTTTTAAGGCGTTTCTTGAAAATGCTGCAAGTGAACAAGGATCTAGAATGACTGCTATGGATAATGCGACAAGAAACGCTGGAGATTTAGTTGATAAGTTAACAATTACCTATAATAGAAGTAGACAAGCAGCAATTACCAAAGAACTTATTGAAATAATATCAGGAGCAGAAAGTTTATAAAAAATGAGTAACAAATTTGGAAAAATTACACAGGTAATTGGGGCTGTGGTTGATGTTTATTTTGATGGTCAATTGCCAGAAATTTTGACAGCATTGGAATGTGATAATTCTGGAAATAGACTTGTATTGGAAGTTGCTCAACATTTGGGAGAAACAACAGTTAGAACCATTGCAATGGATAGTACTGAGGGACTCAAGAGAGGAGATAAGGTGACCAATACTGGTTCTCCAATTAAAGTTCCAGTTGGGCCGGAAACACTAGGCAGAATAATGAATGTCATTGGAGAACCTATTGACCAAAAAGGGAAAGTGTCTACAAAAGAAAGTTGGCCTATACATAGACCAGCCCCAAAATTTACGGATCAATCTACCGAAACAGAGATATTAGTTACGGGAATAAAAGTTGTAGATCTTCTGGCTCCTTACGCTAAGGGTGGAAAAATAGGTCTTTTCGGAGGAGCTGGCGTAGGTAAAACAGTAATTATCATGGAACTAATAAATAATATCGCAAAGGCACATGGTGGTTTTTCAGTTTTTGCTGGTGTTGGTGAAAGAACAAGGGAAGGAAATGATTTATACCACGAAATGATTGAGTCAGGTGTAATTAAAAAAGAAGGAAAAGGTTCAAAAGCTGCATTGATCTTTGGACAAATGAACGAACCACCAGGGGCACGTGCAAGAGTTGGTTTAACAGGTTTAACAGTTGCAGAATATTTTAGAGACAAAGAAGGACAGGATGTTTTATTTTTTATTGATAATATATTTAGATTTACTCAAGCAGGATCAGAGGTGTCAGCTCTCTTAGGAAGAATTCCATCAGCCGTAGGTTATCAACCAACCTTAGCTACTGATATGGGAAATTTACAAGAAAGAATTACAACTACAAATAAGGGTTCCATTACTTCGGTACAGGCAATTTATGTTCCAGCGGATGATTTAACCGATCCTGCTCCGGCTACTTCTTTCGCGCATTTAGATGCAACCACAGTATTATCTAGACAAATTGCAGAATTAGGTATTTATCCTGCGGTTGATCCGTTGGACTCTACTTCAAGAATTTTAGACCCAAGAATAGTTGGAGAAGAACATTATAGAGTTGCTAGAGAAGTACAGAAAATACTTCAAACATATAAATCGCTTCAGGATATTATTGCAATTTTGGGTATGGATGAACTTTCTGAAGAAGATAAACTAGTTGTTATAAGAGCAAGAAAAATACAAAGATTTTTATCACAACCATTTTTTGTTGCTGAAGTATTTACAGGTTCCCCAGGCAAACTTGTTGATTTAGAATCAACAATCAAAGGCTTTGATGCAATTTGTAAGGGTGAATATGATCATTTACCCGAAGCAGCTTTCTATATGGTTGGCGCAATTGAAGAAGTTGTACAAAAGGCTGAAAAAATGGCGAGTGATGCAGCAGCTTAATGGAAGATACTTATAAAATTGAAATTGTCAGTCCTGAAAAAGTAATTTTTGCAGATGAAAATGTACTGGAAGTGGTATTGCCATCTTACGAAGGAGAAATGGGTATATTAAAAGATCATATACCAATAATTTCATTTTTAAGACCTGGCATAGTTAAAATTTTAAAGTCCTCTGCAAATATAAACAGTTTTTTTGTACAAGATGGAATAATTGAATTTTATAATAACAATTTAACAATTTTGTCGAACAAAATAATCAACATAAAGAATTTAAACAAAGAGAAAATTGACCAGTTAATAACAGAAACAGAAAAGTTTTTGAATGATGAAAAACTAAATGATGACAACAGATATTTAGCTAATCATAAGATTGACGCATTACGATCTTTAAATTTAAATTAATTTAATAGAATATTTAATTCTTTTACAATAGATTTGTAGACATTAAGTTTGAAACTCACGACAACATTTATGAGTTGATTTATATCAATCCATTTCCATTCTTTAAATTCTGCATTTTTTGTTTTAATATTTATTTCTTCTTCATTTCCTACAAACCTCATAATAAACCATTTTTGTTTTTGTCCTCTATACTTACCTTTCCATATTTTTCCTAAAAGATTTTTTGGAAGCTCATAAGTTAGCCAATTATCAATTTCTTTGATAAGTTTAACACTTTCAACACCAGTTTCTTCTTTTAATTCTCTATTCGCTGCACACAAAAGATCCTCATTTATATTTACTCCACCTTGAGGCAACTGCCAAAAGTTTACTGGATTATCTATTCTTTTGCCTACAAAAACTTTATTGTCAGAATTTAATAGAGCAATTCCTACCCCCAATCTTAATGGGAGATTTTTAGATTTATTTGATGACATTAACCATTAAATAGTTTTATCGCAAAATTTAATTGATTATCACTTGCTGTATTTATTACAAAATCTTCATTCTCTTCTTCAACTTCAAAATCTGGGATCACACCTACTTCAGAGATAGATTTTCCCGAAGGCAAATAATATTTTGAAATTGTTAATCTGATGGCTCCTTTATTTTTTAAGGGTATTATTGATTGAACTGATCCCTTTCCATAACTATTTTCACCAATTAAAATTGCCCTTTTATGATCCTTTAGTGCCCCAGCCACAATCTCAGATGCAGATGCTGATCCATAATTAATTAATACTATAAGAGGCTTGCCATCAATTTGATCACCTTTTTTTGCAAACCATTTTCTATTCTCTCTCTTATTTCTTCCTCTTGTTGATACAATTTCTCCATCATCTAAAAAGAAATCAGAAATTTTAACTGCTTGAGATAGCAATCCACCGGGATTATTTCTTAAATCTAAGATAAATTTATCAATTTCATTGTTGGTTTTAAATTCATCTATTTTACTTTTTAATTGCTGCCCGCTGTTTTCATTAAATGCACTTAATCGAAAATAGCCAATATTTTTGTCTATAATTTTTGCTGTAACAGATTTTACTTGTATTATTTCCCTAACTATTTTCAATACGATAGCTTTTTTTTCACCTTTTCTTCTAATAGTTATCTCAATTGGAGTTCCCACTGGTCCTCGCATCAAATTAACTGCTTCCATTAAAGTTTTGCCTTGTACCTGAATATCATCAATGAGAATTATATAATCACCAGCTTTAACACCTGCTCTAGAAGCTGGTGTATCATCAATTGGCGATATTACCTTAACAACTCCAGCCTCCATTCCAACCTCAATACCAAGACCTCCAAAAGAACCTTTTGTTTCGGTTTCCATGTTATTAAACATTTCTGGGCTCATATAAGCTGAATAGGAATCAAGAGACTGTAACACTCCATTAATAGCAGCATCCATCACTTCAGCCTGATCTACATCATCCACGTAATCTTTTTTAATTTTTTCTAAAACTTCACTAAAAAGATCAATTTTTTGGTAAAGCTCATCTGAATTTTCTGGGAAGGCATACCTGTTATGAAATAAGAAAAGAAAAAATATAATTATAAATATTTTTATTTTTTTCATATCATCAATCTTTCCTTTGGAAGGAGTTCAGACCACATTTTTTCTAAATTATAAAACTTTCTCTTTTCAGGATTAAAGATATGAATAATTATATCGATACCATCGATGAGTTTCCATTCATTACTATCTTTTCCCTCAAGGTGACAATTAGAGATTCCTTCTTTTTTAAGTTTTTCAAGTATCATTTCCGATAATGCTTGTAAATGTCTTGATGAGGTGCCGCTGGCAACGATCATATAATCAGCAACTGAACTTTTGTCCTTAAGATCAATTGACCTTACATCAATTGCTTTGTTATCATTTAGGATTTTCTCTATTGCTGATTTAAGATAAAGCACTTTTTCCATTAGTTAATTTTAAGATTATCAAATTTTTCTGCTTTGGGAAGATGAAATATTCACTTTTTTTAATTTAATAAATTTCCATCTATCTTTATGTATTTTCTTAGCCGCTATGGAATTAAGTGATTTTGACTTATATCCTTGTCTATCGAAAACTAAAATTTTGGCTAATTTTACAATTTCTTTCCACCTATTCCATTTATGAAATTTGATTAGATTGTCGGCACCCATTATAAAAAAGATATTTAATGTGGTATTTATTTTTTTTAAAAATCTTATTAAATCGATAGTTTTTTTTGAATTAATTTTATTTTCAAGAAATTCTATTTTAATAAATCTATCTTTTTTTGTAATTTTTTTTGAAATTTCAATTCTTTCTTCAACATTAATTTTGGACCGTTTCTTAAATGGATTTTTTTGAGTTATGGACCAAATAATATAATTAAGTTTAATTTTTTTTTTTGCTATCCTTGAAATTGCCAAGTGACCTTTGTGTGCTGGATCAAAAGTTCCACCCAATACTCCAATTTTGATATTTTTTTTTTTTAGATAATTTAGCAAAAAATTATTTCCTTATTTGTCCCTTTCCTTCTAAAATGTACTTATAAGTGGTGAGTTGATCAATGCCGATCGGACCACGGGGATGAAGTTTGTTAGTTGATATCCCAACCTCAGAGCCAAAACCAAATTCTCCACCATCAGCAAACTGTGTAGAGGCATTATGGATAGCTATAGAACTTTTAATATTTGACAGAAATTTTTTAGCTGTTTTTTTATTTTTTGTCACTATGGAATCTGTATGAGAAGAACCGTATTTGTTTATATGATCTATAGCCTCTTCTACTCCATTTACAACTTTTACAGAAATTGTAGGAGAAAGATATTCTGTTTCCCAATCTTTTTTCGTTGCAATTTTCATTTTGCCAGAAATAAATTTCTTTATTATTTTATCTCCTATGATTTCACATCCAAGTTTGTTGAGTTGATCTAATATAGGTTCACAATGGGTTTTTAGGCACATTTTATCTATCAATAAAGTTTCAGCAGCTCCACAAATACTAACATTTCTCATTTTTGAATTATTGACAACTTTAATTGCCATACTTAAATCTGCTTCTCGATCTACATAAACATGACATAAGCCCTCGTAATGCCCAATAATTGGAATTGAGGATTTTTTTAGAACTTTCTTAACTAAACCTTTCCCTCCTCTAGGGATTATTACGTCTATGTAATTTTTCATACTTGATAAAAGATAATCAACATGATTTCTATCTTTGCTTTCAACAAATTGGACACAATTTTCATCACATTTTTTCTTTTTTAGAGCTCTCTTAAAAAGTTTAGCTAATATTTTGTTAGAGTGAAATGCTTCCGATCCTCCACGCAAAATTGCTACATTGCCAGCTTTGAAACATAGAGTAGAAACATCCGAAGTAACATTTGGTCTGCTTTCGTAAATTACACCAATTACACCAATCGGGATAGACACTCTTTTTATAATTAAGCCATTTGGCCTCTTCCAAGAAGATAAAGTCTTTCCTATAGGATCTTTAAATCTTATTATTTCTTCTATCGAATTTCTCATTTGTGCAATTTTTTTATTGTTCAATTTAAGTCTGTCAATCATGCTATCTTTAATTTTTTTAAATTTTGCATTAGATATATCTTTTTTATTTGAATCTAGAATTAATTGAGAATAGATTCCTAGATATTGACTAAACTGTTTTAAAACAGAATTTCTCTTATCAATATTTAAGTTAGATAAATTTAGAGAAGCAAGTTTTGCTTTTTCACCTATTTTTTTCATGTATAAATTATTAGACATTTTATACTTTCACCAGGTCATCTTTGTGAATTACTTCATCTTTGCTTGAATAGCCTAATATTTTTTTTATTTGATTACTTTGGCTACCTTTAATTTTATTTATTTCATCGGATGAAAAAGAACTTAATCCTCGAGCATACTCCTTATTATTAATGTCTAAAACTTTTATATGATCGCCTTTTTCAAATTTTCCATCTATAGCTTTTATTCCTACTGGCAATAAACTTTTTCCATTTTTAATTGCTTGAATAGCTCCATTATCAATTATCAAAGCCCCTTTTGGAGAAACTGATCCAATAATCCATTTTTTTCTTGCATCTAATTTAGATACTCTTGGAATAAACCAAGTACAATTGTTTTTCTCTATAATTTCCTTTATAGGTCTATTTTTTTGTCCGTTTGCAATTACCATATAACATCCTGATAATTGGCA
>ENA-ORDI01001655-ORDI01001655.1-marine-metagenome-genome-assembly--contig:-NODE-1655-length-11976-cov-3.861333_pt1 | contig 11976 bp, 9 predicted proteins | sample MGYA00248628_ERZ508525 | MGnify/ENA primary metagenome ERZ508525 (study PRJEB26195, sample SAMN05422138) | marine metagenome | isolation source: East of Porto Seguro, South Atlantic Ocean | place...
CACTAATGCCAAAATGGTTGCTGTTGCTAATCTGTTTACATTCATCTGTAAATAAAATCCTCGCTAAGAAACTACATCTTCAGCGAGGATATTTGGAAGGTCTTTAATATTGAATAAACCGTTACGGTCGCTTATCTCCAACTAATTGAATTCTATCATTAAAATTGCTTTTAACTGGGACGTCACTATCATATTCAGTTGAATCGTCTTCACTTTCTGCCAGCATATTGTCCTGTGTTTGGGCAGGCATTTCCGGTAAATCATCTAGCTGCTGTTCGGCCATCGTGGGTGAAAGCGTCGCCTGACTACTTCCTTCAGGCATGAATTCAAACCCTAACATAATAACGGCAACAACAACCACTGCAGAAAGACTGGCCATTAATGGTGTATATCCCGTAAATGATCGGGCTGTTTTCACAACAGATGATGCTTCTTTCTCTGCTGCAATGCGTTTGTTTAAATTATTCATAAAACCAGCTGATGTTGAAACTCCAGGCATTGATTTCATGGAAGCCATAACCTGCTTCACAGATTCAACCTTTTGTTTTGCTTCTGGGTTTTCTTCCAGATAAGCTTCGACTTGCTTACGCTGGCTCATTGATATATTATTTTCTATGTAATCGGATACTAGATCCTCAAATTGATAACGGTCCATCTATATGTTTGTCCTTATTTTGTTTATCTAAAGTCTTTCAGTGAATGCTGCAACTGCAGCCTTGCACGATTTATTCTTGATTTTACTGTTCCCAGTGGAACATCGACGATTTTACTAATCTCTTCATAAGAAAGTTCCTGAATATCTCGAAGTATTACAACTGTCCTGAAATGAAGAGGTAATTCTTGTATTGCATTCTGAATCTGCTTTTCCGCATAATGGCTTTGAGCTGTTTCACCCGTTTCAGGCTCGACTGAGGGAAGTTGATATTCCTGCTCTTCAAAACCCATTTGGCTTAAATTTGTTACTTTATGGCGTTTTTTTCTGCGCAATTCCGTTTTAGCCAAGTTTCCTGCAATTGTATAAATCCATGTAGAAAATTTAGCAATATTGCGATAATAACTACGGTGAGTATAGAGTTTCATCAAGGTATCTTGAACGAGATCCTCTGCTTTTTCCATATCATTAACAAAACGGTAAATAAATGACATTAAACGATCTCTGTATCGATTAACCAATTCTACATACGCCTGTTCATCCCCTTCTTGAAAACGGGCGATGAGTTCTTCGTCTGTATAACTAAAGTCTTCAACCATATTAAGTGAGGGTATTGAAGAGGAAGCGCGTGAGGAGAGATTCATCATTTTCACTTGACGTTTTTATACTCTTATCAATGTCACCCAATAAGGCAAGATTGGTCTCGATTTCTTTTTTAGTATACTTTTTTGCATGAGCAGAAAGTTTGTTTTTAACTCCGTTTGTTAATGGGATATAACCTCTAAATGGTTGGGAAGTTCCATTATTCATGTGGATAAATAACATCTCCTGAAAAAGAGCTGTCAAGCTGGGTAGCAATGAAATCATATCATTCCTGGAGATATAATCATTACCCGTCAATAGCGCTTTGGAAAGATTCTTTTGGCCGACCGAATTCAAGAATTCCCACTTTTGATATTCTCTATTCCAGCCGCTGAATTGCTGTACAAATTCTGGTGTCAGTTTATCTTCTTCTCCAAGACCCAAACATATTTTATCAACTTGATTTGCAATATGATAAACAGAATCCCCAGCCATATCCAATACAGCCTGCACTACACTCGGTGGTGGATCAATCCCTTGATCAGCAAAAAGCTGATTTGTCCAAGAACGTAATTCCTTTTCAAATGGTTTTCGAACATCAATGGAACCCAGAACTTTTTGCAGTTCTTTCGCAATTTTTAAACTGGAGTAATAATCATCTATTATGATAACGAGAAAATGATTCGGAGTAGGATTGAAACAAAATTGCAGCAGTTCGTCTTGTGCTTTTCCCTTTATTTGTTGGGGATTACGTATGATAAAATATTTTTGACTGCTGAATAAATCCGCTTGGCTTATTCTATCTATAATTTCCTGGGAACTCATATCATCGGGCATCAATAATTCACGATGAGACGCATCATCTCCAAATATATATTTTTCTACTTTTTTAATAAAATATTCCTGAAGGAAATAATCATCCCCTTTCAAAAAATATACTTGATTCATTTCGCCTTTATTGAGCTTGAGAAAAATGTCTTTTAACGTATACGATGTCATTTTTTCTTTTCCAAAAAACTGAAAACAATTACAGCTATAAATGCCAGAACAAAACTCACTAACCGTTCTGTTACGGCTGATTGCAATACATCAACGTTTGCCCAAATGACTGTTGTAAAAAATCCGGTTAAAAGTCCAGCGATAATTCCGTTGCGCGTTGTTTTCTTCCACCATAAGGTCAGTACCAAGGCTGGACCAAACGCTGAACCCAAACCACTCCAGGCATAACTAACAACACCGAAAATATTTTTCCCCTGAATTTCCGACATGATGGCGATTGCGTAAGCCAAAAGGCCTAGAATGACAATTGTAATTCTGCTCAATGTTACCCATTTTTTATTTGACATTTCTATGCCAAGATATTGATGAATAAAATCTTCGGTTACAGCAGATGTTGATACGAGCAATTGTGAATCTGCAGTAGACATCATTGCTGCAACTGCACCAGAAATAAAAAGCCCGGCAACGATTGCAGGAAGCAAATCTTGAGCTAATAAAGGCATAGCTTGTTCAACATCTATATGAGTAAAATATTCAGGCCCAAAATAACTTAATGCAACAAGCCCTATCAAAAAAGCACCTGTAATTCCGGGGAGTGCCCATAGAATGGCAATCGTTCTTGCTTTTTTGATATCAGACGGATTTTTAATAGCCATAAAACGAATAAGTAAGTGCGGCTGTCCCACATAACCCAATCCCCAGCTTAATCCACCCAAAATAACAGCTAAACCGGCAAACCCATCTTTACCCATGGTAAATGAGGAATGTGTTGGCCCAGCTTGAGCTAGACTTTGAGCGATTGTGACTTGGGAACTTTGCAATTCAATAAAACCGGCAATGGGTAAAATAATCAATGTGCCAATCATTAGAATGCCCTGTAATAAATCCGTCCAAGCCACAGCAAAAAATCCTCCCATGAGTGTATATAAAATGATAACTGCTGCACCAATAGAAATACCGGTTACAGCATCAATATCAAATAATGTTTTCAATACTTTTCCCGAAGCATGAAATTGAGCGGAAACATAAAAAGCAAAAAAGAAAGCAATGATTAATGCAGAAAATAAGCGGATAATATTTGAGTTATCTTCATAACGACGATGGAGATATTCTGGAATGGTTAATGCATGATATTTTTCAGTTTCTATACGAAGCTTTTCAGCGATCAAAAACCAAGATGCAATAATACCAACTGTAATTCCAATAACAGTCCATACTTGTCCTAAACCCACAGCTATTGCTGCTCCTGGAAGAGCCAATATAAGCCAGGCAGATTCACCAGATGCCCGTTCAGAAAATGCCGTCACCCATGGTCCAAGCCTACGGCCGGCAAGGAGATAGTCTTCCTGTGTTTTATTCAGCTTAAATGTCCAGATTCCCACAAAAATGAGGAAAAAGAGATAAAGAATAAATATAATACTAATCATGTCCATACTAAAAACTCAATGAAAAGATTCCGATTGCCATACAATACAGCCCAAACCAATGAAACTGTCCTCTTGAAATCAATTTCATCAACCACGTAAGTGCAACCCAACCAACTAAAAATGAACTCATAAACGCCGTTAAAATGGATCCGCCTGATAAATTGGCGATATGTGTTGGATTTACATCAAGCGCTGTTAACAAGCCTGCACCGGCTATCACAGGAATCGCAAGTAAAAATGAAAATCGTGCTGCTTTTTCCGGAGAAATACCCAACAGCATAGCAGTGCCGATTGTAGCACCGGATCTGGAGATGCCGGGAATGATTGCTATGGCTTGAGCGCACCCAATTAAAAACCCATTTTTCAATGTTATATCCGCATTATTATTCATAAACCATTTTATCATTATTAACCAAATGCCCGTCATAATCAAACTGTAGGAAACAGCAAAAGGGTGAGAAAACAGTTGATCAATTTCCGTTTTCATTGTTAAACCTATTATGACTGCCGGCAACGTTCCAAAAATGAGTGCTAAAATCAATTTTTTAGTTTCTTCAGATTTTATGGATCGAATTAAGTCCAATATATCTTTTCTGAAAACAACCAAAATACTGCAAAGGGTGCCTAAATGGACCAAGACTACAAAGAAGTTTCCCGGAAGGGATAAGCCTAATAAGCGTTGTCCCAATACCAGATGGCCGGAACTACTAATAGGTAAAAATTCTGTCAACCCTTGTAATGAGCCCAGGATTAATGCATCAATCATATTCATAATAAGCGTGGAATTTAGAGGGAACTAACTGGAATAAAAAGGCTACACCCAACCACAGACTGCAATCATTCTCCCAGCTCGTTTTCCATCCCGGCGATACGAATAATATTTATCCGGCTGACAACAGGTACATTCGTTAAGATCTATTATATTTTCACTATTAATTCCAGCATTAAGCAATTGAGTTTTTACTACACCTTGCAAATCTAAAAATGACCGATCCCCCTTTCCCTGAATAAGGAAATCTTTTGAAAATTCTTTTGCCACTTCCGGGCCAATTTCAAAACAGCACTGTTTTATAGATGGTCCGATTAAAACAATCATATCTCTAGTTTGCTCATTAATGCGTTTGAATTCGCTCATAGTTTTGCCAACAATCCCTTTAGCTGTTCCGCGCCAACCAGCGTGAATCAGTCCAAACATTTTTGAATTTTTATCTAAAATAAATAATGGAATACAATCAGCTACTTGAATGGATAAAACGATATCAGTTGAGTGAGAAATGACTGTATCGGTATCTGCTAATTCTCCGGGGGTTGTACATATTTGAACGTGATGACTATGCACCTGTTTTGGAATAACCAAGTTTTCACTTTTTAATTCCAAGTTTTCAGCAAGCTGTTTTCGATCATTTTTGCTGTTATATGAAAAGTCACCGAGGGAAAATCCAGCCCGAAAATTAGCCTGGTTAAAATATGAACTTAAATCAAGAAACAAATGGGGACAGGCGATTAATCAGGGTCGCTGCTGAATGTGGAATTGGACAGTATCTGCACTGAAAGTACCGTAGGGAATGAAAGACCTATTTTCACATTTCAGAATTTGCATAGTTGAATTACTGTGCTTATCAGGAGAAAAAGCAATGTCATAAACCATTCCATGAAAGTCTGTTTGTTCTAACTTTGCGATGAATTCAGTTCTGTTTGTTATACCGGAATTGCAAATGGCTATTATTAATCCACTCATATCATACCCAAGTAAATATTCGTCATCTATATTTTGATTATGGGGACCCTTCTCATTTATAGCATTTTTTTGTGAAATGATGGTCATGCCTTCTAAATGTGGACCCACATTATCCTGGAAAAGAATTTCAGGCTGATTCCATGCGAAATTTCCCACAAGACTCGTATTGAGATTATACATGGGTAATTGTGTTCCGATATATTTTAAATGTTCAGGATGGATTGGTATGAACAGTGCTTGAATTGTTGATAAAACAACTTTGGAAGAATCTTTTATTTTTTCCTCATTTTCATCATCTGATAAAGAAAAATAATCATCTGTATTTACATCAAATAATGCATCGAGACTATCGAATGACATTCCCAAAAATTCATCATAAGGATTGTCCGGAGGAATAAGATTAAAGGCTGTTTGCCGCAGTGCTTGAAACTGCTTTTTTACATTTTCCGGCGTTCCTGTATATCTTTCCACAGCGACAACCGTTTTATCCAAGGCGTCCATTTCTTTTAGAAATTCGTCTACAACAGCATTTCCAAATTCATCTGAGGGGACTAATACGGCAATACTGTCTTTATCCAAATATTCACCGATCCAGCGAGCGGCCATACGTCCTTGGGCTGTCCAATCAGATTGTAATTGGAATACGTGATCACTCACATCTGTGAACGACATTGATCCGCCCCCGCGAACGATAAGAGGAATAGTGCTGTTTTGCAGCGAATTGACTGCAGCCAGAGATTCATTATCATCCAATGATGCAATAATTCCCAAGAGCTTCCTATTTTTTGCAAGGCGCTGAACTGCTTTGACTGTTTCTAGGGGATTGCTTTGATTATCTTCAATTTGGTAGGCAATCTTAACCTGCTGACCAGGACGACTCATTGATTGATGGAGACCTTTTAGAAATGATTTTCCAGCTGGAGCGTTTTTTCCGGTGAGAGCTAAAACAACACCAAATGTAAACGTTTCTGTAGCAGGTTGATATGAAGCTAAAAGCAGTTTTTCATACAATTCGAAGTATGCTTCCGGAATGAGTGCAGGGTCTATTTTATTTAAAGCAAAGGCACATTCGTCCGGGTCACCTTTTTGCAAATGTGTAAATGACAGCGCTAGATTCAAAACAGTTTCATTTTCGCCCATTGCAGTCAATTTTTGTTCTGAAATTGTTCGTTTAGAAATACCCACTTGAATAGCTGAAATTAATCGTGTATCAATTTTTTCAATTGCTGTGCGATCCGTTAATTGCCGGGAACGCATATACATCCTGAAAGCGCCGTCCAAATCTCCTTCGTCAATAAAAATATCTCCCAAAATCATGAACGCTTCAGATATATATCCATGTTGTCCGTATTGAGTAAGGATCATTTTCCCATACACCTTGGCTGCATTTAAATTATCCAAGGCTAAACTGATTTTCATAGCCAATAGATTTACCGGCAGTTCATATTCGCCGGACGGTTTGGATAAAATTCGCTGCAAAATATTATCTGCTGTGGCAAAGCGGCCGTCATCAAAATGCTGCAATGCTTTATCGAACTGGTCTGAAATGATTCGTTGCTGCAACCAATTCTGGCTGAATAGTGTTGTTAATAAAATAAAGTGAATAAAAAATATTTTCATTTTAGCAAATTTCAAAAACCTAGAGGTGTTGTTTTTATGAGTTTAAAATCTTTCTGACCGTTACCACTTGATTCTGTATAACCTAGCACAATGAAGCCACCTGAATTAGTTTGAAAAACATCATGTCCCCCATCATTATGAATACCACCAAATGTTCGATCCCATTCAATTTCACCGACAGGATCAGTCTTCACTAGCCAAATATCTTTGGCTCCATTACCATATGAAATTGTATATCCTGTAATAATAAATCCTCCATCTTGTGTTTGCTTTACAGATGATCCGACTTCATAATTTCCATTTCCTATATTCTTCTCCCAAATATTTTCTCCATTAATATCCGTTTTTATTAATAAGATATCATACAATCCAAACGTATTTGTTTCAGTAAGTCCAGTAATTATAAAACCATCATCACTTGTTTGTTCAACTGCAAACCCTATTTCTCTTTCGCTACCTCCATATGTTTTATTCCATTCTTCATTTCCCTGTGAATCTGTCTTAATTATCCAAACATCTTTATTACCTGATCCGAAAGAAACAGTAAATCCTACAAGGATATATCCTCCGTCTGATGTTTGTATTACTGAATATCCAAAATCTTCTTCATTTCCACCAAATGTTTTAACCCAAATTTCATTTCCTTCGGAGTCGGTTTTTATCATAAAAATATCATAGTATCCATTTCCAAATGAAAGTGTATGCCCGAGGATGATGAAACCATTATCTGCCGTCTGTTGGACTGAAGTTCCCCAATCACCTTCTCCACCTCCAAATGTCTTATCCCATTCCTTAATACCTTCATTATTGGTTTTAATCAGCCATAAATCTGTCTCACCATTTCCCCAAGAATCTGTACTTCCGACAATAATTAATCCTCCATCTGCTGTTTGTCTAACACAGTTGCCAAAATCGTTAAATCCACCTCCAAAAGTAGCAATTGAGGTATTGGCATCCGCTCCCTGATAATCAGTTTTTAAAACAAACACATTATTTTGTCCATAACCACTGGCCCAATAATTACCAACTATAGCATAACCATTATCAGATGTTTGTTGGACAAATAGACCTTCGTCATTATACACTCCATCTGCAATAGCATAAGTAGAATCAAATCCAACGGTCAAAGTCACAGTTCCATCAGTTGCATTTTCAGCATCGAGTTTAATTAATCTTATATCATCGGCATTGGATGTGGTTTGACTTTGTCCAACAATAATATAGCCTCCATCATATGTCTGTTGAGCATAATTACCAAAATCTCTGGTACCATTATCTGTAGTTTCAGAATAAAGTATTGGATGGGTGGAGCCATCAGCAGCTATTTTCCAAAGCATAATATCTTCATCATTTCCATCATGTGAGGTGCCACAAACTACATAACTACCATCTAAAGTTTGTTGAATAGAATTGCCTACATCATTGAAGGGACCTTTAATAGTATCCTGCCACATTAGGGAAAGTGATGGAGTATATTTAACAACCCACACATCATCATCAGTGCCATTGAATGTACTGCCAACCAATATATAACCACCATCTGCAGTTTGTTGTAAATCATTGGCAACATTGTTATACGCAGAATTTGCACCCCCAAAACTGGTATCACTTTCAAATACTAAGGTTGAACTAAATTTAACCAGCATAAGGTCTTGCTGTGTATCAGTAGCGTATTGGCTACCAACTACTGCATAGCCTCCATCTGCAGTCTGGACTACAGCATGACCAAAATCATCATAAGCACCACCCCAATAGCTAAGTCCATTATCCACTTCAATATTTGTGTCTTCACCTCCAGGATCATTTACCAGTTTTTGACAGCCAGTTGTAAAAATACTTACTGCTAAGATGAAGATATATATTTGCCTAAAATACATTTATGCCTCCAATTATACCATTTCGGATTTATATAATAGTGAAAAGTTATGAACAATTAGTCGGATATTGCTCACTTGTTTAGTTAATTTGTTATCTACGTTTAAAAAAATTAGCCCTATGATGGAAGTTAAATTACTTGAATCATTATATATAATCAAACAAAGGTCTTTCAATTTATAAAAAAAATTAGCCTTAAATTAAAAGTTAATATCAATTCTATTTTATTTCTGAAGATAAAATTTTTATGAGCCTGTTTAAACGATCGATTTCTGCTTCGAGAGATTGTTGTTTGTCCTGTCCCTGATTTTTCTGTCTCTGGATTTTTTTATCCATGCTATTTATTTGATCAATAAATTGTCTTTTCTCATCAGTGAGTAATTCAAGTTTTCGGTTTTGTTCAACTAGAATTATTTTATTGATATCTAAAATTTCCTCGCAAATTGCTTCATTGGAATAATCTTCATTTTCAGAATCAGTATTTCCAAATAGAAAATCAAAAATACCTGCAGATTTTTCTTTTTCAGGAGGATCTTTTTTGGTTGATATTGAAGTAAAAGAGGGAAGAGGCTCGGAGGATGTATTTTTTTCAATTATTTCATCCTTTTTATCTGCTTGTTTTGTTATCTCCGCCTGGGGAAAATAATTTTTATAATTGGGGTTTTTAGTGCGCTCAAATTCTATTTTTGGTAAGTACACTTTCTCTTTTGTTTCTCTGCCGCAATTAGAGATAAGTAATAAAGAGGCAAATATTAAAAGTTTATGCATAGTAAAAATTAATATTAAATATGATAGTGTAGAAAGTTCTTTATAACAAACAGCCCCTAAATCAAGGGGCTGTAAAAGCAGGCTGTTAAGAAATAATATTAGCGATAAATAATTATTTAACCAGCATCAATTTTTGAATCTGAGAAATGGGTGTTTTACCTTCACCTGATGCCGTAAAGTGAACAAAGTAAACCCCGCTGGCTACATGACTAGCATCCCAGCTAACTGTATATTCGCCAGGTTGAATAAATTCGTTCACAAGTGTTTCTATTTTTTGTCCACGTAAATCAAAAATACTGATTTCGAGATACCCTTCAGCCGGAATATCATACCTTATTTGCGTCATTGGGTTGAAAGGGTTTGGATATGCAGCATGCATTGCAAATTCATTTGGTAATGGAGCAGTTTCCTGTAAACTGCCTAAAAAGAAAATACCATTGGGCTGCCATATTGGAGTTTCTCCATGCAGTGCTATCAATTCCTGGCTTTTGGATTTCAATAGCTTAAAGTGGGGGGTATCATTCATTCCGCAATATCCTGCAGTCATTAAATTACCTTCAGCACCCATAGCCGGAATATCTACCGTTCTGCCCAGCCATTGTCTGGAGCCTGTTACTGTATTCCCGCAATAACTAAATAGCCAATCACCAATTTCAATATCACCATTGATTAGTTCAATATTTTCTACAAAATAAAATGCCTGCTGTGTGGATTGGATATAATCAAACCCATGAGGAATTTCAGATGTAAGATAGGGATTAACCTTTCTGGATAAGGGTTCTAATGAATCTAGATCATAACTAAAGCTGATTTCTTCATCCGTTATTATCCAATACCCATGCAGAGCTTCAAAATCCAATAAACTGCCTTCCCAGCCTTCATCGGAGTTAACTGTGGACATACCCTCTCCTAATACTGCCAATACATGTTCTTCAATTTCGTCTGGAAGTCCTGCAGAAATCCCCACAGAACCCATGGAGGGGAATGATACCAAATTTGCACCACTATTAAGATTGTACACTCGGTTAGGGTCGTATGAATGACCACTAATATCAAGTGTATCATCTTCAGCAACTCTCATCCAATATCCAGAAGATATATCTAGATACATTAGTGAACCTGTCCATTTATTTTCCTCAAAAAAGTATTGAGCAGAAGTAGCTTCACCTGAAATCGCAATAATATTTTCCTGAATATCCAAAAGCACATTGCTTACAGAATTATCCTCAGGTAAAATATAAAAACTCATTAAATTATTATATTGATGCAAAGGTAAACTAAAACTGATATCAAGAACCAATTCATCTACATTAAAAATACCAGCATCTTCAAAAGGAAAGTTTTCAAATGGATAGGCATCAAAATAATCCCCCTCCGAATAATCGTATATTTTAAAGCTGGGGTAATCGCCGGAGTTCAGATAGCCTTCTGAATAATCATATCCATCATCACCCATTGCAGGAACATCACAAACACCACTGTTACACAAAGCAGTATCCCATTGGCGGGAACCCACACAAGTTTCACCGTTGAAAACACCCACCCAATCTTCAGCTGTTAAAGGATCGCCAGTTAAATCACTGGTTTCATGTATATAGTAAAAAGCCTGAAAACTAGATTGATTATAAACAAATTCAAGGGGGATGCCATCGCAACTAAATCCACCTTCAGTACCATTACCACCACAGACACCACATTCATCTAATTCAGCGCTTCCACCACATTCGTCTTCACAGTCAATTTCTGCCACACAGTTTCCATCACAATCATAATTTTCTTCAGGGAGAATACAGGAACCATCATCAATCATTGCTTCAAGATCAAAGTTACATGCAGCTTCATCAGTACAGCCCACATCTCCACCTTGGAGTAAATCCAGCATATTTAAGTCATTAGTATACCACGCAATATTTTCTGATGGTATGGCTTCAAAATATTCATTAGTAGAACCATCAAAAACCTTAAAAGTAGGGATATCGCCAGGCTGCAAATAGCCATCTGTCCATTCATTTTCATCTGCACCCATTAGGGGTAGATCGCAGACACCACTATTGCATAGGGAGGTATCCCATTTACGGGAACCCACACAGATATCTCCATTGAAAGCGCCCACCCAATCCTCATCGTCAAGGGGTATTCCATTTAGAGTAACTGAATTAAAGTAATAAAATGCCTGAAGGGTTGACTGATTAAAATTGAAAAGTTGAGGAGTGCCGTCACAAGTATATCCCTCTGGCGGTCCATCTCCATTACATTCGCCGCAAGCATCTTCAAATGCAGTACCACCGCATTCACCAGCGCAGTCAATTTCAGCT
>ENA-ORDI01001656-ORDI01001656.1-marine-metagenome-genome-assembly--contig:-NODE-1656-length-11965-cov-3.464334_pt1 | contig 11965 bp, 8 predicted proteins | sample MGYA00248628_ERZ508525 | MGnify/ENA primary metagenome ERZ508525 (study PRJEB26195, sample SAMN05422138) | marine metagenome | isolation source: East of Porto Seguro, South Atlantic Ocean | place...
GAGTTCCGGCAAAAGTCTGCTTAAGGATGCCGCAGATTATCAAAAGCAGTTGGAAAAACTGAATGTGATGGCTGATTTTGAAAAGCGGCGTGAATCCATTCTTCAACAGGTAAAAAAGCTGGAAAAGAAAAACGGGTTCGAAGTTGAGTTGGAAGACAGACTGCTGACAGAAGTTACAAATCTAGTCGAGTGGCCCACTGTGCTTCTAGGAGATTTTGACGAAGAATTTCTTGAACTGCCAAGTGAAGTCCTGATAACCAGCATGGCTGTACATCAGCGTTATTTCCCGGTTTTCCGGAAAAAAGGAAAACATAATTCCGGAACAAAAACATTACTTCCGCACTTTGTGACAGTACGTAACGGGAACAAAAAAGGCATTGATACAGTACGACGCGGAAACGCCAAGGTATTGCGTGCAAGGCTCAGTGACGCTCGTTTTTTCTATCAGGAGGATCAAAAGAAAACTTTAGATGAGTTTCGCCAAAAAGCTGAAAAAGTTGTGTTTTTTCAGCAGCGCGGTTCTCAGGATCAACGGGTTCAGCGAATTGCGGACCTCAGCGTTTTCATCGCAAAAAAACTGGAATATCCTGCAGCTCAACAAAAACATGTTCGCAGAATTGCGGAACTGAGCAAGTTTGATCTGGAAACTCAGCTCGTTCAGGAGTTTCCGGAATTACAGGGGTTGATGGGTGAAAATTATGCCCGTCTGAAAAATGAAACTGCTGTGGTGTGCCGCGGAATTCGGGAGCATTATTATCCTCGCAACGCAAAAGACTCTCTTCCGAAAGATGCGGAATCCGTTCCGGTAGCACTTGCTGACAAATTGAATTTGCTTACCACCGCGTTTTCCTTGAACATGATTCCTTCCGGAGCGGCTGATCCTTACGCTTTACGGCGGACAGCACAGGGTATTACCCAGCTTATTTTGGGATTACGTCTTTCGCTTGATCTCCATGATCTGACTTCAGCAGCAATTCGTTTGCTGGATGAACAACTGCAATTGTCACTTGACCGTACCAAACTGCAGCAGGAATTACTTGATTTTCTGCTTCAGCGCCAACGCTGGTTTCTGCAGGAACGCGGCATACGCTACGACCTGATTGACGCGGTTCTCAAAAACCAAGCCGAAGTTCAACCCGCGAAGGAAAAAACTGCACGTCGTGCTTTACCAATTGAGAAGCTCCAGTTTGCCGAGTTTTTGGTTGAACATCTTGAGTCAGAAATGTTCAAACGATCCGTTGAAGCGATTGTACGTGCGGCAAATATCAGCAACAAATATCCGGACAAAATTCCAAATAAACTTGATGAATCGGTTTTGACTCTTACTGAGGAAAAAAACTTTTTTAAGGCTTTGCTGCCGATTCGCAAAAGCGATCCGCAATCTCTTTGGACTCCGGAAAATTATCTGGAGCAGCTGCGTAAAATTGAACCTGTAGTGACACGTTTTTTTGAAGATGTTATGGTCATGGATGAGGATCCAGTGAAATGCGGAAACCGGCTTTGGTTGTGTCAACAACTCGCACAATGGTCCAGACTGCATTTAGATTTACAAACCCTTGTTTTTGCTTGAAATTCTACAACTATTTTTATTTTATACTAAGTGCCTTAGTGTCTTCATTTACTTTGAAACTCTGAAACTTTTCTTACTTTTTTACTTTGTGCCTCAGTGCCTTGGTGCCTTCTTTTATTTTGAAACTCTGCAACTCTGAATTTCTGTAACTTGTTTTATTTTTTTACTAAGTGCCATAGTGCCTCTGTGCCTTTTTTTACTTTGAAACTTTGAGACACGCACCTGCAATCTGTATCCTGGTTTTTCATTTTTTGATTTTCGTTATAGTTAATCAATTTTTGAATCCACACCCGGATATGCTTGACCACTGGGTATGGTCACGCTATCTAAGCCTTTCTTATTATGAGCATCCGCCGATGATAGCCTGGCTCATTCGCGGCATCACACTGATTGGAGGAAATACCGAAACGGCACTTGAAGTTGGATCACAACTCATGACTATCAGCATTGTGGCCCTGACTTACGCCGGAACGTTTCGCCTGTATGGAAGACAAGCTGCTTTGGTGACACTGCTGATTTTATGCAGCATGCCCTATTTTACTCTTGGCAGCATCTTTCTGCACATCACCCAGCCTTTTTTGATTTTCTGGATTGCAGCGTTATTTCTGCTGATACGTTTTCATCAGCAGCCTGAAAATAAATGGCTGCTCTGGATTGGACTTGCGGCAGGTTTTGGCGCACTTTCGAAGTACATCATGCTGCTATTTTACATTGGACTATTTCTGCATCTTTTTCTTTACCGCAAAACCCGCAGGGAAATTTTGAATCCGTGGCTTTATACTGCAGGATTGCTCTCGCTGGCTATTTTTGTTCCCGTACTTTTATGGAATGCTCAACACGATTGGATTTCATTCCGCTGGCAGATGGAAAAAGGAACTTCCGGGGCAGAATTTGGAGAAAACACTCTGGCATTTACAGTTGGCCATTTGCTTTTGTTTTCTCCGTTGTGGGCCCTGATGGGAGGTCTGGGAATCTGGTGGGTGAGAGACCGCCTGGTTCAGGCAAGAAGTCCGGAATCCGTGATTGTTGTGATTTCTATTTTTCCGCTGCTGTTTTTCACACTTATGAGTCTAAAAGGCACAATTGCGGATCCCCACTGGGCAAATCTGGCTTATCTGGGAATTGCGATTTTACTGGGCAAAGAATTACTCTGGCGCTTCAAAAAGAAAACGCTTTATGTTTTATTGGCAACCGGAATTATCATCAATGCAGCCCTGACAGGAACTGTAGTCACACATGCTCTGAATCCTTTGTTTGACTGGATGCCCTATGAACTTAAAAACTATGCATATTTAGAATCCAAAGGTCTTCCGGAATCCACTTTAAATGCACTCCAAGAAAATAATAAACGTTTTCTCAACGCCGCTCAGTATAGGGCGGATCTGCGTAAAATACTCTCAGCGCAAGAGTTTGAGGATTATGCAGAGGTAATCCAAAAAACCGCCATGGATGTTTCCGCGGATCGGCTGACGCGTGTTCTGGAATGGGATAAAACAGGAGAACAACTTCAGCAGTTGCTGATTCAAAAAGGGATTCCTGAAATCGCGTACATAGTTTCACGTGAGTATCAACTCAGCAGCGCGTTGTCTTTTTATCTTCCCCATCAGCCCTGGCCGCACTCTATCGAAAAACCGGAACGGAATTTGTGGAGTCCGATAGATGATGTGAAAAAAGGGCCGGCTATTTTCGTTTGTGAACTTCAGGAATGTCAAGGTGGGATAGAAGATTATTATAAACGGTTTTCAATGACGCTGCGTTATTTAGGTGAGATAGAAACCAGCAGGGAGAAAAGAATGATCCGCAACCTGCAAGTTTATGAACTCGTTCTATGAGCCTTCTTCCCCGATACGGAGATCGGGGCTACCGCACACCTTGAAGCTAAAATCTTGTCTTTTGTCTCTTGCTCTTAGCTACCGTACACCTTGAAGCTAAAATCTTGTCTTTTGTCTCTTGCTCGTAGAATGGTAGGGGTGGCACCATCACAATTTACAAAGCATCATCGAGTTCAAGATGCAGATCCGCGGCATCAATATCTTTAATTTCTTCAATTTTCTGTCGTGCTGCCGAAGCAATTTTCTGAGCATCACGAATACGCATTTCCACATCAAGGAGAATGTTCACCTGCACCGTCAACTCCTGATTCAGATAGTGGCAGTAAATATGAGTTATACCCCTGATTTCAGGAATTGTACTCAGCGCTTTTTTGACATCAATTTCTATTTCACTCTGCGGCCGCATCAGCACAATATTTTGCAGCTCCTCCGTACCTTCCGCCTCAAAAAAATCATCTTCTGCATCGACATGCACGAGTACCTCGTTAACAGCAGGCAACTTTTTTAAAATACCTAAACGCGCCCGTTCCGCCACCTGATGTGCAGCGGAAATGCTCATCATACTGTCCACTTCAATGTGTAAATCCACCAGCAGATGCGGCCCCATTCTTCGCGCCCGCATTTCGTGATAATGATCCACTCCCTCAATTCCGGACATGATCCTCCCCAACTCACTGAGGACTTCTTCTTCCACTACCTCATCGGTCAGTTCACGGATACTTTCATAACCGATGTTTATTCCTGTTTTAATAATCAGTCCTGCAACCAGCACTCCGGCTATTGGATCCATTAATGGAATTCCCCACTGGGCGCCTCCGATTCCAACGAGCGCCGCCACAGAAGATATTGCATCCGAGCGGTGATGCCACGCATTTGCCAGCAAAATGCGGCTTCCGGTGCGTTTCCCAACCATCCGTGTGAGATGATAAAGCGCCTCTTTAACGGCAATTGCAATTCCTGCCATCCAAAGTGCTATTGTTCCCGGAACTTCAGGCGAGTCCATTTTATTGAAAACATGCCACGCCACTCCTATTCCGGTGATGAGTAATAAAAGCGCAACAATAAAAGTGCCTACAGTTTCAAATTTTCCGTGTCCATAAGGATGGTTTTTGTCTTTCGGAATTCCGGACATACGCACCGCCCAGAGCGTGATTCCGTCAGAAAGCAAATCCGAAACAGAATGACCGGCATCCGCAATCAAAGCGGATGAATGTGCAATAATCCCGATGAAACCTTTGGCGAGCGCCAAAAGAAGATTTGCCAGCAAACCAAGCCAGGTGACTCTTAAAGCATGCTTTTCTGTGAGATCAATTGTCTGCATTCTTTAAAAATTATTTTTGAGTTCACGTAATGTCCGAAAGACTTCTTTTTCGGAAAGGTTATGGCTTGGCTCTTTGGACCTAACGGTTGCACGAATTTCAGCCGAAGAGCAGCGCATAAACGGATTTGTCCGGCGCTCCTCCGCCAGGGTAGTGGGAGTGGAAAATGCTCCTGAAGCACGCAGGGCGGTGACGACAGCCAGTTTTTTATGAATCTCCGCATTTCCGGATTCTACACTCAAAGCAAAGCGCAGGTTGGCTTCTGTGTATTCGTGTCCAAAATACAGTTCGGTTTCATCCGGAAGTCCACCGATTTGTTTATTCAGTGAATCATGCATTTGTGCGGGTGTGCCTTCAAAAAGACGTCCGCAACCTGCCGCAAACAAGGTGTCTCCGGTAAAAGCAGTCCTGTCGAACACATAAGTTATGGCACCGGATGTGTGCCCCGGATTGTGCAAAAATGTTCCGGATTGTTCTCCAAAGCGTACCGCATCTCCGCTTTTCAAAAATACAGTTTGCTCCGGAATTCTTCCGCGGTCGGATTCATGTCCGTAAATAATTAATTCCGGAAATTTCGCTTTTAACTCTTTATTCCCACCCACATGATCCCAGTGGTGATGTGTGTTAAGAATCGTAGTCAATAGAACACCGTGCTGTTCAACTGCTTTGTTTACCGGAACTGCTTCGGATGGATCCACCACGGCTGCCTGCTGAGTTTTTTTGCAAATCAGCAAATATGCGAAATTGTCCTGTAAACAGGGAATGGTTACGATTTCCATTTAAACGCCTCAAGTTTTTTGTTTCGGTTTTACTGACACCACTTTTGTCTGCAGGGTACCATCTTCCATACGCACCTGCAATTCTTCTCCGGAATGAACCTCTTTTACTGAGCGTAATGCTTTCCCTTTGTTATCCAGCGTTACGCTGTATCCACGGTGCAGTACTGAAAGCGGACTGAGGCTGTCCAGCAAATCCATCCGCTGCTGCACCGAATCGCTTCGCTTTTTATGCAAAAGGGAAACGGCGCGTGTTAAACGATTCCACAGAATTTTCAGGCTGTGCCGGTGTGTGGACAATTCACGTCCGGGACTTAGCAGAAAAAGTTTTTCCGCGATTCCGGTAGTACGGCTGCGTAAATTTTCCAGCTGACGCAGCGTTCTTTCACGCAGCAGAGAATCCAAGTCATCCACACGTTGAGCATATTGCTGGACCATGGCGACAGGCGAAGCCAATCTCAGACGCACCGCTTCAACATGTTCTCGGAGACGAGCAAGTTCCTGAAGCATTTTACGCTGCAGCCTCTCCTGCTTTTGACTCACAGTCTGTATTAAATCCTGTTTGTTTGGAACAGCCTGTTCCAGCGCTGCAGACGGAGTCGGCGCCCGCAGGTCACTGACAAAATCCGCAATCGTGAAATCGGTTTCATGTCCAACTGCAGAAATGACCGGAATATCAGATGCAAAAATCGCCCTCGCCAGTTTCTCATCATTGAACGCCCACAAATCCTCCATGGAACCGCCGCCTCTTCCAATAATCAAAACGTCTATCTGCTGTGAATCACGAAGAGAGTTTAAGTACCGGATTGCTTCCACCAGCCTGGGTGCTGCTGAATCACCCTGCACCGGAGTTGGAAAAAACAATACCGGAATACCGGCAAAACGGCGCTCCAGCACAGTCAGCATATCATGAATTACTGCACCCGCAGCTGAGGTCACAATGCCAATTCTCCGAGGTAAAAAAGGGATGGGCTGCTTGTGTTCCGCAGCAAACAAGCCTTCTGCTTCAAGTTTTGCTTTCAGCTGCTCAAAGGCCAGTTGAAGTGCACCCAGACCTTTCGGTTCCATTGCGGAAACCATGAGCTGATATTCCCCCCGCTGCTGATAAACAGTGAGGTGTCCGCGAACCACTATTTCCAAACCATTTTCCGGTTCAAAACGTAATCCGGCAGCCGCATTTCGAAACATCACGCAGCGGATTTGAGACTGATCATCCTTCAGACTGAAATACCAGTGTCCGGATGACGCTCTCTTGACGTTTGAAAGCTCCGCCTCAACGGTTAATGAACGAAATTTTCCTTCCAGCAGGAGCGTAATCTGACGCGTTAGCTGTGTGACTGTGAGCGGTTTTTGTGCCTGTTTTTGCGCAGGAACTTGATAATCCTGAATGTCTTGAGAATCCTGGGTTCCTTGAGGACTTTGTCGGCTTTGCGGACTTGCCGGAATTGAAGCGTTGGATTTTGTACCGGAATTTCCGTCTTTGTTGGGAGGATCAACTTCAAAAGGAATCTGCATGATTTTTCCTGTATAACTCACTCAACCAGTTTTAGCAGTTGTTCCCGCATCACCGTTTCCGGAGCAGGTTTTCCTGTCCAGAATGTAAAGGCTTCACAACCCTGGTAAAGCAGCATGCCCAGACCGTTAATCGCAGGGATGCCAAGCTCTTCCGCCTGTTTTAGAAGTCTTGTTTCAGCGGGGCGGTTAATAAGATCAACCACATGCTCTATTTTTTTACATTGACTCAAATCCAGCGGACTTGCGTCTGATTCCATACCGACTGTAGTTGTGTTGACAAGCAAATCTAAAGCAGTTTTGCACACTGTTTCCACAGAAACAGATTCCAGCTGAGTTTCCGGAAATGTTTCAGAAAATTCCGCAACCAAATTTTCCGCACGCACGGTTGTTCGGTTATGAATCAGGATGCGTGATGCTCCGGAATCTGCAAGTCCGGCCAGCACAGCACGCGCGGATCCGCCTGCGCCGAGCATGGCAATCGTTTTGTTTTTTGGAGAAAAATTTAATGCTTCCAGCGAGCGGATAAATCCGGAAATATCCGTGTTTGTTCCGGTGAGACGGCCCTGTACATTTTTGATTGTGTTGACAGCGCCAAGCTTTCGTGCAAGCGGTGTGACTTCGTCAAGGTAAGGAATTACCGAACTTTTATGCGGAACTGTGACATTTACTCCGGAAATATTCAGGGCCCTGATTCCGTCAACGGCCTGCGAAACGTTTTCCGGTTTCACTGAAAACGCCAGATATCGGGCATCCATTTTCAATTCGGCAAATGCCGCATTATGCATCAGCGGCGAAAATGAATGATCCACAGGACTGCCGATAATTCCGTAAATACTGGTAGTTCCGGTAATTATATCCGTCATTCCAACTCATTGAAACGTGCCGCAAACAAGTCAACAACGGCCTGTAAAGCTTCTTTCTCTTTTTCGCCGTTCGCACTGACTTTGAGAGCAGCACCTTCTGTGGCACCAAGCATCAGAACCTGCATGACTGATTTGGCGTCAGAGACCTGACCTGCTTTGTCCAGCATAATCTCACAAGGATATTCATTGGCCATACGCACCAATTGAGCTGCGGCACGTGCGTGCAGCCCAAGTCGATTGACGATCAAAATATCCTGACTAACCATATTTTATAATCCTGCCTGCAGCCTTAAATCATTTGCCTTGTCAGTTGCTTCCCAGGTGAATTCCGGAATCTCCCTGCCAAAATGTCCGTATGCTGCAGTTTTCTGGTAAATTGGGCGCAACAGGTTGAGTTCCCGAATCAGCCCTGCCGGTTTCAGTTCAAAATTATCTCGAATCAATTCTATGATTTTTGAATCTTCGATTTTATTAGTACCAAAAGTCTGAACAGAAACAGAAACCGGTTCCGCAACACCAATCGCGTATGCCAGTTGAACTTCACAGCGTGAAGCCAATCCTGCAGCCACTACATTTTTTGCAACGTGACGAGCTGCGTAGGCCGCAGAGCGGTCAACCTTTGAAGGGTCTTTTCCGGAAAACGCGCCGCCGCCGTGACGTCCCATTCCACCGTAAGTATCAACAATGATTTTGCGACCTGTCAATCCGCAGTCTCCCTGCGGTCCGCCGATCACAAATTTTCCAGTTGGATTGATATGATACTGAGTCGAATAGCTTAAGTATTTCTCAGGAATTACATGACGAATCACATTATTCAAAATGTCTGAGTGCAGCTGTTCCTGAATTACATCCGCAGCATGTTGTGTGCTGATGACGACTGCTTCTACAGAAATCGGTTTGTCCTCAACATAACGAACTGTAACCTGTGATTTCCCGTCCGGGCGTAAATAATCCATTGTGCCGTCTTTACGTACATGGCTAAGCCGTTCCGTCAACCGATGTGCTAACTGAATTGGAAGAGGCATCAATTCCGGAGTTTCATCACAGGCAAAACCAAACATCAATCCCTGGTCACCGGCGCCCTGTTCGGTATGAGCACCTTCACCTTCGTTTACTCCCTGTGCAATGTCCGGAGACTGTTTATCCAAACTGATCAGGACCGCGCAGGTGTTAAAATCAAAACCCATACTGGAGTCAGTATAACCAATCGATTCAACGGTATCCCGCACTACTTTTTGCAGGTCAACCCACGCCTTTGTCGTCACCTCACCGGCCACAACAACCATCCCGGTGGTCACAAGGGTTTCACATGCCACTCTGCTGCCAGCATCTTTTGCAAGCATTGCGTCAAGAATTGCGTCAGAAATCTGATCAGAAATTTTGTCGGGATGACCTTCTGTCACGCTTTCGGAAGTAAATAACATTTCGCTCATAGTCTTTCCATTTTAATAAGTTAATAACAGCATGATATTGAAGATAGAATCGTTCATTTTTCATAAAAAGTCCAGTCAAATGACTATTAAAACTCTAGCGGTTTTCGATTGTTTCCTCCAGAATTTCTACCCAATCATCCAATTCGCGAACCGCATGAAGCCGTTGTTCTGCCGTTAAAATCTTATCAATCTGCAGAACCCTTTTTTTGTTACGGAAAATCCTCGCCTTCCTTGTAGAATTAGTCTTTCCTTCCCAACTTATAGTCCATTGACGGAACCATTTTTCCAGTTTTTTGTTATCAGAAGTGGAGCGTAACAAGGCCAAAAACTCGGGCTGAGACTTTCGGCGTCGCTCCATTCGCTCTGCAAAAGGGTCCCGCGATTCTGCAAACCATTTTGTCTGCAGTTTTGTGATTTGTTTGCGCTGACTTTCACTGAATTTTCCAAACCAGTCTTCCATTTGCTCCCAGAAATCTTCCTGTCTTTCCTGTAAACGTTCCTGTCGATTTTCCAGTTTTTTCATCATTTCTTCGTTTTCTTCAGCCATTTCCCGCTCCAGATTATCGATCTGCTCGGGACTTATTTTTGTCAGTAATATTGCCGCATCCGGAATCAAACGTTCATAAATTCGATCAACTTTAGTTCCAAAACGGGAAAAACCTTCATCAAGCTCACTCATCGTCAGCCCGTCTTTTGCGTTTTTCTGAATATCAATCAAAAAGTTCTTATAACGCGGCAGTTCCACAGAACGATGCCACTCAAGATGCAGCCGCATACGTTTTTCCACCCATTCTTCCTGCTCACTGGTCAGCTCGAAATAATTATCAAGCTGCCAGGAAACGAGTTCATCTCCAAAGTTGTAAAATAATTTTGTTGTGTTACAACCGGCAAGAAAAAAAAGAATACAGAAGAAAAGAATAATTTTTGGCATTTTCGCAACAACAGGATTTGGCTCAAGTACAGTGCTGAATTACCATAACACCACCTGCCGCAAAAGAGAAGAGAGAGCTTTAAATGCCTTGCCTATGAATGAAATACATTCTACTTTTGACTGCAGTATTTTATATTTATTTTTGAGTTTTTCACTGACGCATAAAAGAGGAAAAAATGAATCCATGGTTAATGATTTTGGTAATGCTTGTCGCCTGGGGAGTATTTGCTCTGCAGATCACCGTCAAACTTGGCGCACTGACACGGATGGCTCCGGAAAACCGCCTTAACGAAATCGGCCGACGGATCGGCAGGCTTTTCAAAATTGGTTTCGGACAGAAAAAATTGATCGGTCTGAAACGCGAGCGTGGTTCCGGAATCATGCACGCCTTCATCTTTTGGGGCGCGCTGCTGATTGGAGTACGCGAATTGACCTTGATGGGTGAAGGCTTTGTCAGTGGATTTCAGGAATATTTACCATTGTTAGGTTCGGACTCCTGGCTGGGTTACGCTTACATTACGGTTTACAACTTCGGCGAGGTCATCGTGCTGGCCATGATTTTAGTAGCACTTTACAGGAGGATCGTATCTAAAACAGCAAGACTTGATTTGAATTGGGAAGGCATCTACGTTTTGCTCTTCATAGGTTCAATCATGCTGACTGATCTGCTGTTTGACGCGGCACGCCTCAACCTGGTGGAAAATTACGGACAGCATCTGCATTTTTTTAACAGCACAGCATACGGTTCAGAATGGGAATGGGCGCCTTTCACGGTTCTGATGGCTTCTGCCATCAACGGACTTGGAGAAGGCACCAACGCATTTTTCTATCATTTCAGTTATTGGGGACACGTAGCGTCAATGTTAATCTTCATGAATTTGCTGATCCACACCAAACAGTTTCATGAAATGACCGCGCTTCCAAACGTGTTTTTTGGATCACTGGATTATCCGCATGCCATTGCTCCACTGGTTGATTTGGAAGATGAAAGCGCATGGGAGGAAGGCCGAATCGGTATCAGCAAACTGGAGCACCTGACGTGGAAACAGGGATTGGATCTCTTTTCCTGCACAGAATGCGGACGCTGTCATGACGTCTGTCCGACGTTTGTCACGGATAAACCGCTCACCCTGAAACGTTTCAATCAATCACTGCTGCATCATTTGCGAAATGAGGAAACGACCCTGTTCCGGACAGGTTCGACCGCAGAAGACAAAACGCTGGTGGGCGAAATTATTCGTCCGGAAACGCTTTGGGCCTGTACCACCTGCCGGGCCTGTGAAGAGGTCTGTCCGGTTTCAATTGAACATGTTCCGCGTATTCTTGGTATGCGTCAAAACCAAACCATGATGGAAGAGGCTTATCCTCCGGAAATGGCCAACACTTTTAAGGGATTGGAGCGCAACTTCAATCCATGGGGCATCGGATTTGACCAGAGAGCGGATTGGGCTGAAGGGCTGGACATTCCGTTAATGGCGGATATGAAATCCGAAACTGAAGGTCAACAACCGGAAATTGATGTGCTGATGTGGGTCGGCTGTGCCGGTTCCTTTGACAGCAGAAACCAGAAAATCGCCCGTGCCACCGCGACGCTTTACCAAAAAGCCGGTGTAAAATTTGCGATGTTGGGAAGTGAAGAAAAATGCACCGGAGACCTGGCGCGGCGTTCCGGAAACGAAATGCTCTTTCAAATGCTGGCCGGTGAAAACGTGGAAACTTTGAATAA
>ENA-ORDI01001658-ORDI01001658.1-marine-metagenome-genome-assembly--contig:-NODE-1658-length-11960-cov-2.607338_pt1 | contig 11960 bp, 17 predicted proteins | sample MGYA00248628_ERZ508525 | MGnify/ENA primary metagenome ERZ508525 (study PRJEB26195, sample SAMN05422138) | marine metagenome | isolation source: East of Porto Seguro, South Atlantic Ocean | place...
GATGATGGCGAGGTGTTGTTCGCTTCGATCCACGCCGATCCGAAGACCGATTTTCCCTTCTATTGGGGCCATGCCGACGAGCGCGGGCGCGGGCAGGGTGAGGGCGCGACGCTCAATCTGCCACTGCCGCAGGGCACCGACTGGGCGGGCTATGCGCCCGCGCTCGATACCGCGCTGGACGCGGTGCGCGCGCATGGGGCGGACCTGCTGATCGTCTCCTACGGCGCGGATACCTTCGCCGAAGACCCGATCTCGCATTTCAGGCTGGTGCGCGAAGACTATGGCAGAATGGGTAAGGAAATCGCCGCCCTCGACCTGCCGACGCTGGTGGTGATGGAAGGCGGCTACGCGGTCGACGCGCTGGGCGGTAACCTCGCCGCGTTTGTCGGCGCCTTGTAGCAGCGCGCCGCGCGACCTAATTCTTCGCCCATGCTGTCTTCTTCGAACAGGACCGGAATGCGGGCGCTGATTGCGCTGTTGCTGACGATCCTGTTTGCGCAGGCCGTTCCCGCGCACGAAATCACGCTCGACCGAACGCGCGGTTCGGTGTTCAGCGCGGCGACGGTCGAGGTGACCCTGCCACCGCGCAAGGATGACGCGAGCCTCGATTGCATCGTCGCGGCACCCAGCCCGGCCAAAGCCGTCTTCCAGCATTGCGATGTCGTGCCGGCATTGCGTTTGCAGGACGACGTGCACCAGCATGTCTGGCCCACGGAGCGCGCGCGTGGCCCGCCGCTCAGGCCCCCGCCACGCTCGCTCGCGGCCCCCAGGGAGCCGCCGCACCTGTCCTGAACCCGTCGCGCCCGTCTCGGGCGCCAATCCAGTTCGGACAGGAATAATACTCATGACATTTCAGGACGACGGCGAACCTGCCGTCTTCGACCGCTTCGACCGGATCGAAGCGATCTTGCTGCGCTATCCCGATATCGACGAAGCGGAGCTGGCAGACCTCAAACGCTGGTTCGGCAAGGAAGCCTCCGCCTTCGAAGTCGCCAGCCTCGCGAGCAAGGATAACGTGCAGCGCCAGTACGGCGAGTTTCGCCGGACGCATATCGACCGGCTGACCCCGATGGAACTCTTAATGGGGGCGCTCGTGGTCGTGGTGCTGCTTGCAGGCGTTGCCGCCATCGCGCTGGCCTGACCGGAGATGGCGGGCGGAATGCAGCCGCACCCGCCCGTCACTTCGCGCTAGTTTTCGTGCTTCGTCAGCTCGTCGCCGCTGAGCGAGACGACATGCAGCAGATTGGTGCTGCCCGGGGTGCCGAAGGGCACGCCCGCCAGCACGATCAGCTTGTTGCCCGCCTTGCCGAAGCCATGGCGCAGCGCCATCCGCTTGCCCTTGCCGATCATCTCTTCGAAGCTCAGGATGTCGCGCGTCACCACCGCGTGCGCGCCCCACAGCAGCGCGACCCGCCGGGCGACCCGTTTCTGCGGGGTCAGCACCAGCATCGGCACAGAAGGCCGCTCGCGCGCGACGCGCCGCGCGGTCGATCCGGAGAAGGTGAACACCGTGATCGCCGCCACGCTGACCGTCTCGGCAATGGTCGAACATGCATGGCTGAGCGCGTCGGCAGTGGTCGGATCGGCCTTGGTCTCGAGGAACTTCATCCGCGCGCGATAGCCCTCGTCCTGCTCCACCTTGGTCACGATCCGGTCCATGATCGCGACGGTTTCCTCGGGCCATTCGCCCGCCGCGGTTTCTGCGCTGAGCATCACCGCATCCGCGCCGTCGTACACCGCATTGGCGACGTCGGAGACTTCGGCGCGCGTCGGCGCAGGGCTCTCGATCATCGATTCGAGCATCTGGGTGGCGACGATCACCGGCTTGCCCGCCTGCCGCGTCATGTCGACGATCCGCTTCTGCAGCGGGGGCACGTCTTCCGGGTCCAGCTCCACCCCCAGATCGCCGCGCGCGACCATGATCCCGTCTGAAAGGTCGACGATTTCGGCCAGGCGGCGCACTGCGCTCGGCTTTTCGATCTTGGCGCACAGCGCGGGCATCATCCCGTCGGTCGCGGTCATCAGCTTGCGCGCTTCGGCCACATCTTCGGGCCGCTGCACGAAGGAGAGCGCGATCCAGTCCGCCCCCTGCTGGCAGGCGAAGGCCAGATCCTTGCGGTCCTTGTCGGTCAGCGCGGGGATCGGCACCTCGGCATCGGGCACGTTGACGCCCTTGCGGTCGGAAATGACCCCGCCGACTTCCGCCGAACACAGGATCGCGTCCTCGTCCGCGCGGATCACCTTGAGGCGGATCTTGCCGTCATTGATCAGCAGCCGCTGGCCTTTTTCGAGAATGCCGAACAGCTCGGGGTGGGGCAGGTGGACGCGGGTTTCGTCGCCCGGCGTCGGGTCGCGATCGAGCGTGAAGTGCCCCGAATGGCGAATCACCGCCTTGCCGTCCCTGAAAGTGCCGACGCGCAGTTTGGGCCCCTGTAGATCGGCGAGGATCGCGATCGGGCGGTCGAATTCCTTCTCCAGCGCGCGGATCGCGGCGATGGTCTTCGCGTGGGTCGCCTGCTCGCCATGGCTCATGTTGACGCGGAACGCATCGACACCGGCCCGGAACAGGCGGCGCAGCATCTCCGGATCGCTGCTGGCGGGGCCAACGGTGGCGAGGATCTTGACCTTGCGGCTTCGGGGGCTGAGCTGGGGATCGGGCTTGGGCATGGCCCACGGCTATGGCAGGGGAATGTTGCAAGACAAGAGCCAAAGGAGCCCAGCCATGGCGCAATCACCCGATCCCCTCGACCAGCTGGACGATGCGGTCGCCGCCGCCGCGTTCCGCCGGCTGGTGCGCCACCTGCGCCATCGCCACGATGCACAGAACATCGATCTGATGGGGCTTTCCGGCTTCTGCCGCAATTGCCTGGCGGACTGGATTCGCGATGCGGGCTATGACGGCGACAAGGCCGAGGCCCGCGAGCTGATCCACGGGATGCCGCAGGACGAGTGGAAGGCGACCCGCCAGACCCCCGCCACGCAGGAGCAGCTCGACCGGATGGAGGCGAGCCTCAAGAAGAATCGCGTGGATTAGGCACGCGCCGGGTTCACGATCCGGCGCCTGCTGGCTACCCAGCGGCCAACCGATTCTACCCCTTACCGGAGATTACCCCCAAATGGCCGAGACCACCGACGACCGCCTGCGCCTGCTGATCGAGCGCATCGAACGCCTCGAGGAAGAGAAGAAGGGCATCGCCGACGATATCCGCGACGTCTATGCCGAGGCCAAGGCGGTCGGTTACGATCCCAAGATCATGCGCCAGATCGTGCGCCTGCGGAAGATGAAGCCCGACGACCGCAGCGAGCAGGAAATGATCCTCGACACCTACAAGGCCGCGCTCGGCATGGGTTGAGCCGACTTGCCCGCTTAACAAAAGCGGGTGCCGGAACCCATCGGGCGGGGCGCTGCTTGAGAGAGGAAAAGCCCCTCTTTTCAAGGATGCCCGCCGATGACCCAGCCGACCGAAACCGACACCGCCTTCGTCCCCGAGACATCCGAAGAACCGCGGATGCCGGGGCACGAGACCGACCTCGACAAGAAGCCGCAGTGGCAGCCGCGCTATCCCGGATCGGGGCGGCTGAAAGGCAAGACCGCGCTGGTGACGGGTGCCGACAGCGGCATCGGCCGCGCGGTCGCGGTGCTGTTCGCGCGCGAGGGCGCGAATGTCGCGATCGCCTATCTCGAAGAGCATGACGATGCGAACATCACCCGCGAGGCGTGCGAGGCCGAGGGGGCTGAGGTCATGCTCTCCGCCGGAGACCTCGGCGATCCAGACCATTGCCAGGGGCTGATTGATGCGGTGATCGACCGCTTTGGCGCGCTGGATGTGCTGGTCAACAATGCGGGCGAGCAGCATCCCGACGAGGATGTGACCGAGATCACCGCGCAGCAGCTGCAGCGCACCTTCCAGACCAACATCTTCAGCCAGTTCTATCTGGTGCAGGCCGCGCGCCCGCACCTGAAGAAGGGCGCGGCGATCGTCAACTGCACCAGCGTGACGATGTACAAGGGGGCGCCGATCCTGCTCGATTACAGCGCCACCAAAGGCGCGATCACAGCCTTCACCCGCTCGCTGTCCGAGAACCTGATCGAGGATGGCATCCGCGTGAACGCCGTCGCGCCGGGCCCGATCTGGACCCCGCTCAACCCCATGGGCGGTCAGCCGCCGGAGAACATGGACGATTTCGGCGAGGACACCCCGATGGGCCGCCCCGGCCAGCCCAACGAGGTTGCACCCGCCTTCCTGTTCCTTGCCTGCGAGGATTCGTCCTATATGTCGGGCCAGGTACTGCACCCCAACGGAGGAATCATCGTCAATGGCTAGCCCGTGGAAGACCGCCGAGAGCGGCATCATCGTCACCACCACGCCCACCGTCGAAGGGCGCCCGGTGCAGGATTACCTCGGCATCGTGACCGGCGAGGCGATCATCGGCGCGAACATGTTCCGCGACCTGTTCGCGGGCATCCGCGACATCGTGGGCGGGCGCGCAGGCTCCTATGAAAAGGTGCTGAAAGAAGCGCGCCACGACGCGATTCAGGAAATGCAGGCCGAGGCGCAGAAGCTGGGTGCAAACGCGGTGGTCGGCGTCGATCTCGATTACGAGGTAATCGGCGATACCGGCTCGATGCTGATGGTGAGCGCCAGCGGTACGGCGGTGCGGATCTAGTTCGCACAGTCCAATCGAAACGCGCGGGCGACACGGCGTTGTCGTTCGCGCCGACCTTCGCTAGTGCCGACTGTCTGACGGGGCTCCAGTCCGGGGTCCCTGAAAAGCATCACTTTTTGCAGGTTCCCATGGCAGGCCATTCCAAATTCAAGAACATCATGCACCGCAAGGGTGCGCAGGACAAGAAACGGTCCAACCTGTTTTCCAAGCTTTCGCGCGAAATCACCGTCGCGGCGAAGATGGGCATGCCCGACCCGGACATGAACCCGCGTCTGCGGCTCGCGGTCAACGCGGCCAAGGCGCAGTCGATGCCCAAGGACAATATCCAGCGCGCGATCGACAAGGCCTCCGCCAATGACGGCGATAACTACGAGGAAGTGCGTTACGAAGGCTACGGCCCGGGCGGCAGCGCGATCATCGTCGAGGCGCTGACCGACAACCGCAACCGCACCGCAACCAATATCCGCACCGCGTTTTCCAAGAACGGCGGCAACCTTGGCACCGAAGGTTCGGTCGCGCACGGGTTCGAGCGGCTCGGCCTGATCGTCTATCCCGCCGATGCGGGCGACGAGGAAAAGGTGCTGGAAGCCGCGCTGGAAGCGGGCGCGGAAGATATCGCCAGCACCGATGACGGCCACGAAATCTGGACCGCGCCGGACGACCTGCATGCGGTCGCCGAAGCGCTCGAAAAATCGCTCGGCTCGGCCGAGACCGTCAAGCTGGCGTGGAAGCCGAACCTCACGGTCGACATGGACGAGAAGAACGCGGGCACGCTCCTGAAGCTGATCGACGCGCTCGACGATGATGACGACGTGCAGACCGTCTGGGGCAATTACGACATCTCCGACGAGGTGATGGAGAAGCTGGACTAGGCTGCGACTGTTGGTGGGGTGGTCGTCACCCTGAACTTGTTTCAGGGTCCAGCCCTGCCACCTTCCATATCGGCGCGGTTGGCGGACGGGATGCTGAAACGAGTTCAGCATGACGGCTTGGGGACGAGACAATGACCATCATCCTCGGCCTCGACCCCTCGCTCACCTGCACCGGCTGGGGCGTGATCCGCAGCGAGGGATCGCGCCTCTCCCACATCGCCAACGGGCAGATCGCGACCGACACAAAGGCTCCGATGACCGAGCGGCTGGCGCAGCTGCAGCGCGAGCTGGCGGTGGTGATTGAGCAGTATCGGCCCGTGCGAGGGGCGTGCGAGGAAATCTTCCTCAACAAGAATCCCAAATCCACGCTCAAGCTGGCGCAGGCGCGCGGCAGCGTGCTGGCCGCGTGCGGCGCGCACGGGCTCGACGTGCGCGAACATGCCGCGCGCTACGTCAAGAAATCGGTCGTCGGCACCGGCGCGGCGGAGAAGAGGCAGGTGCAGGCGATGCTCAAGGTACTGCTGCCCGGGGTGACCATCGCCGGGGCGGACGCGGCGGATGCGCTGGCGGTCGCGATCGCCGATGCCCACGCGCCCTAGGCCCCATGCCCGCCGCTCAGCCTCGCGCTGCTAAGCCACGGCGGGAACACAGGATTTCTCCGATCGTAGAGACTCCATTCCAGGTGCGGGATTGGTGGCCTCGCGATTCAATGGGGAGAGATTCCATGCGTAAACTGATGATTCCCGCTCTGCTCGCCGGCACCCTGCTGCTGGGCGGCTGCGCCTATGGCACCGGCTATGGCTACGATGACGGCTACGGTCCGGGCGGCGGCTATAATGATGGTTATGGTGGCGGCTATGGCGACGGGTATGGTGACGGCTACGGCTATTCCTACCGCCAGAACAGTGAGTTCGAGCGCGCGGCGGTGAACGCCTGCGGGCGCGAGGCAAGCCGCTATGGCCGGGTCCAGATCACTTATGCCGAGGAACGCGAGCGCGGCGTCTTTACTGTGCAGGGCCGGATCGACGTGCGCGACCGGTCGCGCGACCAGTTCACCTGCGCCTTCAGCTCCTCGGGCCGGATTCTCGATTTCCGCTTCGGCTAGGCAAAATCATCGGTCGGGGCAGCGCATGGCGCTGTCCTAATCATGCGTGGCGCGCTAAGTCCGCGCTCATGTCGAGCCACGCCCACCGCTTGCCAGACGCTCCGCCACGGCACCTGCCCGGCGGGGCGTTTTGTGTCTCTGGACTGTGTGTCAGGTGTGTCAGCCGCGCGGCGGCTGGCGGGCGAATCGACTGATGTACCTGGTCGTCTTCCGCAGCCGCAAACGCGCCGGCTACGACGCGGCGGCCTATGCCGAACACGCCGATGCGATGGAGGCGCTCGCGCGCGAGCAGCCCGGCTTCCTCGCCGTGAAGACCTACGCCGCCGATGATGGCGAGACGGTGACGATCTCCGAATGGGCGACGCGCGAGGCGGCCAAGGCGTGGCGCTGCCACCCGGACCATGCCGGCGTTCAGGGCGCGGGCAGGAAGCACCACTATGCCCGCTACACGATGTTCACCTGCCTCGATCCGCAGGTGACCCACTACCAACATGATGAGGACGCATGACCACCACGCTCAACGGCATTCCCAATTGCGATACGGTCAAGAAGGCGAGGAAGTGGCTGGAGGCGCAGGGCATCGAGCACAGCTTCCGCGACTTCAAGAAGGACCCGCCGAGCGCCGACGAGGTCGGCGGCTGGGCCGATGCCGCGGGCTGGGAAGTGCTGCTCAACAAGCGCGGGACGACGTTTCGCAAGCTGGACGAGGGCGACAAGGCCGATCTCGGGCAAGAGAAGGCGATTGCCTTGATGGCGCAACATCCAACCCTGATCAAACGCCCCGTACTCGAACATGAGGGCGGCCTGCTGGTCGGCTTCAAGGAACCGGAATGGAAGGATGAATTGTGCTGAAATGGCTTGGGGCACTGGCCATCGCCCTGTCACCCGTCTGTGCGAGCGCGCATGGAATGGCTGACCTGACCCCCGTCAATGCCGATGGTGACATGCTGGTGATCGCGCATCGCGGCGCGAGCGGCGAACGGCCCGAACACACGCTGGCTAGCTACGAACGCGCGATCGATCAGGGGGCGGACTATATCGAGCCCGATCTGGTGGTGACCAAGGATCTGGTGCTGGTCGCCCGGCACGAGAACGAGATCGGCGAGACGACCAATGTCGCCGACCACCCCGAGTTCGCCGACCGCCGCCGGACCAAGAACATCGAGGGCCAGATGGTCAACGGCTGGTTCGCGGAGGACTTCACGCTGGCCGAATTGCAGACGCTGCGCGCGAAGGAGCGGATGCCCGCGCTGCGCCCGGCCAATGCGCGCTTCGACGGGCTCTACGCGATTCCGACCTTCGCCGACATCATCGCGCTCAAACGTGCGAAGGAGGCCGAAACGGGCCGCAAGATCGGGCTCTATCCGGAACTCAAGCACCCGACCTGGCTGTTGCAGGAAAGCGGGATCGATACGGTCGACCTGCTGGTCCGGCAGCTGAAGCAGGAAGGGCTGGATGGCGCGGACTCGGACGTGTTCGTCCAGGTGTTCGACATCGCGCCGCTGCAACGGCTCGACAAGATGATCGACGCGCCGCTGATCCTGCTGATCCGTCCGGAAGGCGGCCCCTATGACGAACCGGGAATGACCTGGGCGGGGATCATGACGCCGACCGGCCTCGCCGAAGTGGCGACCTATGCCGACGGGATCGGCCCGTGGATGGGCCATGTGCTCGGCGACGACGGCACGCCGACCGATCTTGTGCGCGATGCCCATGCGGCGGGGCTGAAGGTTCACCCGTGGACCGTGCGCAAGGAAAACGTGTTCCTGCCCGCATCGCTGCGATCGGACGCCAGCGAGAACGGGATCGGCGATATCCGGGGGCTGGTGAAGCTGCTCAAGGCCGTCGGGGTCGACGGCTACTTCACCGACGATCCCGGGCTGGTGCGGGCAGACTAGGCGCGCCGCGCGGCCAGAATGTAGTTCAGGCTCATGTCGTCACTCAGGTGCAGGCCCTTGCCCGGACGCCAGGCAATGCCCTGGGTCTGGGTGACGGTCAGGCCCGCATCGGCTAGCAGGTCGGTCAGCTCCTCGGGCGTCACGAAGTCGTCCCAGTGGTGCGTGCCCCTCGGCACTGCGCCGACCGCCTCCGCCGCTCCGACCAGCAGCAGGCGGCTGGCGGCGGTGCGGTTGGGGGTGGACAGGATCAGGAGGCCGTCATCGGCCAGCTTGGCGGTGAGCGCAGCGAGGAAGGCGGGCTTGTCCGCGACATGTTCGATCACCTCCATGCAGGTGACGAGGTCGAAACTGCCGAGGTCCAGCGTGCCGATCTCGCCCGCCATGTAGCGGATGTCGAGCCCGGCCGCTTCCGCATGGGCGGCGGCGGCGGCGGCATTCTGGGGTGCGGCATCGACGCCCGTCACCTCGGCGCCAAGGCGCGACAAAGGCTCGCACAGCAGGCCCGCGCCGCAGCCGACGTCGACCGCGGCCTTGCCCGCAAGCGGGGATGCGCTCTCGATATCGCCGCCCCAGTGGCGGTCGATCGACTCGCGAATGAAGCCCAGCCGCACCGGGTTCAAACGGTGGAGCATGGCGGAGGAGCCCTTCGGGTCCCACCAGTCCGCTGCCAGTGCGCCGAAATGGGCGGCTTCATCGGGGCGAATGGTTGCTGTTGCATCGCTCATCCCCGCTCCCTAACACCGCGCCGAAAGTGGCACCAGCGAGGAAGGCTTCGCCCTTGGCGCGGATCGTGATGAAATTCGGCGGGACCTCGATGGCGGGGACCGAGCGCATTCGGCGCGTGGCGCAGATCGTGCGCAAGCAGGCGGCTCCCAAAGACGGCGGGCCGGCGAACGAGGTTGCGGTGGTCGTCTCCGCAATGGCGGGCGAGACCGATCGGCTGGTCAACTTCGCCCGAGAAGCCCACGCGCTCTACGACCCGGCGGAATACGACGTGGTCGTGGCGAGCGGGGAACAGGTCACCTCCGGCCTGCTCGCAATGACGCTCCAGTCGCTGGGGCAGAAGGCGCGCAGCTGGCTCGGCTGGCAGCTCCCGATTCGCACGATCGAGGCCCATGCCAAGGCGCGCGTCGATGCGATCGACAGCGATGCGCTGCTCGCCAGCATGGCCGAGGGCACGATTGCGGTGATCCCGGGCTTCCAGGGGCTGAGCGCGGAAGGCCGAGTCACCACGCTTGGCCGGGGCGGGTCGGACACCAGCGCGGTCGCGGTTGCGGCAGCGGTCAAGGCGGACCGCTGCGATATCTACACCGATGTCGACGGGGTCTACACCACCGACCCGCGCATCGTCGCCAAGGCGCGCAAGCTCAAGGCGGTGACCTACGAGGAAATGCTCGAACTCGCCTCCGTCGGCGCGAAGGTGCTGCAGACCCGCTCTGTCAGCCTCGCGATGAAGGAAGGTGTACGCATACAGGTGCTCTCCAGCTTCGTGGACGATGACGCGACCCCGGCAGACGATCTGCCGGGCACGCTGATCGTCTCCGAGGAAGAAATGGAGCGGATGGTCGAAGAGGGAAAAATGGAACGCAAGCTCGTCACCGGCATCGCGCACGACAAGAACGAAGCCAAGATCATCCTCACCCGCGTGCCCGACAAGCCGGGCGCGGTGGCGGAGATCTTCGGCCCGCTGGCCGAGGCCAGCATCAATGTCGACATGATCATCCAGAACGTCGGGAGAGACAAGGGCGAGACCGACGTGACCTTCACGATCCCCCAGACCGACCTCGCGCGTGCGCAGGCCCTGCTGGAGGACAAGCGCGAGGCGATCGGCTACAACCGGATCATCACCGACAGCCATATCGCGAAGATCAGCGTGGTCGGCGTCGGCATGAAGAGCCACGCGGGCGTGGCGAGCGACATGTTCCGCGCGCTGGCCGACAGGGGCATCAACATCCAGGCGATCACCACGAGCGAGATCAAGGTCTCGGTGATGATCGACGAGGACGAGACCGAGCTCGCAGTGCGCGTGCTGCACACGGCCTACGGCCTCGACGCGGAAGACGCGGCCTGAGGCTGGCGGCGTGAGCCACACTGGGAAAATCCTGCTGCTCGGCTCGGGCGAACTGGGGCGCGAGTTCGTCATCTCGGCCAAGCGGCTGGGCGCTTACGTGATCGCCTGCGACAGCTACGATCATGCGCCCGCAATGCAGCTGGCCGACGCGCGCGAGGTGTTCTCGATGCTCGACGGCGAAGCGCTGCGTGCAGCCGTAGAGAGGCACGATCCCGACTATATCGTCCCTGAGATCGAGGCGATCCGCACCTCGGTGCTCGTCGAACTGGAGGAAGAGGGCCGCACCGTGGTTCCCTCGGCGCGCGCGGCGCAGCTGACGATGAACCGCGATGCGATCCGAGATCTGGCCGCCAGCGAGCTGGGGCTCGTGACATCGAAATATCGTTACGCGAAGAACCTCGAGGAGGTACAGGCGGCCGCGCAGCACACCGGGCTGCCCTGCGTGATCAAGCCGGTCATGTCGTCATCGGGCAAGGGCCAATCGACCGTGCCGATGACTTCAACATGGGGATATAAGCGTTTGGTCTCGCGCTGGATGCGATATTGGGCGAACCCATCCCAATCGCCATTGAGCGCAACGCTTCGCAGGTCCAACATCGCCTGCGCCCCCACAATCGTCCAGCGCATGCCAGCCCGCTCCATTCGGTCTTTTACGAAGTGGCGACAGGCGCCCTCGATGATCCCTGAAGCAATCGGATAGCCTGCCGCCAGGTATTCGTCATAGCGCATCCGATGCTGATTGTTTTGAAGGAAGGTGCAAATGGCGGTTAAGGGTTTCTTTTTCAACGCGCTCAAGTTCCACAAGCTGCCCATTCGCCTCAAGCCTCGGATGACGGACTTCACGTTGCCTTCCAAGATGCGTTCGACTCGGTCTTTGACGAAGGCGAGGGCTTCTTCCGAGTCTTTGGCATAGAATAGGGCGGCTGCATCCCAAATGCGGGGAGTCACGTGGAGGAGTTCCAGGATTTCCACACGGGGGGTATCGGGAAGAATCGTTTCACTGGCATTCCAAAGCGATTTCTGCCCATCCATTAACACGACAACGGGCTTGTCCCGCGTGGGATTTCTCAACCCGGCTTGCTGTGAAAGCCAGGTGAAAATCTCTCCGGTAGCCTTGATCTCGCCGTCCTGTGTCTTTTGGGATAGCCTGGCGCGAACCTGTTTATGTTTGGGCACTGGACGGGCAGCATCCTTTTCAGGCCGGTCCTGATCGGGATCGCGGAAGAGCGCTTCCACGATATCTTCGGGCGTGCGAGGATGTGGATCAATCGTATAGATAGTGGGCACTAATCGTACAAGTCCCAAAATGAAGTTGAAAATTCATCAATAAGCCCTATCTTTTTTCC
>ENA-ORDI01001659-ORDI01001659.1-marine-metagenome-genome-assembly--contig:-NODE-1659-length-11958-cov-2.343153_pt1 | contig 11958 bp, 9 predicted proteins | sample MGYA00248628_ERZ508525 | MGnify/ENA primary metagenome ERZ508525 (study PRJEB26195, sample SAMN05422138) | marine metagenome | isolation source: East of Porto Seguro, South Atlantic Ocean | place...
ACGGCAACAGCAGTAGCGCACGAAAACACGGTGTCATGACAGCCTCCAGCCGAACCAGGACGGCGGAACAATTTACAGGTCGATTATATGCGTGTCTTGTTCGCCACCGTGGCTTCTTCGATGCCTTCAATCGCCGGGATATCGCCAACCGTCTCCCTGAGCGGAATTTCTTTGAGTCGCCATGACAAGACAAAAGACAGCACCATAATGGGCACTGCCCAGAAAAACACGTCCTGAAGTGCAACTTCGACTGATGACGTAACGCCGGATGCGACGTCGCGGGGTAGTGCGCGTATAGCTGTCGGCGTGCTTAAAAGCTCGGTCACTCTTCCACTTAAAGATTCAACAACGTCCGCTGGAATACGTAACGGAAGTTCTTCCAGAAGGCGGGCGTTCATGATGGCACCAAAGATCGCCACTCCGAATGACCCTCCCAACGTCCGAAAAAACTGCGCTGAAGAGGTTGCGACCCCAAGGTCTGAGTGCGTTACGGCATTTTGCACTGCGAGTAGGGTGACCTGTAGCACCATGCCAACGCCAAGCCCAAGCACGACCATGTAGCACGAGCTGAGTAAGCGTGCGGTCTCCGCTGTCATACCACTCAGGAAATACATCCCAACAACAGCTAACGCACTGCCAATGATCGGATACCTTCGATACCGACCGGTACTTGTCCAGAAGCTCCTCCGATACCCGCACAGCTACATCAACCAATATTCGAATCTCCTTGCGTAATGGTCTCCGTCCGAATCACAATCCTCGCCCGCAAACCACGCCCACAACACCCCCGAAAACCGCCCCCAACGTCAGCGACCCGTAAGAGCGCCGAAGTATAACCGCCGATGCGACCTCAAACCCGCATCCCGACTCCTGGACCATCCCTCAACCCGGCCCCACACCAACCCTCTTCCCGACCGGAGTGCATCCTGAGCTTGACGAAGGGCGGAGGGACCAGCCACCAACCCGGGAACGCCCTGCGAATCACCCAAAACCCAACTTGCCCCCTAAAATCCACCTCAAACCCGCCAAAAAATCCCAAACACCCATAAAATCACTCAACACATGAAAATATTCTGGACAACCCTCAACCCCCGACTCCGCGCACTCACCGTCTTCATCGCGGGAACACTGCTCGCCATGCTGGGGTTCCTCGCCACCGGCGCACTTGAACCCGTCAACATCCTCTTCTCGTTCTACTTCTCGGGACTCCTCGTCTACTTCCTCGTCCGCTGGGGAGTATTCGCCGTACGCGTAAGCATCGTCCTGCCAAACCAGGAGATTCCCGTTTACGAAAAGCTGCGAAAAAATCCCGGCCGCAGGCGCCATGGCCCAACTTCAGAAGCCGAATTCATAGACGCCGATGAAGCCGATGAAGAACTGCACCCCGACGACCGCGTAATCGGCATCTTCCACAACGGCGAAGCCGCGGCATACCCCCTCGCCGCCCTCGCCGCCCGGGAAATCTCAAACGAAGAGTTCGACGATACGCCCGCAGTTGTCTCATGGTCGCCGGTCACCTACTCGGCACGGGCCTACATCGCAAAAGCGGGCAGCGGTCCCACGCTCACCCTCGGCAGGCACACCCACACCGTCTTCAACTCCCCACTCATGCCCAACGACGACGGCAGCGGGTTCGTGCAGTTCATCGGGCAGGCAGTTGTCGGCGAACTCGCAGGCTGGACCCTCGAACCGATTCCCGTAATCACCACCACATGGGCAGCATGGAAACAGGCACACCCGTACACCGAGGCGATGTCGATGGAAGGCGGGCCCGAATTCGACGTCTTCGAACGCTACTACGCTTCCGACCGGAACGGAATCCACTCCCTCAACCCAACCGATAAACGGCTCGACGGCAAGGACGTCGTGCTCGGCCTCGACATCAATGGCGAAGCAAAGGCCTACTCGTACCCGGGGCTGATCGAGCAACCCCTGATCGAAGAGGAACTCGGTCGGAAAGCAATACTGGTGCTCCAGGAACGCGCCTCCGCCACCGCCGTTGCGTTCTCACGGACCCTCAATGGTCGGACTCTAACGTTCAATGGCCTCAACAAAAACCCGCACCGACGCAGCGCCGAAGCAACCGCATCGGGCGAAGGTGAGCGAGAAGACTACGAACCCTGGCTCATCGAAGACACCCAGACAAAATCCACCTGGCGGGCAATCAGCGGCGAATGCATAGAAGGCGAACTTAAAGGCGAACGCCTTGAAATGCTGCCAGCAATGACCGGCTTCTGGTTCGTGTGGAGCCGCTTCTACCCCAATACAGAACTCTTCGGCGCCATAGGAGAAATCCCCGAATAAACACCAACTCCATGTCCGCCGCACCTCTAACCGGCATCGTCCTCGGCGGAGGTCGCTCCCGTCGACTCGGCGCGAACCAGTCGAAACTGCTAACCCACATCGGCGGAAAACTCGTGCTCGCACGCGTCGCCGACATCCTCAAACAGGTCTGCTCCGAACTCGTACTCGTGGTACGACCCGACCAGGACGACGACATCCCCGACCTCGGTATCGCGCTCAACATGCACGTCGTTACCGATACAACCCCCCACGAAGGCCCCCTCGCCGCCATCCACGCCGGACTCGCCGCTTCGACCACGCCCCTCTGCTTCGTTATCGCAGGCGACCACCCCTTCGTCTCACGCAACCTCGTACAGGCGATGGCAGCAACATCGCTCGCCGATGGCCCCGAATCGCCAACCGCCGTAATCCCCCGCACGAACGGAGTCATCCACCCCCTGCACGCCATCTACCCGCCCACAACATGGCTCCCGTTCCTCACACACGCACTATCGGAAGGCGAAACTTCGCCACGGCGCGCCATCGAAAAAGCCACCGCAGCCGACTACCCGCCAGTGACCCTCTTTACCGACGAAGAACTCGAACGGACCGACCCCCGCCGCATCAGCCTGCTCGACATCGACACCACCGAAGACCTGAACCTCGCACGCAAGATCTCGGAAGCCAGGAAATTCACCCCTCGCCACCACTCCCCCGGCTAGGCGTACTACCCCACGTACCCAACCAGGTGCCCAACGGCCAAAACTGGTTCCGACGCCATCAGGCTCTGACCTGCCCCGCGGCCCCGCATACGTGGCTTGCTCCCGCCCGGAGCTAACCCCAACACCCTGCACATCTGCCCCTCCTTCGGGAGGGGGCCGGGGGGTGGGTAGATTGCGACGAGGGCCCAAGTGATTCGATCACGCCCGGAGCTAACAAGATTCCAGTGGCAACCAAGGAGGCCTCCGACGCCCGGAGCTAATAACGCCCCCCAAGCCCACCCCTACCCGTATCGCAACGCCTCTGAAGGCTTAATCCGCGAAGCCTGCCGCGCCGGTATCAGCGTGTTCAACAGCGAGAACACCACCGCCACCAGCACGATAATCGTCACGTTCAACCACGGAATCGCGAACGTCACACCCTCAGTCTCAGACCGTATCTCGTTGAATATGTTCCACGCAATCCACGTACCAAGCCCAATACCCAGCGCCGAACCCAACACCGCCACAACGCCCGATTCCATCAGGAACTGAAGCTCCACCATCCGGGCCTTAAAGCCCAGCGCACGCATCATCCCCACCGACTGCCTGCGCTCAACAACCGCCCGATACGACACCACACCAAGCGACGCCACACCCACCAGTAATCCGAGACCCATGAAACCCTGGAACAACTGGTTAAATGCATCGTTCTGAGCCTGGTTCTCAGCAATCTCCTCCACCGTCGCCTTCGCCAACATACCGTGCTCGATAAACACCGTCTCAAGCAGCCGCGTTATCTCGGCGGTGCGCGAAGGGTCCGCAAGCCTGAACTTGTAATCGACGAACGGCACCGGCTTGTCGGAAAGCTCCTCAAGCACGGCCGGGTTCATGTAGATATCGGCCGATCCGAAATCATATAAATCGGCAAACTGATCAAGCACCCCGATCACCTTGCGACTCACCGACCTACCAACACCACCCTGGCCGATCGGCGGCCTGATCGTGATATCCACCCCCTCGAATTCGCCCGGCTCACTTGCCACAACACCCTTGATACCGAGCGACGAACCCCCAAAATCATCGTCGCCGCCGAAGCCACCGGTCTCGATCATGTTGCCGTTCACCACGGCAAGCGTCGGATTCGCCGCAACCCTGGCCCAGATCTCTTCAGAAGTGCTGCCATACTCCGGATCGTAGTGCGTCAACTCAAACCGGTTGTTCTTGAGCCATGCCTCGTCCGATGCACGGATCCGAGCCCGTTTGAAACCCAGGTCATCGACCCCGTCCTGCCGTGCCTCCACCCTCAACCGGGCCTGCGCCGTAATCAACGTAAAGTCCGAAACTGAAAGCTGACCATCGCTCGCCGCAATCACGTCGGCCGGGTCGTCGATCGGCAACTCGGGCTCAATTACAGTCCGAATGTCAAAGCCCCCGGAAACCAGGTCGGGCTCTTCTTCAATAACGTTCCCGAGATTGTTGAGAATCGCAAAGATCATCAGCGTGAAAATGACCAGCGAGAACATCGCAAGCGTCAGCCCGGTACGGAACCGCGCCGCCATCGGATAAGCAATCGCCATCTTCACAACCGGGCGCAGGTTACCGAACCTCCGGGTCGCTATCGATACCAGCCAGACCAGTACATCGGCGTTGTGCATGACGACCCAGACTGCCGCGGCGACCATCGAAACACCCGAAAGAAGGAACATTTCGGGGCCGCCACTCAACTCGCCCGTAATCCCTTCGAGGGCGTCGAAAGGAAGTCCCCAGAACGCCAGCATCGCCCCGCCGATAAACGTCATGGAAACGCGCTTCTGGAACTCTTCACGGTAACCCCTCCGGTCGAGGAAACGGCGCAGGCTGAGCCCCACTCCAATGATTACCAGCGTCACACCGACAGTCCAGATGGCGGCACTTGCCAGGGCCCACGGCAACACCTGCTTGTCCTCATGCAGACCAGAGAGCGCCATCACTAAGCCGATTGGAATGAGCGGCCACCCCGACGCCAGCCACGGCTGGAAAAACCTGAATACCTTCCATGCCAACGTCACAATCCAGGGAATGACCAGCAGCAACAGGAAAAATATGACGACGCGAGTAGCGATTCCGTGACCCGCCCTCTTCATTCGCCAGGTGCCATACGCCCATGTCAGCGGCCCAACGACCCACCGCAGCACCGTCTTCGCACGCTTTCCCGCGCTCGGCGTCTCGTCGCTCACAAACTCCTGACCCAGACCCCGAATGGCGACCACGATGTTCAGCTTGCTAACCCGGTACGCAGAAACCGCCACCGTGAGCGCCGTGATAAACAACCCCGCACAGAACGCAATGATGATCGACTGAAAAGTCACCCCGTACGAGATACTGAACGTCTCGTCCTGCTGGAACGCGGTGCTCATGATGTACACCAGCAACACGCTCGCCCCCAACCCTAATATCGTGCCCAGCGCAGCCGCGCCAATCGAATACACAATGCCCTCGTAAACGAACATCTGCACCAGGTGACGCCGTTTCGTCCCCACAGCACGAATAATTCCCATCTCAGTCGTCCGCGCCGCAGCCAGCATCACGAACACCAGGAAGATCAGCAGCAGCCCGACAATGATCGAAAACGATCCGAAAATACTGAAAATCAACGTGAAGAATGAACCGATAAACTCCGCGATCTCCAACCCACGGTTCTTTATCGGGTCGACCTGCAACTCAACGAGCTGCGACATCGGGACCAGCAACGACTGAGCCAGCCTCACATCGCCGATCTCTTCGATCACACCGGCAACGATCGCCAGGGTGATCGTGTTGGTGGCAGCGATCTTGAACTCGTCTGAAGGACTGTCATTCTTCAATTCCTCCACCAACTCAGCCAGCGAGTTGCTCGAGAACGGCCCCCCCGCGCCCGCACCGGCCTCGAGTTCAGCCTCCAGCGCCGTAACTAAAACCGGCGACTTGAACGCCTTGAAAAGCGTCTCCGCGGCCTCATCGTTTATGAACGCAAGCTGAAGATCGTCCGCCACGTCCTCAGAGTCCTGTACATCCACCCGCAAGCCGCCCGCGATCGACACCTCGATCACGTTGTACTGGTCCTCACGACCAAGCACGCGCTGCAACGTCGAAATCGGTAGGAGCGCGGCCGACCTCACCCCCTCGTTACCGCCCACAAGCCCCTTGCTCTCGACAATATCCGCCACCCGGTACTCGCTTCGGCCCGACGGCCCAACCAGCGTTACCTGGTCGCCAATTCCCGCCTCGATCTTTTCAGCAAGAGACCGGTTTATGAGGATTTCACCCTCCAGCAGCCCACGAATGTCCGCCTGGTCCCCGTCAGCATTTTTCAGGCTGTCGAAACCGTCCAGCGAATCGAGCGGGACACCGATCACAGATGTCCCTGCCACCGTTTTATCGGTCGCGGCATTGAATACCGGCAGATTCTCCCTTATCAACGGCAACACACCGTCAACCCTGGAATCTCCACGGACTTCGGCCCGCACAAGCTCCACAGTCTCTTCGTCCAGGTAGTCGTCGCCGAAACGCGCCAACACGGGCGACGTCAGACGAATATCGGTCTCCCCAACTGCGTCCAGCACGGTCGTACGGATAGAACTCGCCACAGTGTCGCCAATCGCCAGTGCCGACATGATGATTGTCGTGCTCAGCATCAGCCCCACGATGATCAGCACCGTCTGCGCCCTGCGCCGGGGAATATTACGCAACGCAAGCTTTAGCAAAATCCGGTTGCGCAAGCCCAGAAACAGAACGATGAGTAGAACCGCCACCGTGCCGCCAGTAAGCGAAATGGCCAGCGTGTTCATCTCTATGCCAAAGAGTTTTTCCAAAACATTGACTCTCAGTCGCCCGGCGCAACCGGCTAATCTTCCGCACCCGCCGTTGTGCCATAAGAACCTGCCGAAGCTGAATAATCGTCCCCTCGCGACCCATCATCGACAATTACACCATCGTTCATCCTCACAATCCGGTCGGCCAGCGCCCCCACTTCCTCAGAGTGGGTCACGATCACGAAAGTCTGGTGCTGCTCCTTGTTCAACCTCGTCAGCAACTCCATGATTTCAGCCGAATTGGTCGAATCGAGGTTTCCCGTCAACTCATCGCCCCACACAATCGCCGGGTCGTTCGCCAGAGCCCTGGCTATCGCAACCCGCTGCTGCTGCCCGCCCGATAGCTCGGCCGGAAGGTGATTCGTACGATCGCCCAACCCCACCAGCTCAAGCTTCTCGACCGCCCTTGCCTGGGCCTCTTTCGACGAAGTGCCAGCCAGCATCAGCGGCAATTCCACGTTCTCCTGCGCACTCAGCACCGGCAAAAGGTTGTACGCCTGGAACACGAAACCCATCGAAGTAGCCCGATAATCGCTCAGGGCATCGTCTGACATCGTCCGCAGCAACTGACCCGCTATGCTCACATCGCCCGAGTCGATCGAGTCGAGGCCCGACATGCAGTTCAAAAGCGTTGTCTTGCCCGACCCGCTCGGGCCCATCACGGCCACCATCTCGCCCGGCATTACCTCGAAATCGACGTGTTTCAGCGCATCAACCACCACCTCGCGGGTCCGATAGGTCTTCACAACGGCAGTCGCAGAAATAATCGGTCCGGCATCCATACACAATCCCTTTCGCAACCAGGCCCCGGCACGAGCCGCAAACAAAGCTACCACCTTTAATCTCATCGCAACGACTTCTGAATGGCCACAAAGGATGTCAGTCCGGTATCGCCCCGTGTACGCTAGGCGCTCGAACGACAGATGGAGTAAACATGACCCGGCTGATAATGATCCGACACGGCGAAACAAACTGGAACGTAGAACAACGCAAACAGGGGCGAAACGACCAGCCCCTGAATGAAAAAGGCCAGGCACAGGCACAGCTTGCCGCAGATTATGCGAAGGCCACTTTCAACATCACCAAAGTGTGGTCATCACCGCTTCAACGATGCGCAAGCACCGCCGCTTCATTCGATCTACCCGTAGCCACTTCCGATCATCTGCTCGAAATCGATTACGGTAGCTGGGAAGGCATGCTCGATTCTGAAATCGCCGCCCGACAGCCCGAGCGATTCCGAAACGGCGGAATCTCTATGGACCCACCCGGCGGTGAGGAGCGATCAAACCTCCCGGTCCGCGCGCGAACGTGGATCCACGAATCGAAGATCGCCGATGAAAAAGGCGATGTCGTACTCGTCGGCCACGGAACCGCCATGAAAGGCCTGCTGGTCGCACTTCTCGGCCTGCCCGACCACGCAATGGAAAACTTCGAGATCTACAACTGCTCGGTAACCACCATTGAAATCAATCCCCTCAACAACGGGGGCAACCGCCTGGCTACCCTCAATTACACAGCTCACCTGGCCACGACTAACGGAACCTGATCCCTTGCCGTCCGCCGCGAAAAGTCCAGCCAAACACCCCGAAGAAATGCGGAAATCACGTCACGCTAAAGCCCTCAACCCGCACATCTCTTCCCGAACTCTCAGATAAAAAATCACTCGCGCCCCACACGCGCAAGCTCGAACAACACGGCACTCTCCGGCACCTGCCCCACCCGATCAATCAGTTCTCTACGTAACTCAAGCGCCCTGCCACCCGCGAAATCAGCAACCTTCCCACCATCGGGCGGCTCAACCATCATCAAACTTTCAGCCGTAAGCACCGCCTCCAGGTTCCGCAAGTTGTTCACCCCAACCGCCATCGGCAACAAAACAACGTGATCGGCAGCCCGAACCAGCTCCCTGTGTTCTGAATGCTGCTCGTCGGTAATCCCAGAAAACGGCGGCGCGCTCACATAACCCACACCCAACCGATCGGCGGCCTCCCGGTCCGAATCACCGGTCCCAAGCACCCCCGCAGTCACCGTGTAGCCGGCCACCCGCAGCTGATGCATCAACTCGCGACCGCTGCCCGCCCCGCAAATCAAATGAACCCTCCGGCCCGACCCGACCCGGTCCTCCTGACTCGAACTCTCGCTCCCGAGCAACAGCACATGCGGCCTGCCCGTCACCGGGTCCGGCTCCACAAGGCCCTCCACCCCAAACACCGATCGCAGGTTGTCAGGAGTCAGCACCTCCCACGGACTGCCATCTGCAACTTTTCGACCCCCGTTTAGCAGAATTAGCCGATCGCAGAACCGGGCCGCCAGCGATAGATCGTGCATCACAACGATCGCACCCGCTCCCCGCCCGACCGCCTCTTCTCGCACCAGGTCCATCGTCAGCATCTGGTGACGCAGGTCGAGCGCAGCAGTCGGCTCGTCCATCAACAACAAGTCCGCCTGCTGAACCAGTACCCGCGCCAGTACCACACGCTGCCGCTCACCACCCGAAAGTTCGTCGATCTTGCGATCTGCAAACTCGGTGACCCCCGTGCGCTCCATCGCCTCCCACGCCATCGCACGGTCGCCCGCACCTTCGAGCTGAAACCTGCCCAAATGCGGATACCGACCCATCAAAACCGCTTCGAACACCGAAAACGGGTGACTTTCAGCCTGCTGGGGCATATAAGCGATCATCCGGGCACGATCGCGCTGCGACAGCCGCTCTAACCCAGGCTCCCCACTCCCGGGCCCCAACCCGCCATCCGCCGCCGCAACCGACCTACCTGAACTTATAGGGGCAATGCCACCTGAACTAAAAATGGCGATGCCACCATTGCCACCACCACCCGGCTCGGGTTCTACCAGACCCGCAATCGCCCGCAGCAGCGTCGTCTTCCCGCTCCCGTTGGCACCCACAACGCCCAGCACAACCCCGCGGTCCAGAGAAAGCGAAACCGAATTGACCGCCCGGCTCCCACCCAACACGACCGAAAGCTCGTCGACCCGCAACAACGGGCGCGTGCCATCGGCCACCGAAGCCGATCCGGCACCCGCCGACCCCTCAGAGGTTGCTGAAGTCATCTCCGCCTACTCACTCCCAACGCCATAATCGGGCCAACTCGAAAAATCCTCGAACGTCACACCGGCGAACGCCTCCGGGTACAACAGACCGGCCAGCTGCTCGATTCCCCGCACGTTCCAGTGCGATAGCGTCGTGTGGTACTTCGGCAAAACGTAGTGCACCTCGCCGTTCTTGACCGCCGGCACATCGGCCAGCGCAGCGTTCGACACCAACTCCTCGATGAACAAATCGGCCCCCTCCAGCGGCTGGGGCACGATTATCACATCGGGGTTGATCGCAGCAATCGACTCGACACTCACCTGTAGATGCCCCTCGATCCCCGAATCGGCAGCCGCATTTATGCCCCCCGCCTGTTCGATAATCCCGCCCTCGGTCGAACCGGAACCAGCCGCAAATACAGAAGTAAACTTCGAGATTGACAGCACACGTGGCTTGTCACCGCCCGGCAGCAAGTCGGAAATGACCTCCATCCGCGCCTCGATATCCTCGACCAGCGCCACGGCCTCCGCCTCGGCCCCGATCAGGTAACCGATCAGAAGAATGTTAGGCACGTTCCCAAGCGCCGAATTCTCGAGCGCAGTCCGTACCACAAGGTTCCCCGCACCGTTCAAAAGCGCCACCGTGTCGGCGTTCGTAAACCTGGATGCCACGATCACGTCAGGCTCAAGCGCCACCACCTCCTCCGGGTCGAACCCGATCATGTTGTGATCGGCAGAGAGCCCGGCGATATTCGACTGCTCTTCATCAACGAAGAAGCTGTACACGGCGCTCAGCCGCTCGAAGTCCATAAGGGCCGCAAGAATCTCCGTGTGCCCAAGCGATAACGAATGAATCTTCTCAGGCGGCGCATCGAGCGTGATAACACCTTCGGTGGTCTCGACACTGCGCGGCCATCCGTAATTCGTCGGGTCGACTATTTCAGGAACGTCGGCAAACCGCGAAAGGTCAGGCCCGACCGGCGTCGGCTCAACAGTCGGCTCTGGAGTAGCGGTCGCCGTTGGCTCCGCCGTCGCAGTCGGCGCAACCGTAGGCGCGACTTCCACATCACCCTCGGCGCAAGCAGCAAAAGCCGCAATCACCGCAACTGCCAGCACCGTCAACACGAACCTCATCGAATATTTCATCCTCCTCCTCGGCCCTCGGCCTATACCTTTCAATTCACGCATCCCGTTCCAACCCTCCACTCTCCAACTCAGTAACAACCCGCTCAAATCCGTCTCGACGGAATCCACATCCCCTGCCATCGCAGGCCCCTCAACCTGAACAAAACCGCCAATGGCGGACTGAACCAATCCATCTAGATGGCATCTAGATGGACGGCCTCGTGCGGTTTCGAACAAGCAGGTAAATAAAGAACGGCGCACCGATCAGCGCCGTCAAAATACCCACCCGCAACTCGGCAGGCGAAAGCACCACCCTGGCGGCCGTATCGGCAATCAGTAAAAACAATCCCCCCGCCAACGCACTGAGCGGCAGTAACACCCTGTGATCGGCCCCAACGACCAGTCGCACGACATGCGGCACAATCAGCCCCACAAACGCGATAATCCCCGAAAAAGCCACCGCCGCCCCGGTGATCAACGACGCCGTAACCAGCAGCGTGTTCCGCACAAGAGTCACCCGAACGCCAAGCGCACGCGCCTCATCCTCGCCAACCAGCAAAAGGTTCAGGTCACGCGCCACGAAAACCGCAATCAGCGCACCCGTAACGATGATCGGCGCAGCAATGCGCACCGACTCCCAACGCGCAGTGTCCATCCCGCCCGCAATCCAGAAAATAATCTGGCGCTGAACCGACAGATTATCGGTAAGCACGATCGTCGCCGTCGTAATGGCGCCCAGGAACGAACCCACCGCGATACCGCCGAGCAACAGCGTCATCATCGAAAAACGACCCCCGATCGAAGCGATCAGGAACACAGTCGCCATCGCCACACCTGAACCAATGAACGCGAACAACGGCAGGAACAACGTCGAAACCGTGCTCGCCCCCGAAGCGATCGCCGCCACAGCACCCGTCGCACCACCGCTCGATACGCCAATGATCCCCGGGTCGGCCATCGAATTGCGGAAC